>Ga0123335_1005028_pt1 | contig 16439 bp, 13 predicted proteins | sample BiotimSIPDNA_2_FD_89707 | JGI IMG/M metagenome (GOLD analysis project Ga0123335, IMG submission 89707) | Anaerobic biogas reactor microbial communites from Washington, USA - Biogas_R2 time_0 SIP DNA | ecosystem: Engineered > Bioreactor > Anaerobic > Unclassified | place: Washington, USA...
CATACCATCCACTGCTTTTAGCTTTAACGCCAGCAGCCTTCTATAGATATGAGGTGGCTGCTTCTTCTTTTGTTCTGCAAGAATTTCCGCTTGTGCCGCTTCACCGAACTGCGCACTTTTTCGCCCCATGTGATCCACCTGATTTCTTCATTCGTTACCTATTGATTATATCAGATTTCTCAACGTTTTCATAGCGTTATCGTTTTGGGTTAGTATGATAACCTCAGTGAACAATCTGGTTGATGATCCAGAGAATATCCTGGATGTCCACCCCGTTGAGGCCATCTGCATTGGCGTTTTCCGGGAAGGGCAGGAAGGCATTGGATACCAGGTGCTGGATGATTGGGATGAGGTCCAGGGGAGTGATTTCCCTGCTGCCATCCGCATCTCCCTTGAACACGGTATGCTCGCCAATCCAGAACACAGGGGACTGGGATGGCAGGCCCGGGGCATCTTCCTCATCGCCATCGATTTGCATGTATCTGGCCACCACCAACACATGGCCTCGGATGGCTCCTTCGGGGGGGCTGAACACGGAGGTGGTTTTGTTGATGGCTGGCTCCTGGGGGTGCTCCGTGCGCTGGCCTGCAGCATCCTGGGTAATCCAGGTGTAGGTATATTCCACCTCGGGCTTGATCTTTGAACCCAGGGTGGGGGTACAGGTCCCGGTGATGCTTTGTCCGGGCTCAATTTGTGTGGCGCTCAGTTCAATTTTATTGCTGAAAGCGTATTCGCTGGCTTCATAAGGTGGAGTGATGATGCTGGAAGTAAGGCGCAACACCTGCCCCTCAGCATCCTCAACAATCAGCAAGAGTTCACCTGACTCAAAGTTCTCCGGCAATTCAATGCTTGCGCTGTTCTCGCCTGCCGCTACGTACATGATATTGGGATAACTCCAATCGATGTCTGGCTGGTATTCCGAGTAATACAGGACGGATGATTTTACTATGTATGGCGCTTTTCCGCCTGCAATCGTCCAGGCGGCGGTGATGGTCTCCCCGGCAACAGCTTGGTCACGGTCCAGTTGGATGCTGCCGCTGAGGGAACTGGATGCACTTTCAAGCTCCATATAGAGAATATGATAAAAACCGGCATATCTGCCTTCCTTGTCATACACATCGAAGGACATGTCATAATCTATGTCGAGGGGAGGGGTAAAACTGAATGTTTCTGCACCTGTCCTGTCAACATGAGCACCGATTTGAAAATTGTCACCGCCCATACGAGGTGATGCATATGCGCCAAATTGATACGGTGGCACGCCGCCGCTTGCTTTGAGCTTAAAGCTTACCGTTTTTCCGAAGGCACAATACCAGGAACTGGGGATGACCTGCAACTCCAGCGGCGCAACATCAGGGGTGAGGATGAGCTGGATGGGTTCTGAATAGAACTTCAGCTGCTCTTTGCCATATGTTAACTCCAAGCTAAAACATGCCGAGGCATTGCTGCCTACGGAATCGGCGCTGTGATGGAAGGCAAACTGCCAGGCTGTTGGAGCCGGGTGTAAGATCAAGCTGGGAATAACCCAGGTAGGCATTGATCTGATCTGGTTGAGGGCCATCTATTGTCCAGGAAGCATTGATCAAATCACCATTCTTTGCCCGAGTTTTATCCAGGGTGATGGAACAAGTAGCGTCCAGTGGAGCATCAGTTACAGAAAAACTGGTGGAATTAATGTCCAATTCTCGCCCAAGGCTGTCCTTCACAACCAGGTTGAACCAGAATTCACCTGTTTCGGTAGGTGTATAACTTGCTGCCGTGTCATTGATGGTGGCCTTCACCCGGGGGTTCAACCTGTTTTCAAGCGTGTATGGCGGTGTGCCGCCTGATGGCAGGACGGTTGCTGTAATGGTTTCACCCAGGGCCAGGTGCTGTTTGTCCAATGTAATCGAAGCGCTGAGGATCTCAGAACCGCTGGGGTCCGTGACCTCGAAAACAGGACTCTGTAAAGTCAAAACCCGTTTGGCGCTGTCCTCGACCCTGAGTTCGATACACCAATCTGTGCCAACGTGTTTGTTTTCCGGCAATACAGTGATGTTCGTTCCTTCCACCAAAGCTGGGAAATACTGGGAGTATCGTTCATTTTTTTGTGACAGGATGCGCTGTAGCTGAATGTGCTTTCGCCTTCGCTGCCCTGAATAGTGAAAGCGGCAGTGAGTGGTTCGCCAACCTTCACCGTGGTCTGGTTGAGTCTGAGTTCGCCGGTTATGGGTTTCATGTCTTTCATTGTGAACAGGGGCGTGGAGAAGTATTGTCCCCGGCCGGCCTTGTCCCGCACAAACACAATCAACGACAGATTTGGAATCACCGTGCCAGATTGAAACGATTCGTTCGTGAGGATGGCCTGGTTGTTGTCTTTCAGACTGACGCTGCGGGAAGCCCCATAGGTGTAGACATCGGCGATGCTTGGTTCATCCCCTCCGCTCAACTTCCAGCTGATGGTATGGTCCTGCCCCAGGGCCAGGGTGTCCGGGATGGGATCGAACACCAGCTGGATGGGGTTGGAATCCACAATGTTGAAATGGGGGGAGGAGAACACCTTCTTGTTGCCAGCCTGGTCCGTCACCTGAGGACGATATGACGGCTTGACCCAACATGATAAAACCATGGCGTGAAGACAGCCCGGTTCCCTGCCAGGACGCGGAAGGTGATCCATTTGCCGCCGTCCAGATAAAGCCGATCCACAGTGTATGGCGGCATCCCGCCCCAGATGGACCAGGAGACGGTGATGGTTTCCCCTTTTGCTGTGTCCACACTGGTCTTGTCCAGCTGGATGGTGCAGGAGAGGGGGTTGTTGTCCTCCGCCCGGGCTGATACAGCAAGGCCGGCCAACAACAGCAGCCCCACAAGCAGCAAACAGGACATGATCTTAAGCGTTCTGTTCATATTATTCTCCTTTTGGTGTATCCGGCTCAGCCGTTATGCAGAGCCCTGTGTCAGGATTGCCAGGATAAGAAAACAGAGATGGGGAATCCTGATCCTGTTGGTTGTTATAAAATGATTGTAATTTGAAATTCTGATTTGTTCAAGTAAAACTTACTGCAGCAGCCGGTCGATGGCTTCGTAAATGCCCTCCAGTTCCTCAAAGGAGGCATAGCGCAGCACGATGCGGCCGCGGTTCAAATTGCCGGTGATCTGGGCCCGCACCCCCACCGCCTCCCGCAGCTTGTCCTGAAACTCCTCAAACTCCGGCAGCAGGGGGGCAGGCGCCGCTTTGGGCCTGGCCGGCTGCTGTTTGGCAAGGGCTTCCAGAGCCCGGACGCTCAGGCCTTCACGTAAGACTTTATCTGCCAAGGCCATCTGGCGGGCCGCCGGCTTCACCCCGGCCAGCACCCGGGCATGGCCTTCTGACAGCTGCCCCTCCCGTACCAGGTCCTGGAGGGCTTCAGGCAGTTGCAGCAGCCGCAGCAGGTTGGCCACGGCAGGCCGGGACTTGCCCAGCTTCCGTGCCGCCTCCTCCTGGGTCAGGCTGCCCTCATCCATCAACAGGCGCACTGCCTGAGCGGCTTCCATGGGGTTCAGGTCCTCCCGCTGGAGGTTCTCCACCAGGGCGGCCAGCACCTGCTCCTGCTCCTTGAGGCTGCGGACCAGGACAGGCACCGTGGTGAGCTTGGCCATGATGGCTGCCCGGAAGCGGCGCTCCCCGGCGATGATGCGGTAGCGGCCGTTCACAGGAGCAGCCAGGATGGGCTGCAGCATGCCGATCTGGGACAGCGAGGCCGCCAGTTCCTCCAAGGCCTTGTCGTCAAAGTCCTGGCGGGGCTGGGCCGGGTTGGGATCCAGCTGGGAAATGGGCAGCTGCAGCACCTCCCCCTCCCGGCTGTCCTGGGGGAAGAGGGCGTCCAGACCGCGGCCAAGGGCGGATTTCTTCATGGGGGGAACTCCTTACTTTGGGTTGTTGCGGATGATTTCGCGGGCCAGCCTGCGGTAGGCTTCCGCCCCGGCGCTGCGGCCGTCATAGGTGATGATGGGCTGCCCGTGGCTGGGGGCCTCCCCCAGGCGCACGCTCCGGGGGATGATGGACAGGAAGACCTTGCTGCCGAAATGTTTTTTCACCTCGTCCGCCACCTGGAGGGACAGGTTGGTGCGGCCGTCAAACATGGTGAGGACCACCCCCTCCAGGGCCAGGGCCTGGTTGAGGGATTTCTGCACCCTGGATATCGTAGACATCAGCGCCGTGACCCCCTCCAGGGCATAGTATTCGCACTGGATGGGCACCAGGACGCTGTCTGCCGCCGTGAGGGCGTTTAAGGTGAGGAGGCTCAGGGAAGGCGGGCAGTCAATGAGGATGAAATCAAAAGCGTCCCGGATGTCTGCCACCAGCTCCCGGAGGCGGTATTCCCGCTGCTGCATGTTCACCAGCTCCACCTCGGCAGCGGCCAGGCGGATGTCGCTGGGCACCAGGTGCAGGCGGGCTTCCGCCGTTTTCACCACTGCGTCCGCAAGGGGCCACTGGTTGATGAGGCACTCGTAGCTGGTGTTGCCTTTGGCGGCGACGCCCAGGCCGCTGGTGGCGTTGCCCTGGGGGTCCATGTCAATGAGCAGGGTGCGGCGGCCTTCATCAGCCAGGCAGGCTGCCAGGCTGACGGCCGTGGTGGTCTTGCCCACGCCGCCTTTCTGGTTGGCAATTGCGATGATTTTGCCCAAGTCAGTCTCCTTTTATGGTCTGGTCAATCCAGTGCCGGAAGCGCCAGGGCTCGTGGCAGGTGGTGATGACCCGGTAAAGGGTTTTGGTTTCTTCCGGTGTCTGCATATGGGGGTACAGCAGGTACTGGGCCCTGAGGGCCGAGAGGCTGCCGGAGCGCATGGCGTATTCCCGGATGGTGGCCAGGTGGAAGGGGCTGCGGGGCAGGGTTGCAAACAGCAGGTAGAGCAGCTCGTCCGCCATCAGGGCGAAGTCGTTCATCCGCAGCCTGATCAGCTGCCCGCTGTCCATCAGCAGGGCCATGCGGCCCCCGGTGTCCTCCCGCACGGCCATGAACAGCAGGTTGTCCAGCTGCTGGGCCAGGTGGGAGAGGGTGTCCCGCTCGGGCCAGAACCCGTGCAGCAGGGCGGCCAGCCGGGAGCAGAGGCCGGCTTTTTCAGCCAGGTAATCCGCGCCAAGCCAGGGCTGCAGCGTTTGCATGACCGCCTCCGGCGAGATCATCCCGCTCCTCCTTTCCAAAGGCGCACAACAGATTAGCACAGGCTGTGCGCAGCGTCAAAGCCAGGAAGGCGTTATGCCTTCAGGTGCCGGCTTAAGAAACTGAAAATCAGCCGGTGCATGTCCTCACTCCAGAAATTGCCCTCATGGGCGCCGCCGGTCACCCGCACCAGGGTGCTGTCCGCCCCTGTGGCCTGCAAGGCTTCATGCATCTTCAGGGACTGGCTGAAGGGCACCACCTCGTCCCCGTCCCCCTGGGCGATGAGGAAGGGGGGATAGGCCTTGCCAGGCTGCAGTTCATACAGGGGGCTCATGGCCTTGAGGGTGTCGATGGGCTTTTGCCGGCCCAGGAGGGAGACCAGGGAATCCAGGAAGCGGTTGTCCTCCTTCTTGGCCTGGGGCACGAAGACTCCCCAGTCAATGGGCAGGTTCAGGTACAGGGGCTTGGGGATTTTCACCCCTTCATAATGCAGCAAATCCGTGGGCCCGAAGCAGTCCACCACAGCGCATACGGCATCGGAATAGCCAGGATAATCAGGGGTGGTATAGCGCGGGTCATCCCCGGTGAGCCCCACCAAAAGAGCGGTGTTGCCGCCGGAGGAGGTGCCGAAAAAGGCCACGCGCTCCGGGTTGATGCCCAGTTCATCCGCCTGGCTGCGCAAATACCGGATGGCGGCCTTGGCATCCTTCAGATAGGCCGGGAAAGGGTGGCCTTCCTTGGAGTTCCGGTGGGTGATGAGGGCCACGGCCAGGCCTTGTTTTGCGTAGTCACAAAGCTGGGGCAGCTGGTAGAAGCGGTCGGGGCTGGTCCAGCCGCTGCCCTGCAAAAACACCACCAGGGGGTGCCGGGGGACAGGCTGCACGTCCTTGTCCCACTGGGGGGTGATGAAGATGATGCTGTGCTCCTGCCCCTCACAGGTAAAACGGAGGTCCTCCCGGATGGCGGCCAGGCCTGTCAGGGCGGGGTTGTTTGCAAGGACGATGTCCTTTTTCAAGCGCTTTTCCTCCCGATGTGATTGAATGGCTTCAGTATATCATCTTTTGCAGCCTTTGTGGTAGAATCAGCGCAGGGACACAGGAGGGATACCATGAAACAGAACAGGCGCAACCAGGTTTTCTTCGGTCTGGGCACCATCGGCCGGGACATGTTCTACACCACGGTGGCCACCTACCTGATCTTCTACCTGACGGACATCCTGAACCTGGACGATGCCACCATGTGGGGCATGGCCATCATCCTCACCGTGCTGCGGGTGTTTGACGCCTTGAACGACCCTTTGATGGGCATGGTGGTGGACAACAGAAAGGGGCGCTTTGGCAAGTTCAAGCCCATGATGGCCCTGGGGGCTGTAGCAGGCGCCCTGTTCATGGTGCCCATGTTCATGGACTTCGGCCTGGGCCGCACCAGCTACCTGCTGCTGTTTGCCTTTTTGTACCTGGGCTGGGACCTGTTTTACGGCATCAACGACATCGCCTACTGGTCCATGCTGCCTGCCCTGTCGATCTACCCCAGGGAGCGGGAGCGCATCGGCGCCTTCGCCCGGATCTGCGCCAACATCGGGATGTATGCGGTGGTGGTGGGCATCCTGCCGGTCACGGGCCTGCTGACCCAGACCCTGGGTAGCAGCAAACAGGCATGGTTTATCTTTGCCCTGGGGACTGCTGTATTGATGCTGCTGTTTCAGCTGTTCACCCTCTTTGGGGTCAGGGAGCAGCGAAAGGTGTTTAAAGAGGAGGAACCCACCCGGCTTAAGGACCTGCTGCGCCTGCTACAGGGGAATGACCAGCTGCGGGTCACCATCCTGTCCATGGGGCTGTTCATGATCGGCTATGTCACCACCACCAGCTTCGGCGTGCATTTCTTCAAATATGCCTTCCGGAACGAGGGGATGTACCCCCTGTTTGCCGGGGTCCTGGGCCTGGCCCAGCTGCTGGCCCTGCTCATCTTCCCCTTCATCAGCAGCCGCCTGCCCCGGAAAACCTTCTTCAGCCTGTCCATGGCCCTGGTGATCACCGGCTATGCCGTGTTCTTCCTGTCGCCCATGCATATGGTGCCTTTGGGCATTGCCGGCTTCCTGCTGTTCACCGGCCAGGGCTTCATCCAGCTGCTGATGCTGATGTTCCTGGCAGACTGCGTGGAGTACGGGCAGTGGAAGCTGGGCCGCCGCCAGGAGAGCCTCACCTTTTCCTTCCAGCCCCTCATCAACAAGCTGGGGGGCGCCGTGGCCAGCGGCATTGTGACCGTTACCCTCATCCTGTCCGGTATCAACCGGGCAGAAAGCCCCAAGGACGTGCTGCCGGAAGGGATTCTCATGATGAAGACCGCCATGCTGCTGCTCCCTCTGGTGTTCATCCTGGCCAGCTTCCTGATTTACAGGCGCCATTACCGGCTGGATGAAGCCCTCCACAGCCAGATTCTCAAGGAGCTGATGGTGCGGGGCGACCTGAAGGATGAGGCTGTCTGAGGCGGAAAGCCGGGTATATTTTGTACTAATTGAAACTTGCTTATCCAGGAACATCCGGGAAGCGCCGGTTTTCTTGACAGGTCCGGAACATGATGGTAATCTCAATTTGTACAGTGTTCCGGCACAAGGGATGGTCTTGTGTTGACCGTTTGTGTTGTCAGGCAGGTTCACTGTTCGCACATTCATTGCTGCAGGCAATGTTGTGGATGCTGAAGGAGAATGAGCATGAAGCGTCAATTGTTTGCAGGGAAAGCGCGCATCCTGGTGTTGCTTTTGTTGGATGTGATGTTTCTATCTGTGGCCTACGCAATCTTCCTGTACCGCTTTGACCAGACCAACCCGGCTGTTGCCCTGCCCGACCTGGCCACCCTGTATTCCATCATGCTGGGGAGCACCATGGTATGCAGGCTGCTGCTGCGGGTATACCGGCAGATGTGGCGTTATGCCAACTCTGCTGTATTTTTGCTGATGTCCCTGGCGGACATGTGCGCCGGGCTGATGTACCTGCTGATTGACCGCCTGCTGCTGCCGGTTCACCTGCCCTTCTTTGTTGTGGTGGCGGCCTTCAGCGTGGGCCTGCTGGGCACCCTGGCCTCCCGTTTTTTGTACCAGTACTTCAGGAAAAAACAGGACGACCTGTTTCCCAACCGTGCCAGCACCCCGGTGCCCAAAGGCAACCGCATCAACGTGGCCATTGTGGGAGCGGGGGAAATGGGGGTTTTCCTGGTGCAGGAGTTGCTCATGAGCCGCAATTCCCGCTATTTCCCCCTGTACCTGATTGACAACGACCCCCGGAAAATCGGCACCACCATTGAAGGCGTCCGGGTCATCGGTCCCGACCACAAGATTCTGCCCATGATCAGCAAATTCCCCATCCAGGAGATCATCCTGGCCCTGCCCAACATGGAGGCCAAGAAGCGGGAGGAGCTGTTCAAGCAGTATATGTCCACCGGCTGCAAGGTGATGGTCTACGACTATCCAGTGGAGCGCATGAGCCAGTCCCAGAACAAGCGCCAGGTCCGGGACATCAACATCGAGGACCTGCTCTTCCGTGACCCCATCTCCCTGTCGGACAAGGATGTCCAGGGCTTCTACCAGGGCAAGACGGTGCTGGTCACCGGGGCAGGGGGCTCCATCGGCAGCGAGCTTTCCCGTCAGCTGGCCCAGGCCAAGCCCAAGCTGCTGGTGCTGCTGGACGTCTATGAAAACTCCATCTACGACCTGCAGCAGGAGCTGAAGCGCCGCTACGGCAAGGCCCTGAACATGCAGGCTGTCATCGCCTCGGTGTGCGACTACAACCGCATCCACGAGGTGTTCAAGCGCTACCGGCCGGAGGTGGTCTTCCACGCGGCAGCCCACAAGCATGTGCCCCTGATGGAGGACAACTGCGCCGAAGCCATCCACAACAATGTCTTCGGCACCTACTACACCGCCATGGCGGCAGAAAAATACGGCGCCAGGCGCTTTGTGCTGGTGTCCACCGACAAGGCGGTAAACCCCACCAACATGATGGGGGCTACCAAGCGCCTGTGCGAGATGGTGGTGCAAAGCCGCCACAGCCAGACCCAGTTCGCCGCCGTCCGCTTTGGCAACGTGCTGGGGTCCAACGGCTCCGTGGTGCCGCTGTTCCGCCGGCAGATTGAGGAAGGCGGCCCGGTTACCATCACGGACAAACGGATCATCCGCTATTTCATGACCATTCCCGAAGCCTCCCAGCTGGTGCTGCGCACCGGCACCCGGGCGGAGGAGTCCGAGGTCTATGTCCTGGATATGGGCAAGCCCATCAAGATCATCGACCTGGCCAACAAGCTGATTTCCCTGTCTGGCTTTGTGCCGGATCGGGACATCCAGATTAAGGAAATCGGCCTGCGGCCCGGGGAGAAGCTGTATGAGGAGCTGCTGGTGAAGGTGGAGGACTGCAAGCGCACCAGCGATGAGCGCATCTTCATCGAGCAGGGCCAGGCTCCCTCCCGGGACGAGGTGGACCGGACCTTGCGCGCCCTGCGCCAGGCCCTGGACATGCAGGCGGATGACGCGCTGCTGAAGGAACTGATGATGCGCATCCTGCCCTGTTATAAAGACGCCATGGAGGTCAATGCCCGGGCGGCTGAATCTGCCGAGGTCATGGCCGCCGAAGAACATAGCGCCCCGATTATGGAACCCCTGGGGATTCCAATTTAATAAGAAGAGGAAGGTACAAAGTATGCACATGTTGAAAAAACTGAGCCTGCTCTTGTTGTGCGCCGTGCTGGCTCTCACAGGGCTGCTGCCGGCTCTGGCTGAATCACCGGTCATTTCCGAGGAAGACTATGCGCTGATTAACGAATCGCTTTTAGACGAAAGCAAGGAATTGCCGGTAAGCGAGGAGTTCCGCGCGAAGGTGGACCCGGAGGACCTGTCTGTCACCGAAGGCTTAGACGGAAACTGGATGAACATCCTGCTGCTGGGCACGGACACCGGCAACATCCAGCTGAACTACGGCCGCACCGACACCATCATCATCCTGTCGGTGAATAAGGTGACCGGCAAGATGCGCCTGTCCTCCCTGGTGCGGGACATGCAGGTGGACCTGCCCGTTGTCAACTGGCCGGCGAAGATCAATGCGGCCAACGCGTATGGCGGCCCCCTGCTGGCGATTAAAACGATCAATGAGACCTTTGGCCTCAACATCCGCAACTATGTGTCCATCAACTTCAACGGTTTCAAAAAGGTGATCGACAACCTGGGGGGCGTGGAATTGGTGCTGGATGATGCCGAGGCGGGGATTGTCAAGGCTGTGCGCACTACTGAGCCACAGACCCTGAGCGGGGAGCAGGCCCTGGAATATGTGCGGATTCGGAAACTGGACAACAATTTCGGCCGCAATGAGCGCCAGCGCAAGCTGCTCACCTCCCTGTTCAACAAGATGCTGAAAAACGCCAGCATGGAAGAGGCCATGCAGGCCCTCACCGAATCCCTGTTGCACATGGCCACCAACCTGTCCATCAATGACCTGCTGTCCCTGGTCATCCCCGTGTTCTCCGGCATGGAGAACATGGCCACCACCGGCTTCCCGGCGGAAGGGGATTATTACTACAACCACAGCGCCTCCCTGGGCTCCGTGGTGGTGTTTGACCGGGAGAAGACCACCCAAAAGCTCCATGACTACATCTACCAGACCGACAGCAACTAAACCAAAGGAGACCATTTTGAAAAAGATTTTTCTGACCCTCCTGATCCTGTCCCTGCTCCTTCCCGCTGCTGCCCTGGGGCAGACGGTGGTGGACGCCAGCGCAAAACGGGGCATCGTCCCGGAAAAAGGCCTGGCCAACAACCCGGTGATCCCCGGTGAAAACATGCTCACCGGCCTGCCCACTGAGGCCCCTTATGTCCCCATCTTAGTGAACATTGACAACGTGTCCGGCGCCTGGCCCCAGTGGGGCATCAAGGATGCGGACATCATCTATGAAATGCCCATCCACGGCCTCAGCCTTACCCGGCTGATGGGCCTCTTCGCCTACACCCACCCCGAGGAGGTGGGCCCCGTCCGCTCCGGCCGCGTCATGCATGCGGAGATGCGGGAGGAATGGGACGCCGCCTGGGTGTTTGTGGGGGTTCAGAGTAAGGAAGGCTCTGATGTCAATGCCGCCTTACGCCGGCTGGGCGCCCGTGAAAAAGACACCAACCTGATCATCAATGGCGTCACCAACAAGTTCGCGCCCTACTTCAAAAACATGAAGGGTTACAAGAACCCTCACAACCACAGCATCGACCTGGCCAAGGTGCGGGACAGCGTGCAGGAATATGCCTTCCCCGCCCGCCCCTTCCTGTTCACGGATGAATTGCCCGCCGGCGGTGACCCGGCCACCCGCATCAGCCTGAAATACGGCAGCAGCGGCAATTCCTACACCAATTCCTCCTATACTTATGACGCGGCCACCAAGCTGTACAGCCGCTACCGCAATGACAAGCCCTATGAGGACCGGGATCAGCCCGGCGTGCCCCTCACCTTCAGCAACGTGATCGTCCAGTGGACCACCCTGAAGTTCAACGGCGCGGCCAACGCCCCCCTGCTCACCGAGGTGGGGGAGGGGAATGCAGACATCTTCATGGGCGGCCGCCATATTTCCGGCTACTGGGTGCGGGAATCCGCGACCTCCCGGACGGTCTTCTACGACCAGGACGGCAAGGAGATCCGGCTGCAGCGGGGCAAGACCTTCATCAACATCACCGCAGACCGCTCCACCGCTGTCACCTACGAGTAAACACGCTATTTAACAATTCCCGGACTGATTTGAACGTCAGTCCGGGAATTTTTTATTTATTTCTGTTTTGCAAAACGGCCTCATGCCCTGTCCTTTAAGGAAACTACGAAACACAGCCAACCTGATAACGACTGGATCAAGACAAACCATATCAAAGGGGAGTTTCAGAGGGCACAGCCCTCTGAGTGAAATCGTCTCGCACGGCTCTGCCGGGCGGGCGGGGCGAATTGCGAAGCAATTCATTCCGCGCATTTTCCCTGGCCGGGAACGAAGTGACCAAGGGAAAATGCCCGTCCCTCCTAAACGACAAAGTGTCCGCAGACACTTTGTCGATGCCAAAGCCCGCAGGCTGTCCTGCGGGCTTTGCGGCGTTTTGCTCGATGGTAGCGGCGGTCGGACTCGAACCAACGACACTCCGGGTATGAACCGAATGCTCTAGCCAACTGAGCTACGCCGCCATTTGGTTGCGGGGGGGGGATTTGAACCCCCGACCTCCGGGTTATGAGCCCGACGAGCTACCGAACTGCTCTACCCCGCGTTACACGTCTTGCGACGCAAACACGATACTACCGCCTTTGTGAAAATTTGTCAAGCCCTGTTTTGCGTTTTTCGATGATTTTCTGAGAAAGCCATCAGCGCTGCCGCTGCATCAGCCGGATTCATGGGCCTTCAGCCACTGCTCCCGGATGGCGGCGTACAGGGCCACGCTGGCGTAGCGGCCCTTGTAGCGGATGCGCTCCTTTAAGACGCCTTCCGGCTGCATGCCGGCCTTTTTCATCACTGCGCCGGAGGCGGGGTTGTATACATCATGCTGGCCCTCCACCCGGTGGATGCCGGGCTGGCGGAAGATGTAAGCAAGATAGGCCGTCAGCGCCTCCGTCATCAGGCCCTGGCCCCACTGGTCCGCCGCCAGGGAAAAGCCCACCTCCGCCGCCTGGTTGTCCCAGTCCCGGGCCACCAGGCCCAGGGTGCCTATCATCCGGCCCGTGCCCTTGAGCACCAGGGCTTTGGTGTGCAGGTCTTCCTGCTTGCTGCCCGCAATGAGGTTGCGCAGGATGGCGCGGGTCTGGCCCAGGCTGGTGTGGGGGTCCCACAGCACGTATTCCGCCACCCGGGGGTCCCGGGCATAGGCAAAGAAATCCCGGGCATCCCGCATCACAAGGGGGCGCAGCAACAGGCGCCGGGTATGGATGACGGGGCCTGCGGCTGCGTCCTCATGCAGCTTGATGCGCCGGGAAAACCAGGGCGCCCTGCTTGTTTTTTGCATGATTGCCGGCTTCAATGCCCTTCCGCCTGATGGGGATGACCCTTCTTCTGGCTGCTGCGCATCCCGCTGTCCTGCCACAGGAAGGCTGGCTGGTTCAGGATCTGCTGGGCCAATAGCAGACCCAGGCAGGTTTTGGCGTCCACAATCTGGCCCTGCTCCACCATCATAATGGCTTCCGCCAGGGGCATCTTCACCAGGCTTAAAAACTCGTCCGGGTCGGTGTGGGCGCGGGACTGTTTCAGGTCCTGGGCCAGGTAGAGGGCGATGCGCTCGGTGCAAAAGCCGGGGGTGGTCACCACATGGGCCATCTTCTGCCAGTTCCTGGCAACCAACCCGGTTTCCTCCTCCAACTCCCGTTTGGCGCACTCAAAGGGGTCCTCCCTGGGGTCGTCCAATTTACCGGCAGGGATTTCCAGGGTCACCTGGTCAATGGCCACCCGGTGCTGCTTCACCAGGGTTACACAGCCCTTTTTGTCCACCGGTACCACGGCAGCTGCCCCGTTGTGGAGCACAATTTCCCGGTTGGCCTGCCGGCCGTCCGGCAGGGTGACGGTCCACTGCTGCACCGTCATGATCTGGCCTTCAAATTCCGTATGTTTTGACAGCACCGTCTCTTTCAATTCCTTCAAAGGTTCACACCTCCCCTTCCCTTGCAGTATAGCGGTTTGGGACAAGGGCGCGCAAGGGATGGACGCCTGCTCATTTTCCTTTGAATGAAGACAAACCATACCAAAGGGGAGTTTCAGAGGGCACAGCCCTCTGAGTGAAATCGAATCGCCCGGCGCGTCACCGTGCCTTCCATTTCCTTTCCCGTGCCTTTTGGCACGGGAGGCGTCCATTACAGGACGGTTCCTTCCCATCAAAAGACCCTGTCTTTTGATGGAGAGGAAGGCCCATGGAGCGGATGCCTCTGATGGGCTTCGCCCATCAGAGAAGAAGCGGAATGCGGCCTGACGACGTGCGGGGCGGTTTGCGTAGCAAACCATTCCTCGCATTTTCTCTGGCCGTGAGCACAGCGAACAAGAGAAAATGCCCGTTCCTCCTAAACGACAAAGTGTCCGCAGACACTTTGTCGACAATCAAATGGGGCTGCCGGCGTCCGGCAGCCCCGCAGGGTTCGGGTCAATCAGGGATTGGGGGCGGGTTCGGGCATGGGGGTTTCCCCGCCCATGCCCTGCTGGATCAGGGCCATGAAGGCGGTGGCTTCCTCCGGCAGGACGATGTTGAGCCGGTTGATCAATTCGGGCAGGGCGCTTTGCAGGCTTTCGTTCAGCTTGTTTTGCAGGTCCTGGCTCAGGTCCTCGCCGGAGATCATCACATTGGTTTTGCCTTCCAGCAGGGGCTGAGCGGGCTCCTCCTCCACCGGCTTGGTAGCGAAGGTCAGTTTCACCAGGGGTTCCGGGCTCATGAAGGACAGGCCGACAACTGCGCTGCTCTCCTTGGTGGCCAGGTCGCTGGCGCTGTTGGCGGTGATGCCCACCCGCATGCCGCTGGCAATCATGTCCAGGCTCATGTCGCTCTTGGTCTTGGGCAGCTCGTTTTTCATGGAGAGGCTCAGGTTCACCAGGGTGTCCTGGTAGTTCTGGCCGGACTGCAGCTCCTGGGCCATCACCTTCCAGTCCACCGGCTCGCCGGGGGTTTCAACGGAAGTGGCATTGCGGCCGATGAGGCGCAGGCTCAACTCCAGGTCGCTGCCCAATTCAGCAGGGTTGCCCTTTAAGAGCAGGTCTGCCTTGAAGGCGGAGTCCTCCCCCTCCGGGGTGACCATGTCCAGGTACAGGCCGCCCAGGTCGTCTTCATAGGCGTTGACCAGCAGGACGGTCTTGTTCTCCTCTTCCTTGATCCGCTTCAGGTCTTTCTCCATCTCCTGGAGGGCTTCCTCAGGGTTCGGGGTGGAGACGCCTTCCATCGGGGCCAGGGCGGCAGCAGGGTTGTTCTTCATGGAGGACTCCAGCAGCTTTTTGAGCTGCTCATCCTGCTTGTAGACGTTGAGAACATCCTGGACAAAGTCAGCCACCATGTGGGTGGTGACGGGCAGGACGGTGCGCTTGCTATAGGTGCCGAAGCCCTCCGTCACAAAGGCGCCTTCCTCGGTGGTGACACCGGCCTTGGCCTTGTCGAAATTGGCGGTCATCACGGCCAGGTAAGGGGCCACCATCTGCATGGCCTGCTCCGGGGTCATCTGCTGCTGCATGGTCTGGGCCTGCAGCTGGGCCAGCATGGCGGGGTCCAGGCTCAGGCTGATGTCGGGCAGCAGGCTGGAGGTGATGTGGCTCTGGTTGCCGGCCTCATCCACCAGGGCCTGGAAGTCAATCAGCACGCCCTTGTCGGTGCCGATGGCGCCGGAAACGGCGTTCTTGCTCATAATCAGGGTGGTCTTCAGCTTGTTGATGGCCTGTACGACGGTGGTCAGCGCGGCCTGGGTGGCTTCATTCTGAGCCTCGTCGCCGCCAGCACCCGTGAAGGTGCCCACCAGGGCACCCAGCATGGGATTAATTTCCACCTGGATGTCCATCTGGATGTTCTGGTCGCTGTCGAAAAAACTGGCAATGTCAGGCGCTGTGGGTGCGCTTTCGGCCAATGCGGGCACCAGGCCCATCATCAGCATCAGTGCGGTCAGGACGGCAAGCATCCTCAGCTTCATGGTTTTCATGGTGTTCCTCCTTTAATCCAATGGCTTGAATAAACCATTTAGAGTATACACCAAGGGGAAGCGCTGAATAATGAACAATTTGTCAATTCTTAGCGGCGGTTTGCGTTGTCCTGTACTGGAAACCTTCCATCCTCCGGTCTGTTGCCGTTTTTTAATACTGAATTCAAACATTCTTGCTTTGATGAGCCGGTCTTTTTGCGCCTCTGCGTCATCTCGCTCAGTCAGCGTAGGCTACGGCTACGCTTCCTTTGCTCGATTTAGCCGAGACACAAAAATCCTCGGCCCATCGGTGCAACAATGTTTTCACTCAGTATAAGGCTTCTTACATATTACATAAAGGCGCAGGGAGTGGCCTGCGCTTGTCCATCCTGCACCTGCAGGGCCCTGTCCCTGCACATCTTTTGAACATCCCGTGAACAAGCCGCAAAAGATTGAAATATTGTTTGACAAAGCCCCTGTCCCGTGGTATCGTTGAACCAGGTTAGCACTCGACACATGAGAGTGCTAACAACCGGGAAGGAGGGAAGGCCCATGGAAGACCGCAAGAAGCGCATCCTGCGTGCCATTGTGGATGACTATGTCCTCACCGCCACCCCGGTGGGCTCCCGCACCATCGCGCGGAAGTACCTGCCCCACCTGTCCAGCGCCACCATCCGCAACGAGATGA
>Ga0123335_1005029_pt1 | contig 16438 bp, 14 predicted proteins | sample BiotimSIPDNA_2_FD_89707 | JGI IMG/M metagenome (GOLD analysis project Ga0123335, IMG submission 89707) | Anaerobic biogas reactor microbial communites from Washington, USA - Biogas_R2 time_0 SIP DNA | ecosystem: Engineered > Bioreactor > Anaerobic > Unclassified | place: Washington, USA...
GTGTTAGCAGGTTGGTCCGGCAATTTATATATGAGCGATGGAGCAATTCTGGAGGAAAAAAATGGCAAGTTATTCATTAATACAACAGATGTTGATAGTTCTTATGCAAATTCTATAAGAACCGATATTGATCCAGGGGATAATTTTGTTCTAAGGGTTGAAGTTTCACACAAAGGTGGAATCGCATCTAATGTCTATGGGTTATCCTTGTGGGGAGAAAAAATTGAGCAAAGAATAACATTTTGTATTACTGCAGACCGACGTTATACGGTTATGGATGGATATGATGGTGAGTATAAAACAACAAGCAGTACTGCTATTTTAGGTGAAGCTTTGGTGATTGATAACGATACTTACTATTTTGTTGATACTCTGGAAGTCGTAAAAAGCAAAGGTTCAGATCATTTATGTTTTGTAATTAATAAAGATACAGTTACAAAGGTAGATAATGTAGCTTACGATATAGTTCAGGCTGGTATCGAATTGAGCAAAAACTTAGAACTGGAATTCGATAATTTCAGCATAAAAGAGCTCTCTCCAGTTTCTGTAGCATGGAAAAGACGCAATGTTAACAGACCAAAAGCTGTAAAGAACTCAAATACTGCAATTTTTGATATTCTGGGAAGATCTGCAGGACAAAGGTTTAATTACTTGAACAGACAATTAATGACTTCCCCTGGTTTGTATATCTCAAAAGATCAGAAAAGCAAAATAATACTCAAAAAGTGAAAAATCTCGTCAGATAACCCGGATTCCCCTTCTCACTTTCCGATTATCAGAGAGGAAGCGAGAAAGGGGAATTTTGCTTTCATGTTTACATATTATAACAACTGCTAAACATAATTCTCAGAACCCTGAGATGAATTATTATAAGTGCAGGATATATTTGATCGGTTCCAGAATGCGTTTGTCTGCAATTTTCTTCTTGCAGTTGCATCATGTTTTTTGCCTGATTAAGGTAATAATTTTTTAATGCAATCTGCGATTATTTTCACACCCTCTTCAATCCTTTCTTCTGGTGTGTGAGAAAAAGCAAGACGAAATGAATTGTTTTTAACTCCATCGGGATCGAATGCATTTCCAATCACAAAAGCGGCTCCCAGATTAATTGATTCATTAAAAACTTTAGTTGAATTTAGTTTTTGTGGCAGTGTTACCCAGATATAGAAACCGCCTTTAGGAGTTGTCCATGTTACCTCTTTGGGCATATATGTTTTTAGTGCATCAAGCATTATGCCGGCTCTTCGTGCGTAAATCGGGCGCAGATATTCAAGATATGGGGCAAGTTTGCCTTTTTGTAAATACTGATGAGCAAGAACCTGTGTGAAAGTGCAGGTACATGCATCCATGGACTGTTTTGCCAGTTCACATTTTTCAATAATTGAGGATGGTGCAAGAAGCCATCCAAGACGCAGACCTGGTCCGAAAATTTTTGCAAAGGTCCCGGTATAACAGACTGGTACCGTATCATTAAACATTGCTTTCATGGGAACTGTAAGATCTTTATCGTTTTCGTTAAAATACAGTTCACTATAAGGATCATCTTCAAGAATACAGATATTGTATTTTTTAACGATCTCCCAAAGTTCTTTTTTCCTCTGTTTACTGTAAGTTATACCTGCTGGATTGTGAAAACAGGGGTTTAAATAGAGCATTTTCACCTGTGATCCGTTTGTTTTTAAAACCTGTTCCAGTCTGGATAAGTTGATACCATCATTATCAAGATCAATTCCAATAAGGTTTGCTTCATAGGATTTGAATGCTGCAAGTGCTCCGATAAAACTTGGATATTCTGTAATTATGATGTCTTGCTGGTTTATGAGTACTTTTGTGATCAGATTTATTGCCTGTTGTGCACCAGTTGTAATTATCAGGCCCTGATTTTCCATAGACAGGCCTCTTGATTCAAGGTATTGTTTCAGGGATTCAAGAAGGGGAGGGTAACCGCCTGTTGGTCCATATTGCATTGCTGCCTGTTTGGCTTCGGTTGTTAGCTGATTGTACAGTTCATCAACGATATCAATTGGAAATAAAGAATTTGCAGGCATTCCTCCTGCAAAAGAGATAATTGACGGGTCTGCTGCGAGCTGCATTAAACGGCGGATTTCGGAGGAACGCATGGTTTTTGCACTGGACGAAAATTCGATCATTGGGAGGTCCTTTCCTAAATATTTTTCCTTTTTGATCAGAGAAGGTAAATATGAAAAATACATATCCCTGACAAATCTGTCCAAAAAAGAATTTTTGTCTGTTTACTTGTGATCGAGAAAACATTTCTGATTTATTGAATAATAGTTAAAAAAGGTATTTTGAAAAAGCCAGGTCAGCATATTAGTTTTAAATCAGATATTACTTTTTTGAGTTAAATCTCAATGGAATTGATTAATTGGGTGATGGGTCTGTGAGTGCGAAAACAGTCTTGGATACTGAACAACGTATTTGTATTTTGTGATATGGCCATCAAACATACCATTCCTCGTCATTTCCAGGTTAACCAATCAGTGATGAGATCCGCACAAAAGGAAATTAATATCTTCAGTTAAAAAAGATTCGTAAAAAGGAAACGTTTTAAGTCAGGAAAAAGTTTCCATTTTTCAGATAACGAAAGGTGCGATTTGTTTATTCGTTTACAATTCTGGATAATTATTATTTCAACTTTGGCATTTTCTGCCGAGAAGTATGATTTAAATGAAGACATTCTAAGAATTAAGCGGGAACTTAGCAGTGTGGAGCGACAGCGTGCAGAGGTGAGAAAGGAATATAGTCAGGATAAAGCCGAATACGAGGTATATAAAAAGCAATTAGTTGGGAGAAAAGCACAGTACCAGGCTGATATTGATTCAATACGTCTTTTAATTGAAAAAAAGCAAGCTGAAAACGATTCTCTCTTAAGTGAAATAGTTTCGGTTAAAGCGGGAATTCAACAGCAGGAATTGCTTCAGAATCGATTCTGTCAGATAGTTTTACAGAAATCGAAGCAATTATTGAAGGAAATTTCAAATTTACCTCCTCTTGCAACAAAACAGATCAAGGGAAGTCTGGATTACCTGATAAGCGAAATAACTGCTCAAACTGTTGATAACAGTGAAGCACTTCACCGGCTGATGCAGATTGTTCATGACTGTAAAGAACTATCTTCAGAAATCGATATAGTGGAAGGTGTTTCTCCTGTTAAAACTCTTCCTGGAACTGTATATCGTCTTAGAATAGGGACCATATTTGAAGCTGTTGTTGATGCAAAAGGTGAGCATGCGTTTGTTTGGACAAAAAATGGAGAATGGCAGGAGTGTGATTCTGATGCAGGTTCAATACTTGAAGCTGTTCAGGTAAGAGGAGGGAAAAAAGTTCCTGTTATGGTAAATCTTCCATTCACAATTAATAGCATGGAGGACAACGATGAAAAATAAAATATCGTTGTTTTTTTTGCTGATTACAACCGTTTTATTTGCAGCAGAATCAGATTTCAGGGAAAAAGAGACTGCACTTGAAAATTTAAAACAGAAACTTCAGGATACCAGAGATTCACTTCACAATGAAATTGCAGCACGATGGAATGCAAAACAGAAAGAGGTTGGGCAGCGTCAGAGAGACAAAGAGGAGCTACAGCAGATTCTGGAAACACAGCAAAAAACCATAACGGAACTTGCATTGCAAAAGGAGAACGTTTATAGTAACCAGCAACGTCTTGAAGAGCAAAGACAGTTATTACAAGAAAAAAAACAGGAATGGAGTTACAATAAAACTCTTGTTAATGATCTGCTTCAAAAGGAATCGGATGCTGTTATCGGGATGTTTCCTGCAACAATGGAGGTGTACAGGGGGGCAATTGAGGAAATCAAAAGTAAATTCACTAAAGATGGTAATGTCGCAGCAGCGATTTCACAATTCTGGGATGTTGTAAGCAACTCTATAGGTGAATCCAATAAAATCGGGGTTGTAAAGGAAACTGTTTTGCCTGATGGGGAAACATCAAAACTGTTGTCTATCTTACGTTTCGGTAATGTCTTTGGTTATGGTATGGGAGAAGATGGTTCTGTATATGCAATAAATCAGAGTGGAAGAACCGGAGCGCATCGTTATACAATAAAGCGAATCGAAAATTACCAGCTTGAAGAAAAACTGGTGCTATTGCTGCCTCAATGTTTAAAGAATGAAGTACAACAGGTGCATATTCCTGTTGATATTCTTCAGAACGAGAATTCACAGATTTTAACAACCGGTAAAAAGGAAACCTCATTTTCAAAACTCAAAAAATTTATTTATGCTGGCGGACCAGTAATGATACCTTTGTTGCTTATCCCTGTATGGGCTTTAATTCTTATAGTTATTAAAACAATACAATTTTCATATAAGAAATTGTTGTTTGTAAAAACAGCAAAAAAAGTGGAGGCATTGCTTGAAAAAGATGATTGTGATGGTGTAAAGGCTTTTGTAGATAAAAAAAAGGGGGTTGCTGCACGGATTGCCCAAAAATGTCTTCATAATACTTCTAATGGAAGAAATGATGCAGAAAAAGGAGTCAGAGAGGTATTGATAAATGAAGCCGCAATTCTGGGGACACACCTTAACACCCTTGCTGTACTTGCCGCTGTAGCACCTTTGTTGGGATTACTTGGAACTGTTACCGGCATGATAAATCTTTTTGAAGTAATTACCAGGTTTGGAACAGGTGATCCAAAAATTCTTGCTGGTGGTATTTCCGAGGCTCTTATTACAACTGAAGCAGGGTTGATAATTGCTATTCCGGTACTCCTTTTTCACAATTATCTTAGAAACAGAAAAAACAGAATCGTTATTGATTTGCAGTTGCATGCGCTTCGTCTACTTAATAAAATATATGGCGGAAAATCGTAATGATAAATATGTTGAATTCTGTAATCGAAGTTATCTGTCAGGGCGGATGGATAATGCTGCCCGTTGTGGGAGCATCTTTACTGGTATGGTTTTTAGGCTTATTTAAAATTTATCAGTTAATTTGCTTCCACAGGGCCAGAAAAATCTTCAGATCTGAATTACACAACATCATAAAAGTAAGAAAACAGATTAAAACAGGTGAATACTGTCATGATTATTTATTAACAAGAATTGATTCGTTGAGTGAGCCGGCTTCGCATATAAAGGAACTTTCAGAAGAATTCTCTCTTGTGTCTGGCTTCTTTTTGAATCAGGGACTTTGCACAATGAAAGTCTTGATATCTGTTGCCCCCTTACTCGGTCTTTTGGGGACTGTTGTGGGTATGATTAAAACATTTGATTTAATAACATTGTTTGGAGCCGGCAATCCGGCATTGACTGCAGAGGGGATATCTGTTGCATTAGTGACTACTGAAGCTGGTTTGATTGTGGCTTTGCCAGGTTTGTTGCTTCATAATTTTATTTCCGGCAGAATCGCAAAGGTAAAAAAGGCTGTTGATTTTGATCATACTGAACTTATACAATCATTCAGATCTGCAGCTTCAGGTAAATCTTTAAAGTGAGAATAGTTATGATTGAGGATATTACTGCTTTTGAGGATGATTCACAGAATTCTGATGTGAATGTAAGTCCGTTAATTGATATGGTTTTTATTCTGCTGATTTTTTTTGTAATAACTACAAATTTCAACCGTCAAACAGGTGTCGATGTATCAAAGCCCAAAGCCCGTTCTGCTGTGTACCAGGGCCAGAAAACGGTTTTGATTGGAATATCGCGTGAGGGGAGCATACATGTTTTTGGTAGACAGGTGGGTATTGAAAGACTGAAATATCTTATAGCACAGGAAGTCGAAAAACGTCCTGATGTTTCAATAGTTATTGTGTCTGATCGTAATGCTGCGCTTGGAAAAGCTGTTGAGGTGATGGATCAGTGTGCTTTAGCAGGTGCAAAACATGTATCGATTGCTGCCGAAAAAGAATAGTAATCTACGTACAAAAGATTTGTTTAATTGTCAAAACATATTTTTATTACAAGTATAAATATACCGTTTCAAAATACAGAGAAAGTTCGGATGGGCAGTTACTGAATGGTTTGCTGGTTAAAAAAAATCGAAGCGATATCTGTAATAATTGTTCTTGTAATTATAATAAATGTCCTGTTGTTTTCACTCTTTCCGGTTTTACACAGAGCCTTTTCAGAAGCCATCGAGACTGTATATAATGTAAAGCCTCCCCATGATGTTGTGATTGAGTTTAAAAAACCACAGAAACAAAAAGCCGAGAAAATTAAAAAGGAAATTAAAGAGATCAGCAATCCAGGATTTAAAGGCAGCGAGGGTCAGTTATCATTCAAATTCAATCCGGATCTTTCGGTTGAGGGTACTGGAGCAGTTGCAATGGAGGCAAATGATTTGGAAGCTGTCGTATTTGAAGAAGGTGAAACAGATGAGGATATAGTGCCGTTGTATATAACGCCTGTATCCTATCCTCAGAGAGCTCGTGATCTTGGTATTCAGGGTACATTGGAGGCTGTTATAATTGTTGGCAGGGATGGCTGTGTTGAATCCGTAAAAGTTACCAAGTCTCCGCATATAAGTATTACAAATGAAGCATCTGAAACTATTGCAAAATGGCGTTTTAAACCGGCACATAATAAAGGAATTCCTGTCAGGGTGCGGGTTAAACAGGTAATAGAGTTTAAACTGGATTAGGGATGGCAGGTTTAATACTACCTGAGTCATACGATTCTTTACGCGAGTCTTTCGTGGACTGTTACTAATTACCAATTCGATTAGCGGGGACGTCTCGCCAGCGTTTGTTGTAGCAGTTTTGCATTCAACTATACTGTTCTATGATTAAGGATCATATTTACAGAATTACTTCAATCCAAACTGTTCAAACACAAGAAATCAGGAAACTAAATGTGGAACTGCAAACATTAAGCATTTATAGTAAAAATCTGGTATAATATATAGTGTTTCGAACAGTAATCAATATTTTTGCTGGTTTATTTTAAATTTATACGGTTAAAAAAAAACAATATCTAAGGAAATATGCGGTAAAATTATCAAAAATGTGGGAAATGGTATATTTATCTGCTTAAATAATATGTGCTTTGTTCAAATAGTCATTAAGTTATTTGGTATTATTGCTGTTAAAGGTTATCTGATTTTGGTTCCACGATGTTTGAGCGTATTGTTTAGTTATCTTATTATTTTTGGTAACACATTAAGAACAGATTATCTGGTTTTAACAGTTTTTGTCTAACTAAAAAGTAATGCAGGCCGATATGGATCTCAACATAGGGAAACATTTAGTTGTATTAGGAATGAATCACTTATGTAGTGATATTCAGATCAGGGAGCGGTTTTTTTTATCTCAATCGCGGATACCTGATGTTCTTTCGGCTATTATGAAATTACCGGATATCAGCGAAGCCCTCATTTTATCTACTTGTAATAGAATTGAACTTTATGCTGTTGTTACCAATACCGATATGGCTTGTTCAAATTTATTGCGATTTTTATCGGATTACCATGCTGTTGAAACAGAAAAGTTCAAAAAATATACTTATTTTTATAATTGTTATAAGGCGGCTTATCATTTCTACGAAGTGATATCAAGTCTGGATTCACTTGTTGTTGGAGAATATCAGATAGTATCTCAGGTTAAACAGGCATATAGAATTGCGTGGGAGAATGGATTTACCGGACCCTTTTTAAATAAACTGTTTCATTATGCAATCTCTGCAGGAAAAAAGGTAAGAACTGATACTGAAATAGGAACCGGAATCGTTTCGGTAGCATCAGTAGCTGTTGATTTGGCATGTAGAGGATTGAATGGAATTAAGAATAAAAGTGCACTGATTATTGGTGCTGGTGAGATGAGTAAGCTGACTGCAAAGCATTTGATTAATTCAGGAGTTGAGGATATTACATTCGTTAATCGAACTGAAGAACGTGCCAGTGAGATTGCATCCCAGTTTGGAGTTAAAAGTGCTGAATTTAGTAAATGGCTTGATATGGCAGTATCAAGTGATCTGATCATTTCTTCAACCGGTTCTCCTCATCGAATAATAACATTACAAAAAGCATCTCAAATAATGAAATTGCGTAAAAAGAGGCCTTTGATCCTGATTGATATTGCGATGCCTCGTGATATTGAACCGGGAGTAGAAAATATTGAGGGGATTACAGTTTATACAATTGATAACCTGATCGAGATAGTGGAAGAAAATTCACAATCACGAAAAGATGAGATTGTTAAAGCCAGGCATATCATTTCTGAAGAGGTGCAGAAGTATTATTTCTGGTATAACAGTCGAAAAGTCCAATCAATATTGGTCAAGTTGAGGGACCAGTTCGCTTCCATACGCGATATGGAATTGCAGCGTTATTCATCTGTTTTTTCTTCACTCCCGGAGAATACTCAAAAAGAGGTGAGAAAATTCGCTGCTTCATTAACTGAAAAATTTCTTCATGTACCCTCAACTGTACTTAAAAAGCGTTCAACAGATAACGAGTATGAAAAATTTGTTGATGCAGTTACAGATTTGTTTAATCTGGACAGGAAAAAATGAATCAAGGAAATAACTATTACCCGGTAATGCTTAAACTGGAAAATACGAAATGCCTGTTAATCGGTGGTGGGAAAGTTGCTCAGAGAAAGCTTGAAAAACTACTTGAATCGGGGGCAAGTGTTACAATTATTAGTCCGGATGTTACTTCAGGGATTGAAAAGCTGTTTAATGAAGGAAAAATAAGGTGGATTGCTGATACATATAAGAGTTGCTATCTTGAAGGAGTCTGGCTTGTTATCTGTGCAACAGATGACAATTCTGTAAATGGAGAAGTTTTTAAAGATGCCACACGAAGAGGTATATTTGTTAATGTGGTTGATGATCCCCAACATTGTACGTTTTTAATTCCTGCTGTTCTAAATAAAAGGGATTTGCAGGTTGCAGTCTGTAGTGGTGGAGCTGCTCCAGTCGTTTCTGTAAAAGTGAGAAACAAAATTGAAGAGATAATTTCAGATGATCTTGTTGAGGCTGTTTCTGTCTTAAAGCAGATGCGAAGCAGTATTAAAAAGTTACCTTCTGAAAAAAAACGATTGTTCTGGAAAAAGGTTGATGAATATCTGGAAAATAAATTCAGTTCTATAGAATCTCCTCACCAGCTATTCCAGTCCTTTCTGAATAATGTAAACGAAAATTGAAGAATGAATCTGGTGATTATTATATGAGAAGAAAAGTCAGGGTTGCAACACGTGGCAGTGAGCTAGCGTTAGCACAAACAAGGTATATTGTATCATTACTGAAAAAAATCAATCAGGATACAGATTACGAAATAATTACGTTTACTACTATCGGGGATCGTATCAGGGATCGACCACTTGCATCATTTCGTGGTATGGGTGTGTTTGTTAAAGAAATCCAGAGTGCTCTCTTGTCGTATGAAGCAGATATTGCTGTCCACAGTTTAAAGGATGTACCGGTAGAAAGGCCAAAAGAGCTGTCTTTGGTTTGTTTCCCGAAGCGTGAAAATCCTGGAGATATACTTTTGACGCGAGATAGTTTCACTTTGTTTGAAATTGAAAAGGGGGCTGTGATAGGTACGAGCAGTATGCGACGATCTGTACAGCTACAGGCTGTTCGAAATGATTTTAAATTCAAGGATATCAGGGGGAATCTGGATACCAGAATAAAAAGGCTGAATGAAGGTGTATACGATGCAATTGTTTTAGCTGCAGCTGGTATGAAACGGCTTGGAAAGGAGTTCCCGGATTCATCAATACTTCCATATTCTGTTTGCCTGCCTGCAGCGGGGCAGGGGGCTTTGGCACTGGAATGCAGGGAAGATGACCAAAATGTAAAAAACAGTTTGTCTGGAATTGATGATTACGAGACAAGGTATGCAGTGAAATCTGAGCGAACTTTTTTATGTGAGATTGGAGGGGGGTGTACTCTCCCTGTGGCTGCATATGCATCTGTCTGTGGTAATTCTTTACAATTGAATTCTCTTGTCGGTGATCCAGAAACCGGAAAAATTGTGACAAGTTCCTGTATCGGAAGTGTGAATGAGTATCAATTGATTGGGCAGAAATGTGCAGATGAACTTCGTAAGCTTGCCGATAATGAAGGCATTGATGGAATATTAAAATGAATTATGGTTTGTCAAATCATGTGGTTTATTTGGTAGGTGGTGGTCCAGGTGATCCGGACTTAATTACAGTACGTGGGAAAGAGTGTCTGAAGCGGGCCCAGGTGGTGATATACGATTACCTCGTCTCCAAACAGCTCCTTGATTATATTCAGCCGGATACAGAGGTGATTTATGTTGGAAAAAAGGCTTCAAGTCATACTCTGTCTCAGAATCAGATTAACAAATTATTGGTTGAAAAAGCTTTGGAAAACAGTGTTGTTGTGAGGCTTAAAGGCGGTGATCCATTTGTTTTTGGAAGAGGTGGTGAAGAGTGCCAGGCTCTTTTTGATGCAGGTATTGATTTTGAAATAGTACCTGGAGTGACATCAGGAATTGCTGCTTTAAGTTATGCTGGAATTCCTGCAACTCATCGTCATCTTTCCTCATCAGTAGCTTTCATTACAGGGCATGAAGATCCTTCAAAAGAAGAATCCGCAATAAACTGGAAATATCTTTCCCAAAGTGTTGATACTCTCGTTTTTTATATGGGGGTTTCTTCTTTACCATCCATTACGATGCGTCTTCAGCAAAATGGTTTACCTGCTGATATACCGGCTGCGGTGATACAGTGGGGAACAACACCAGACCAGAGAACTGTAATATCTACACTTGGCCGGATAGCGCAGCGTGTTAAAGATGAAAAAATTACAGCACCCGCAATTACTGTAATCGGTAATGTAGTTAATTTGAGAGAAAATCTGTTGTGGTTTGAAAAACGACCTCTTTTTGGAAAAAAAATTATCATTACACGAACACGCAGACAGGTTTCAAGGCTTAGGGCAGCATTAACAGAGCTGGGGGCTTCCGTAATTGAGATTCCAACAATAAAAATAGAACCTGTTATTAATAGTAAAATTGATTCTGTTATGGAGAATACTTTTACTTACGATTGGATTCTGTTTACTAGCGTAAATGCAGTAGAGATATTTTTTGAAAATCTGCTGCGAATTAAAAAAGATATCCGTTTTCTTGGTTCAGCAAAGATCGGGTGTATTGGACCGGCTACTGCTGAAGCTGTAAACAGTTACAAAATAAAAGTTGATATAATTGCAAAAAAAGCGGTTGCAGAGGGGTTGCTTGATTCGCTGCAGGAATGTGGGCCATGGCAAAAAAGGCGGGTCTTGATACCAAGGGCCACGGAAGCACGGGAAATACTTCCACAAAAACTGGGATCGTGGGGTGCCATTGTAGATGTTCTACCTGTTTACAAAACTGTATGCCCGAAAATAGAAACAAGTATACTTGAAAAAGTTAAAGAAAATAATTATGACTTGATTACATTTACCAGTTCGTCAACATTCAGAAATTTCGTATCGTTTTTCAGCGATGAAGAGTTGCAAAAGTTAAAGTCGGCATTTAAAGCCGCATCCATAGGACCTGTAACATCGGTAACAATGCGCAATTGTGGGGTCGAGCCGCTTATTGAATCACAGGAACACACAATACCCGGACTGGTCAACACTATAAAGGAGTATTTAAGCAGACAATGATTGGAATATCCAAACTTTACTGCGGTACTGTTGAGTCTTCAGATGCTCTTCGGTATGACAGGAAATCTTCAATGCTGCCGTCGCATCTTCTTCAGTTCTCAAAAGATAAAAAACCGGTTGTAGTATGGAATACTACGCGAAGATGTAATCTTAATTGTGTTCACTGTTATTCACACTCAAGTGATAAAATGTATAGTGGCGAGATGAATACTGATGAAGGAATCCAATTGATCGATCAGTTAGCTGAATTTAAATGTCCGGTAATCCTGTTTTCGGGCGGTGAACCTCTTTTAAGAAAAGATTTACCTCAACTTGCTCAATATGCAATAAAATCAGGTTTACGGGCTGTTATTTCAACCAATGGTACTTTGATAACTGATTCTCTTGCAGGAAAACTTAAAGATGTAGGATTGTCTTACGTAGGTGTCAGTCTGGACGGGATCAGAAGCACCAACGACAGATTCCGTGGTGTCAGTGGCGCTTTTGACAAGGCGCTTGAGGGCATAAGAAATTGTATGAAAGCTGGCATAAAAGTAGGATTAAGGTTTACAATAAATAAAAGGAACTTTCTGGAGATACCGCAGATTTTTGATCTCCTTGAGCAGGAAAACATTCCCAGAATCTGCTTCTATCATCTGGTGTATGCAGGAAGAGGGAATAATTTGCGTGCTGATGAGCTTACGTCCGAAGAAGTTCGTAACACAGTTGATCTTATAATAAACAGAACGGTAAATCTGCATTCGCGGGGAAAACAGGTTGAAGTACTTACTGTAGATAATCATGCGGATGCGGTTTATCTTTATTTACGAATGCTCAGAGAAAAATCTCCACGGGCATCAGATGTTTTAAAACTGCTGAAAATGAATGGCGGAAACAGTTCCGGAGCAGGCATAGGCTGTGTAAGTTGGGATGGATCTGTTCACGCAGATCAATTCTGGCGTCACTATTCATTCGGAAATGTACGCAACCGCTCTTTTGGAGACATCTGGACAGATTTATCTGATCCTGTAATGGCAGGACTTAAAAACCGAAAAGATCTTCTTGGTGGAAAATGCAAAAGGTGTGTATGGAAAGATATCTGTAATGGTAATTTGAGAGTCAGGGCGGAAGCGGTTTATAATGATATATGGGCGGAAGATCCTGCCTGTTATTTGTCGGAAGAAGAGATCTCTCTAAGGGTATAAATCAGGATACACTTGTACAAAACAGATCCGTATGAGACAGACTTTCGCTTTTTGGTAGTGAAACTAAAAATAAGGCGGGATTTAAAATCATCTTAATTGATAAAAACACCGTTTGCTGGAATATAAATAATAAATCTGCCATACGGGATCGACGATTTATTATAGGAAAAAGTAAAATCAGTATTCGTTAATATGGGGTATTTGGGAGGAATCATGTTTTTTCCGAGTGTACGGATGAGGCGTTTGAGAAATTGCAGAGCGATAAGGGCTCTGGTTCGTGAAACTGTATTGACACCAGACGATTTCGTTCAGCCCCTGTTTATCTGTCCCGGTAAAAATGTAAAACAACAGATTGAATCGATGCCTGGAATCTTCAGAATGTCTGTAGATCTGGCTGTAGTGGAATGTTTGAAAATACGTAGTGCAGGAATCAAGAGTGTTATTTTGTTTGGTATTCCGGAAAAAAAAGATGAAACTGGTGAGGTTGGATGTCGAGATGACGGAATCATTCAGCAGGCAATCAGGTCCATTAAAAAAGAGATCCCGGATATTTACATTATTACAGATGTCTGTAACTGTGAATACACTATACATGGGCATTGTGGTCCTCTTGTCAATGGCGTGGTAGACAATGATAAAACTATTCAATTGCTTGGCAGACAGGCTCTTTCGCATGCAAAGGCAGGGGTTGATATGGTTGCTCCAAGTGACATGATGGATGGAAGAGTAGGGTATATAAGAAATATTCTGGATCGCGATGGTTATCATGATATTCCGATCATGTCATATGCGGTTAAATATGCTTCATCGTTTTATGGACCGTTCAGGGAAGCTGCCCAATCTGCTCCCGGAATTGGTGATCGTAAGGGTTACCAGATGGATTATTCAAATTCAAGAGAAGGGATTCGTGAAGCTTTTCTGGATATAGAAGAGGGTGCAGATATAATAATGGTCAAACCTGCCATGAGTTATCTTGATATAGTGCTCAAGATCAAAGAGAATTCCGATGTTCCGGTTGCAGCTTATAATGTCAGTGGAGAATATTCAATGGTAAAGGCAGCAAACGAAAAAGGCTGGATTGATGGTCAAAAAGTCATGATGGAAATACTTACATCAATTAAAAGGGCTGGAGCCGATATCATAATAAGTTATCATTCAGTCGATGCGGTATCTTTACTTGCAAAAGGGTGGTATTGATGGTAAACGGCAGGGGAGAAATTCCTCAAATAAGACTGATTGCATGGGAGATTACACGTTCCTGTAATTTGAACTGCAGACATTGCAGGGCTGCTGCAAATGCAGGACCTTACTTTGGAGAATTGACTACCAGTGAATGTGAAGATGTTCTAAGGAAAGTAAGTGAATATGCCAAACCGATTATTATTCTGACTGGGGGTGAACCTATGCTTCGGCCAGACATTTACCATCTCTCGGAGTATGGTACAAGGTTAGGTTTGCATATGGTTATGGCACCATGCGGAGCATTGCTTACAGAAGAAAACTGTGAAAAACTTGTCAAGGCAGGCATAAAACGGATAAGTCTCAGTATCGACGGGGCGGATGAAAAATCACATGATTCTTTTCGGAGAGTTGAGGGCGCATTTGCGTCTGTATTAAAAGGTGCAGAAAATGCGAAAAAAGCAGGCTTGCCGTTTCAAATAAATACAACAATCACAAAAATCAATATTGATGAACTCCCTCAGATATTTGAGCTTGCAATTAAGCTTGGTGCAGTTTCTTTTCATCCGTTTTTACTTGTTCCTACTGGAAGGGGAAAAGAGCTTGAGGATTATGAAATATCTGCTGTTCAGTATGAGCAAGTCCTTAACTGGATTTATGAAAACAGGAATAAGAGTAAGCTTACCATGAAACCAACTTGTGCACCTCATTACTACCGGATTTTCAGACAAAGGGAAAAACGGGAGGGCAGAGAGGTCGTTTTTGAAACCCATGGTCCTGATGCCATGACAAAGGGGTGTCTTGGCGGTCAAGGTTTTGCCTTTATTTCTTTCAATGGTAAGGTTCAGATGTGCGGTTTTCTTGACATTGCAGCAGGAGACCTGAGAGAAGAAAGTTTTGATTTTGGACATATATGGGAAACATCACCATTTTTTAATGAGATTCGAAATTATAATAAATATCAAGGGCGATGTGGAAGATGCGAATTTATTACAGTGTGTGGTGGATGCAGGGCACGAGCGTATGCTTCAACTGGCAATTATCTTGCTGAGGAACCATATTGCATTTATAATCCCAAAGGTTAACAGGAGGATAAATGAAAAATATTGTAAAGAGCAGACATGCATTCGAAAAAGCAAAGGCGGTTATTGCTGGAGGGGTGAATTCTCCTGTGCGGGCATTTAAATCTGTTGGTGGTACACCTGTATTTATACAATCCGGTAAAGGTGCAAAAATTCTGGATATTGATGGGAATACCTACATCGATTACGTCGCTTCCTGGGGACCGCTAATACTTGGAAATGCTAATCCTGATGTGATATGCGCTGTATCGAAAACAATGGAAAAAGGATTAAGCTTTGGTGCTGCTACTGAACAGGAAACAGAACTGGCTGAAATGATAATTTCATTTATGCCTTCAATTGAACTGGTTCGATTAGTCAGTTCTGGAACGGAAGCGACAATGAGTGCAATCCGTCTTGCACGAGCTTACACAAAACGGGACATGATTGTAAAATTTGATGGTGCTTATCACGGGCACTCTGATAGTTTTCTTATAGCTGCTGGCTCGGGAGCTGCTACATGTGGTGTACCGGACAGCCCGGGGGTTACTGTTTCAACTGCTTCAAATACCTTGCTTGCCAATTTCAACGATATAGATTCAGTAAATAATCTTTTTGCATCACATAAAGACAGAATCGCAGCTGTAATCATGGAACCGGTGATGGGTAATATGGGTGTTATTTTACCGCAAAAAGGTTTTCTTGAAAGTGTTCGCCAAATTACAGAAACAAATGGGGCTCTGTTGATATTCGATGAGGTAATGAGTGGGTTCAGGGTTGCAAGCGGCGGTGTTCAGAAAATTTATGGAATAAAACCGGACCTTACTACTCTGGGGAAAATTATCGGTGGTGGTCTGGCGGTTGGTGCCTTTGGAGGCAGAAAAGACATTATGCAAATGATTGCACCAGACGGGCCTGTGTACCAGGCTGGAACTCTTTCCGGTAATCCACTGGCAGTTGCAGCAGGACTGGCAACCTTGAAAATCATTAAAGAAGACTGTGACTTTTATGATAGACTCGAAGAAAAAACATCCCGTCTTGCAAAAGGACTTTGCGACTTGTGTAAAGAGAAAAATGTTCCTGCTGTTGTAAACAGGATAGGTTCAATGCTGACACTCTTTTTTACTTCAAAAGTAACAGTAAATAATGCACATGATGCCAGAAGTGTAGACAAGAAATTTTATGCCGGTTATTTTCACCAGATGCTTAAAAGAGGTATTTACTTACCGCCATCACCTTTTGAAGCGTTTTTTGTGTCGTCGGTTCATACTGAAGATCATATAAATCAAACAATAAATGCAGCATCTGAGGCAATTTCAGCAATAAAAAGTTGAGTCTACTCTAAAAAGTTTATGAACGCAAAAAAAACATAAAAAATCTTATAAAAGTCAATAATAAGCTTGACAATGA
>Ga0123335_1005030_pt1 | contig 16437 bp, 23 predicted proteins | sample BiotimSIPDNA_2_FD_89707 | JGI IMG/M metagenome (GOLD analysis project Ga0123335, IMG submission 89707) | Anaerobic biogas reactor microbial communites from Washington, USA - Biogas_R2 time_0 SIP DNA | ecosystem: Engineered > Bioreactor > Anaerobic > Unclassified | place: Washington, USA...
CGGAGGTTATGTTACTGAAGGTGTAGCTTGATACCGCACCGACAGACGCGCCGTCCACTTTAACATCCGCAAGCCTGTACCCGCTGTCCGGTGTGATGGCAAAGACTTTGCTTCCGCCCTTGGCGACGCTCTGGCTGCCGGGGGGAGATATGCTTCCGCCAGTTCCCGCGCTTGCTGAAATTGTGTAGGTCTGGGTAATGTCAACGGTGAAATAACCGCCACTGGAGTCACCGCCGGACGAGCCGTCGCCATAATAATAGCCGCCGTCTTCGGCGGTGCTTGAATCGCCCGAATAGTTATAAGTTGCGCGAACCGCCTGGGCATCATCGTGAGCGGCGGACATGGCCGTTTTCGCGGCTTCCGCCGCCGCCGTGTCGCCGCTGGCGATGGACTCATTATACATCCGCTGAGCTGCGTCGTATTCTGCCTTTGCTGCTTCTAAGTCAGCTTTAAGCGCAGAAGCTTGGGCATCGGTTAGCCCCAACAGCTGCTTGGCGACAGCGACCTCGTTTTCCGCCGAGGTCGTGGCGTTTGTATCGCCGTATTCACCGGACTCTGTAACGGCTGATGCGGCATTATTGTAAGAGCTCGCGAGCCCCTCGTTTGTGCCGCCGCTTGCCATGTACGCGTTAATGGACGAGTCCGTGTAGGAGGTCGACGAGACGGCAGACGTGTTGCCGCTGGAGCTTGTTGTGCTGTATGTCGCTGTATTGGTCTTGCCGTTTGAGGAGCCTGACGACGTAGTGGTGCCAGAGGAGTTGGATATCGTCCAGGTTCCTGCGGAGGAGTCGTAGCTTGCCGAGCCGGACGAACCCGCGAGCTGGCTTGCCAAGGAGTTGTTCGCCTGATGGAGCGAATTCATGGTCGCGGTGTCGCCCGCGTTATACGCCACCCACCACGCGGAGCTGTTCGCCGCCATTTGATCTTGTATCGAGCTGCTTGAGGCGGCAAAGGCTGAAAAAGAAAGCACGGCGATCATCAGGATCGTCGTGCCGAGAAACGATATTAATTTAAGTTTTTTCATTGCGTACCTACCTCCATAATCATTTATACTGGCTGCCCAGGGGCACAATGGTCTTTATGTTGACGTAGTAATCCGCCTGAGCGTTCATATGGATATCTACGGCGATATATACGGTTTCGCCTTTGAGAATTTGCGTAAATCCGCACTTATTTGCCGTTGCCATTTCTTCACCGGTCAGCTCGGTGGGAGTGATGTAGCACGTCATAGCTACAATACCGCGCACTGTCGTTGTAATGCCGCTGTAGTTGTCCTCCTGATAGATGCAGGAGGAATCAGCAATAAACTCGAAGCTGATATTATCTGAGACATAGACAACCTCGGCTTTCGCTTCCCGTACCAGCAGATCGAAGAATTCATCAGTCGTGCTGTCGTTCAGCACAATGTCAAGGCTGGCAAAGGGATATTTAGCCGCTCTTGTAGAGAAGCTGTACAGATGCTCTCGGGCGTTGGCATAGCCGAACTCGCCATTGAAGCTCTCGCGGTCGGCACCGTAGAAATATTCCATCTCCTCAGCGGTCTTTTTTCCCTTTGCCGTTTCATAAGAGACGGCAGCCTTGCTCTGCGTATAGTCGTATGCTCTTAATGTCGCAATCTGCTCCGTCGTCATGACATCGGAATATATTCCGACAACCCTGTAGACGTCTGAATAGTCCACATACGCGCCAAGAGCCTCGGCTACAAACCTAATCGGCACGTAGGTGCGGCTCTCGCGTATGATCGCTGCCGTGTCCATAGTCACGGTCGTTGTCTCGCCGTTTTGCGTAACCTTGAGGTCGGCATCGCCTATGCTGATTGCAACGGATATGCCGTCTTTCTCTATCGTCGCCGTCTTAGCCTCGTTATTCCAGCTTACGTCCGCGCCGAGCTGCTCGGCAGCGAAGCGGACGGGTATCATTGTACGGTTATTCGAGTCGACAAACGGCTGCGCGTCGGGAAATTCGACGATGTAACCGTTGACACGCACGCTGAGCTCCGTGCTTTCTGCCGCCGAGGCTCCGGTCACGCAGAACGCGCTGAGCATGAGCGCAAGGGCAATTATCAGTGATATTTTTTTCTTCATAATGACCTCCAGTTTTGTTATTAAGCCGCGAGAAGCGCAAGCGCTTTGACGGCGATGTATGCCGGGGCGATGTAGGTACACAGGGGTATACCCCGGCTGATGGATTTTCTTTGGATAGCTCCGCATATTATCGCGCCGGCAAGCGCGAGGAAAAGGATTGCCGCCAGCTCCGGCAGCCCGCACGCGAAGCCAAGACCGCACAGCAGCTTGAAGTCGCCTCCCGAGAGCCCGCTTTTTGAGATTTTTGCCGCCGCTAACAGCAGCACCGCGGGGATTACCAAACACATTATACCGTAAAGCACGGAAAAGCCTATTAAAATTCTGGAAAAAACCATGATAATATGAACGAAATCAGGTATCTCACGCCGGGTATAATCGACAACGCCGCCATAAATCAAGGCAGCGGCGCAGAGGATTACGGCTATTGTGTTCACCATCGTCATATCACCCTGTAGTTGGTGGCTTTCAACGTAAAGTCAATGGTCAGGTCGTCGAAGCCGTACTGCTTAAACAGCGTGGAGAACGTAATAGTCCCCGTGACGGTAAGGGAGGGCGGCGATTCTGTTCCTTCGATTGAGGTAATTATTACGGCATACCCGTCCGGCATGTCGCTGGCGATGAAGCCGTTGAAGTCATCCATAGCCCCCCGCACGTCTAGCCGCAGTATATTGTCCGCCCGGTATTCGTCCTGTATGTTTGCTTCAACGGCGCTGTTACAGCTTCTCTGCAAGATGGTTTCCGCCGCGTAGTAGCGCTCGAACGCCGCCCCGGTCTCCATGACCAGAAAGGCTGCGACGAGCAGAAAAACACCAGCCCGATAAAGATTACGGGCAGGCCTCCCGACCTGTCACTTAGCAGCTTTTTCATTCCTTGTGATACACCTCGCTCATTCCGGCCACCTTCACCTCGATTGGCAGGACGATTTGAATCGGACTTTCGCCAAACCGTAGGACGGCGATCCTGTAGCTTGCCGTCATCGTCACGCTGAACGCCTGCCGGAGCTGGATTTTGTTGCCTGAGAGGTACACAGCGTCAACCTGAACATCAATGTCCTCTAAGTTGTCGTTTGACATACCGCTTATGATATCCATGGTTTCTGTCTCGTCGTATAGTCCGGTAACCTCGATACTGCGCACGACCCTGCGGCAAAGGTAGCTCGCGTTGTAGTATTGCATGATGTATATCATGCTCGATATGAGCGCCAGAAAGATTAAGACGAGCATGGCGGTCGTAAGCAGAAATGATACCGCTTCATCGCCTTTCTTGTCGCGCAACAGACCCTTTATCTTGCCTAAAGCCGCCATGCTGTAACTACCCCCTTACCAGTTGGCGTTGAGCTTCTGCTCCATGCCGTCGAAGATGCTCTGGAAAAAGCCGGGGAAGAAGGAGTTGACCGCGAGGATAAGCAGCCCGACGATGACGACAGCGAGGATGATGCTTCCGATGGTGTTGACCGCAAGGTCTCCGCAGTTGTCGCGGAGCAGCGCTTCCGCCCTGCCTGTGACACTTCTTACCTTTTCTGTGATTGTGTTTGCGATTTTTTTCATGTTCTTACTCCTTTTAATATAGATTTTGGAAATTATTGATAACGTACACGACGAGGACATACATAACGATGGCGACGCAGACAGCGACGGCGGGCATGAATGTCCCGCGCATTTTCGCCGGTCTGAGCGATAGCTCCTTCCTGATACCCTCCCTAACCTGACGCGCCATGTCGTCAGCCATAAACTCAAGCGCCGCCGTCTGGTCTATTCCCAGGCTCATATCCCGGAGAGCGCCGCATAGGCGGAACGCCTCCGAGGTACCAAGCCTGCTTTCAAAATGGATCAGCGCGGACTGGGTGCTGCCCGCCTTCATCTCCGCGATCAGAATGTCAAGCTCCACGCCCAGTTCCGCTCCCGCAACCCTTCTGTACGATACTATCGCGTTTAGCAGGTCTCGGTTGCTTAGCAGGCTTCGGCTGAGGGTTCGGATAAAGCGGGGCATTTCCCGCGCGATGAGCTGCTCCTGCTTTTTGACCCTTTCGCCAAGGGAGCTGTGCTGCTTTAGAAGGGCGTAGGCCGTCAGCAGGAACGCCAGCAGGACGCCGAAGTAAAAGTGAAAAAGGGCGTTTATCCCGATGAGGCAGACCCCGGCGGCGATCATCAGATATTTCTGCGTCGTATACTCCCGCGGAGTGATAGAAAGCCCCGCCTTGGAAAGCCTCCTGCTCAGCCTCAGGGCGGCGCTTTCATCCAGATAGACCAGCCTCGATATACGGGATAACAAGCTTTTAGCGAAGGCTGTTTCCCAGATATCAAGACGCTTGCGCTGCCATTTAGACATTTTTTTGAGCGTGCTTCGCCCTATAAACGAACGCCCCCGCGTTATGCAAAGGCTGTTCGCCGCATAAAACACGAGGGCAAGGATCAGTATTAAGGTCGGTATAATCAGCATGGTTTTTCTCCCTTACATTAGCAGCGGCTTGTTTACCTTCATCGCCTTCACGACCGAGAACACCACTGCCGCCAGCAGGAGCAGTATGAGCAGCTTGCCGATTGGAGAGGTGACAAGAATGACGTAGGCGGGATTCATCAGCACTCTGAAAATCATGGGAACGGAAAAGATGAGTATCAGCAACGTGAAATACTCCCGCCATATGGCGAACATCGCGGTGTCGGATTCCTGCTGAACCTCGTGCGCGTCGTTCATCTCGTCGACCACCGACTTGGCGACGTATTTCAGGCTCCTGTCCCTTTGCGCCATGACGAGCGCGTCCACCCACTGGGAAAAGTAGCTGTTGTCCACCTGATTTCCCATGCGCCTGAGTCCTTTTTCCACGCTGTTGTCGATGTAGGTTGTGTAGGTCAGAAGGTCGCAAAACGGCTGCGGGTACTCCAGCGCGTCGGCGTTGTCCTGCACGGATTTGAGAAAATCCTCCGTTACGATGTATGAGTTTGAGAGGATCATCATGGTTGAGCGAAGCTTATCCGCGCGGGCGCTTTTTGCCGCTGTTATCATCAAGGCCAATACGAAAAGCGGCGAGACCGCGCCGAGAGCGCTGGTGATTACGGCGACAAAGGTATCGCAAAAAAACAGCTTGCCGAGAGCGAAGCCGGTGGCGGCACCGAGCGCGGTCATGGTGTAATACACGGCCTGCGGCATCCGCGCTGCCGCTGTAAGCGTTCTTTGGCGCTGAATTATTTTCGCAACTATGCTCCGCTTTCGCAGCTTCATGGAAGCGGCTTTTTCCTTTTTTGACCTCCGCGCCTTATACGCGCCACTCAACGCCCTGTCCAAGCCGAAAAGCAGGAAGAGCGCGAGCACAGTCAGACAGAACACGCCGATGTAATAACTATTCATAATCTCGCTCCTTTCTTGCGGCATCTGGGAACAGCCTCAAAAGCTCCGTTTCCGGTACGCCATTGTCTCGCAGGCGAGAAAAAAGAACAGGCGATATACAGCCCGTTCTCCGGTGCTCGCCGTGAACCTTCACGACTTTTCCATGCCCGTCGCGCTCGGTTTCCATTATCACGAATTTGAACAGCGTGCTGCCGATGAGCTTTCCGTTATCCACGCCCGTGGCCTCGAAGATTTCCATGTACTTTCGGCTGTTGTCACGCAGCTGTTTTTTAAACACCATGACAGGCCACGCGCCGGCGCAGATTTCAAGAAGCCGCTCATCCGACAGGCCTGTCTGCGCTGTCACGCACATGGACACGAGCCGCTTGTACGCGTCGCGGGCGTTGTCGGAGTGAAAGGCCGTGAGGATTGTATGCCCTGTCTGTCCGGCTATCGCCGCCTGGTACGCCGCGCCGTCGCGCACCTCGGCGGGAACGATGAGCGACGGATTAAACCGCAGGGAGCCGACGATGAGGTCGAGCATAGTAATTGGGTTCGGCGCGGGCTTCGTCGTTGTGTGGAGCACCCTTGCCGGTCTGCCATTTGCGGTGTCGTAGCTTAGTAAATTCAACTCGCGGCTGTCCTCAATGACGAACACACGGTTGTTGTAATCCTCGTTCCGCCTGATGTACTCGTTGAGCAAAAACGCCTGATCGGTCGTTTTGCCAGAGCCCGTACTGCCCGAAAGTCCGATTGAAATGCCGTTACACAGGCACAGGGTAAGAAAATCCAGCATTTCGGCGGTTGCCGAGCCCGAATCGAGCAGTTGGGCTCTCGTAATGCTGCTCCGGCTTTGCTTTCTGATTGACGCGATCAAGCCGCACTCCGGCGGCACGGCCGGCGGGATCATCGCCGAGATACGGGTGCCTCCGCCGATATAGCTGTCCACGCGGGGTGTCTGATTGTCCAAAAGCATACCTCCCATACGCACCATGCGCTTGGCCATATCCAGCGCGGCCTCGGGCGTGGGAAACGCTTCATCGTTACAGAGGTATCTGACATGGTCGGGGTAGGTTATCTCAATGAGACCATAGCCGTTTATATTCACTTCCTCCACATTCGGATCGTGGAGATATTCGGTCAGTATCCCAAGCCCCGCCATATCCTGATATATTTTCTCCACCAGCGCCTCCTGCTCAAACTCCCGTCCCGCAAGCTCCTGTACGCAGTATTTAAGGATAAGTGCTTTCAGCGTCTTTGCCGCTTCCGGGCTGTCGAGCGCCGAGGCAAGCTCGTTGGAGTGCTTTTCGGCAATTACCGCCCGCACGATATCCAGAAGCCGGACATAGCTGAATTTATCCGCCTGGCTCTCTGGCAGGGGGCTGTTCGTCGCCTGTACGACGGACAGAAATTCGGTTGATGTAATGCTCATGTATTCATCACCTCATAAATCTGACTTAACGCCTCACGATACAGCCTGCCCTTTTTACCGACAAGTCCATAGATGAGCCGCCGCTCGTTTTGCAAAAGGGTCGCTTGGGCAATATGCGGTATGGTGACGGTGGGGCTGACCTCCAGCAGCTCGTGCATGGCATTGTAGTCATAGTCGGAGGTTGTCACCGTGCTGACATAAAACACTTTATTACCGAGAGCCTTTATTGCCCTTGCGTTCGCACTGTACCAGACGGCGCAGGAGGTCTGCCCGCCCATGCAGAGGGGAACGCTTGAAGCCTTGCTCATAGCCCAAGCCGCCGTGAGGCTATTCGCCTCGGACGGGCAATCGACGACGACGTTATCAAAGGTGATGTCGCAGAGCTCCAGCAGCAGCTTGACCTGCTCGTCCGAATAGCTGTCGTCAAACGCATCGGCGTTTGTCGGAGCGGCGAGGATATACAAAAGATTGCCGATTTTGAGGATGGTCTGTTTGAGATTGTCAAAGCCGCGGATTGCCGCCGGGAGGCTTCTGTTTCGTGGTATGCTCACGCCGAATATCGCGGACAGCTCGCTGTACGGCTCGGGTGAAATGAGGCACACGCTTTTGCCGCTCCGGCTGACGGCGTGGGCAAGATTAACGGCGAGAGTTGTTTTCCCGCTTCGGGGCGCCCCCCATATGGCATGGATGCCCACGTCATTCACCCGCTTCCCGTAACGCTAAGTGCAGGGATTTTTCACGCTCCAGCCGTATGAGCGTTTTCGCCTGCTGCCCGTCGGCAATGAACACGACGTAGGCGGGCGCGAAATCGTAATCTGACGCGTCCGCGTCCGGCGCGGCCTCCAGCTCCGCATCGAGGTCTGAAAGCGACAGCAGCCTGGCGTTTAACACCTCATATACGCGCAGGGAGGATATGGCCAGATTGACCGCCGAGCTGCCGGATTCGTCAGTTCAATATTCGTAAACGTCCACCACGTCGCCGTCGCGAAGCACGGCCGCGACGCCCGACGAGGTAGTCGGGAAGCTGACGGTCAGCAGGTATTGTCCGTCGCCGAGAGCCGCACCCGACCCCGCGATTTCCAGTTCATATTCCTCTATGGCGACGAAGCGGTCGCGCCAGAGATACTCGCCGGCATAGACAGTCGAGACGGCAACCTGCCCGATTATTTGATCCGCTTTTGTAACAACGTCGTCAGCCAGCCCATAGGAGCCGACCTCGGAGACCGTCAGCATCGTATCGTCGATCACCGTGCCGCGCTCGACCGTCTGATTGAGCCGCACGATTTCCGTGGTTGCGGAGCGCGTCTCGTACAGCCGGGGCAGCAGAACAAACGCGAGCACGGCCGCCATAACCAAACACGCCGCGCTGATAAATATTCTGTTTTTTAATAGCTTCAACATGGGTTTTTCTCCTTAATACATATTCATGCCCGGCGCTTCCTGCTTCGGCGCAACAATCTGCCCTCCGTCGTAACGGGAGAGCAGCCCGTAGGAGGTCAGCCGCATTTCCTCTCCCAGCCGTTCATGTGCATAGGCGTGCATATTGACGTGTGGGCACAGAGCCTCATACTCGTTTCGGGAGAGGAGCCTTTGCAGATGGAGCGCCGCCGCGTCCTGTGTTCCCGCCGCGCCGTACAGGAGGTTGTATTCGTCAAGCCTGGCGGCGATAAGCGCTGCCTGCTGAACGCTGCCGCAATCCGCGGCTTCAAGCACGGCCTTGAATTTGCGTGTGTTCTCATGCTCAAGGGCGGCGACGGTCTTCGCGAGCGCGTTCAATTCATAAAAATCCTCCAAAAATCCGAAGGCTTCTGACAGCTGGGGTATAGCGCTTTCGTACCTTAAAAAGCAGCAGCCCTCGATATCGTCCGTGCCGAGCTCTTCAAACGCCGCGCTTATCTCTTCATCGGTCGCCGGAAATCTTATCGTCACGCTGCGCTGTGTGTTTTCCTCATCCGCCTCGGGGAGCTTCGCGATATCCAGGGCGAAAACATAGTCCGGCTTTTGCGGATAGGGGATATTATCACTGCTGTATATCTGCCTGATATCTCCGGGAATAACGTAACCGCCCGGCGTAAAAACGCCGCCCTCGTCCGAGCGCGACCTTTGCCCCAGCTTTTCGGTGTCTAGCATTTCTATCATTTCCTCGCTCAAGCCGGTGAGCCGATCGTCATAAAAAGCGTTTTCCAGATAGAAAGCGCCGAGCGCCCTGTCGTCGCGCACGCTGTACGCGATCTGGCAGTCGTCCGTGCCGTAGGTCATATTGATCAGACGTTCAAGCTTGATAGGGGCGTAGTCGGTTTCAATGCTCTCACGCATGACAAGCCCCTCGAAGCAGTCCCGCTGCCAGTCGTCAAGCTCCGTGAGCCGCTTCGCCAGCAGATTCAGCTCGAACAGGTTCGCCGACACGGGGATAAACTGCGGGAGATAGTCCTTCTCGCATTGATAGACCGTCACCGAATAGATGTCCCTTTCGTTTACAATACGCGCCCTTTCGAGCGCGTCCAGCAGCTGCGCGTCAGTGGCCGGGAGCTTCAGCGCCGCGTCGGTCTCCCAGCCGGGCTTGCTCAGATATACTTCAAACATAGATTCCCTCCTTTAAAAAAGAGCGCTGCCATCGTCCGGCAGCGCCTGTCTCTACATAAATACTGTAATACTAAATGCCGGTTGCGGCGGTTTAAACAGCTTTATTCGAGCCGCATTTCCGGCCTCTGTCCCTGCCATGACAGCGCCTCGGCCTCGGTGTACAGCCGCCAGCCGTTGTCGCCGCTCCACAGGTGGACATACAGCTCTCCGGCAGGCGTTTTTATGGGGTGTTGCTCGAACGACTCGCCCCAGCCGTCTGCCGCCTGTCCGGTCACATAAGCCTCGAAGCTTTCCGTTTCCTCCGGCGTGAGTATACCCGTGACAGTATACTCGACGACGCCCCAAAGCCTGCCGTCTACATTCTCGACGGAAAACTCCGCCGAATAGACCTTTTTATCCACGTCATCGCCCTCGCGGTACCAGCTCATTATGCCGCGCTCCTTTTCCTCTGGCATGCGAAAGCGCTTGATCGCGGCGTTGATCGTGTCCGCGTACTCGGCCGCGATACGGTTATCCACCTCGGTTGGGTATTCCTCCAGGCCGCCGTATTCATTGCGATCATAAGTATCGACGAAGAGCGGCATGTACAGCTTCATTTCCGACCGCTTCGGCGCTATCACGCTGAAGCGGTCCTCGCCGGGGAGCAGGCAGAGTGTACGGCCGTTGTCCCAAAGCATATGGATATTACAGGCGTCGTCGACAAAATCGACCGTTCCCTCCATGCCGGTCGGCACCGGGGCATAAGGGTCTTTCATCTCGTTAAGCCTGATACGCGTGCCGGGCGGGAATTGTTCCTTCATAAATTCCACCCATTTCGGATGCCGGTTCATTTCACATACCTCCCATCGTCATGCCCTGATCGGGCGCTTGCGTCATGTTCATCTCCTGCCGGCGTTTGTCCTGGGCGTAAACGTAACCGTTATAATCGCCCCGCATGGGCCTGCAGCGGATGAAGTATTTGTGATTATCGCTCTCGGCGACGAAGCCATAGTCGTATCCCGCGCCGCCATTCAGCCTCGCCTTGTCCCTGTCGGCGCAATACAAAACCATTGCCGGCAGATTTTCCAGCGGCCCATATTTACGAAGCTCGTTGATAAGGCCATCAAATTCCGTCTTGAATTCGGGCGTGTTCAACTCGTCGCCGTTGTGCGGCCACCACGTCGACCAGAACTCCTTGCCGGAGCTTCCGAAATCCATGCGCAGATGGCCAACGACCGCGTTTTGCGCGTCAGCTTCATTGGGTTGAGAATAAAAGAGTCCCGCCTCATCTTCTGTGGCGGGACGGAGCGTATATTGCCGGGGATCGGGCGGAAGCTCGATTTTATGCTTTTCGCAAAATTCCGTGAGCGTCAGGCTTTCGCCGAGAAAATTTAACTTGCCTCCGATATACTTGTATCCCGATTTCGGAATGGTAATCGGCTTCGGGGACAGAACGCTCCCGGCATAGTTGACTCCGACGTTGTTTTCCAATGTGTTCAGCTTTCCTGAATCGTTGTCGCTCCCTCGGATTTCATAACGTGAAAAGCCCTTGGGAACGCTCGACCGGTCGAGGCGCGAGACCATAAAGAGCGCCGGCTTCCCAAACAGCTCCACGCTCTCAAATCGTTCTTTTCTGGCGTTTCTCTGCAAGTGCTTCATCTCCTTTTTAATTATGCGGGACACAACATACCACAACGGCGCTCGTATAGCTAATACATTTCCATGCCCATATCCATGTGCTCTGCCGGAGCGTCGCGCATAAGCTCCTCAATTGGCTTAAGGCCGTTATAACTGACGTGGCCGCCGCTTACAAATTTGCCGTTCAGATTTGATATCAAACGCTCGCCGTATTTTTGAAAATCAATGAACTCATCGAGGCCGTCAGCAAAAGGAGTGTTACCGGCCAGCTCAACCGCGCGGCGGCCGTAATCCTCCGGCGTAAGCGCGCCCTCGACAAATTTAAAGTATTCCAGATTCTCCACAAGTCGCGTGACCCGCTCCGCGCTGTCCGGTTCCGCGTACTCTATAACCGCGTCAAGCTTTTTCAGTGCTCCCTCGCTCATGCCGCTCAGCGTCTTAGCAAGAGCGTTCAAATTTTCGAGGCACTCGCCGGAACCTTTGACGATTTTAGCTGCGTTTGGCGGCATCATATAATCATAGAGCTCAAGGCGCATATCCCCCCAGCTCTCAAATCCGCCGCGCTCCAGCGAACGGTCGATTTGTTTATCCGTCATCGGCAGATACAGCCACGTTATGTAAGGGGTATCCTCACGCTCGCTGAGCTTTGTCACGGCAAGCTCCATCACGCGGTCGTCGTACCAATACCGCGGGAACTCTCGTCCCTTGTATACCTGTTCCATTTCCATGCTGTTATCGTAAAGAACGCCGTAGGGCGTGACGAGCCCCTTTTCATGTTGGAAAAGATTTCGTGCGATCTTGCTCCCATCCAAATACTTGAGCTCGTCGACCGCCACCGCGCCGTTAACGTCGAGATGGTGCAGGAGACCTATGGCGTTTATGTCGGTGAAATCCTGGATTACCGTGATTTCCTGGCAGCAAAAGGTCAGGTTAATTAAGTCGGGGAGCCCTTTGTAATCAAAAGCCTCGGCGCAGCTTTGGAATTTGGCGATTTCCGTTTTGTCGAAGCTCTCCAGCCGCTTGGCCAGATAATCGAGCTCGTCCAAATTGACGACAGTGTCCTCCAGCCGTGCAAGCGCGGGATAGTCACCGGCTATTTCCTCAACGCCGCAATCGCGCCCGGTCGCGCTCCCAACGTCTATTTTGCCGAGCATTTCGTAAACCTCGTCATGATTAACAATCGGGAAGCAGACCGATACGGGTTGCTGTTCAGGGCGCTCATGGTTATTCAGCAGTGCTCTTATCATTGGGCTCGTCCTTTCTCTTCTGTATTTTTTGCATTTCGGTTCTCAGGCAGTTTCCCTCCGCAGTGTGGCACACAAAGCCGACGGAGGCGTAAGGGCAGTCGCCGCAGCTTTCAAATGGGCCCGTGCTTCGCGGCGGCGGCTCTCTGCTTACCGTGCTGAGAACGTTTGAGTCGTAAATTACGCCGGTCATGGTCTGCTTCCTTTCCTGAAAACATAAAAGGCCGGAGAGTAGAGGCTATCTCGCGCCCCGATTCTCCGGCCAATGTTGCTTACATATTTATTTCCTGTGCCATTCCTTTTGCTTGTCCAACCCTGTCCTGTATATCAGGGACGGCGCACTCGATTTGCGACGCGGTTTTCTCGATCAACTTCTCCTGCTCATATGTCAGTTCATGTTCGGAATCCATAGTGTTCCGCAAGCATCGCTAAATTTCTGTGAGCTGCTCGTCCGTAAACAATCGTTCGCGCGGTACGAGCCCGGCACGTTCAGCGAAGTCCTCCTTTGCCGCTGTGTAGTTGTCAATATAATAGTGCCCCTGCTAAACGCATTGCATTCCTGGATAATCGCATCAATCTTAGCAAAGCTTGTATTCAGCCCCGACAGCAAAGAGGTTTCTGGGATGTCCAGGCGGATAAAGATATACTTGCCCTTAAAGCCGGACGGCTTCGAGAAGGGCGAAAATGTATTTCGATACCCTTTGTTCATATATCCATCCACGGTCAGCAGCACGAACAGCAGGTCATCTTCCGTCAAGGAGTACATCTCCTGCTCATACTCGCTATTTATGCCTATATCGATGACTTTGACTTCTGATACTAAGGGGAAATTATCCTTTTTTATCTTCTCGGCAAGGGATACCCTTTCCGATTCTGTGAGGATTAGGATCTTCGCGTTTTTTTCAAGTAAAGCCCACGTCGTTGAAATAGTGCTGAAGTTCATAATGCTTCCTCGCTTTCATTTGTTGACCTTGAGTCTTTTTGGGGCGGTATAGCCTGATATGGTCTGTTCTCCTTGAGAATTGTAAAATGGTTAATCGATCAGCAGGAAAACGAACGGAAGATTAGCTATAAAAAGTCAATAGAGAAATGCGAAAAAAATCAGGTGTTATACAAGCGATAATAGAAGAACGGTTTTTCCTCTGATTCTCCTGAATTGAGAATCATACGAGTGTCAACTTTGTGGAAGCCGCATTTCTCAACCACACGTTGTGAGGGATAATTGCCCGTTTCAGCAATGGCAATTAAATAGTCCATCTTCAAGTTCTGTAGAGCCCAACGTGAGACAGCATGTGCTGCTTCAGAGATATAGCCATTGCCTGCATATTCCTCGGAAATGAAGTAGGCTATTTCAATTTCATTTCCAACCTCTTCCTTGTTTCCGATACCGACCATACCAATAACAGAGCCTCGAAGTTCAACAGCAAGCATAACCCGTGCAATAGACTTACTTGCCAATGGATATTGGGAAGCAAACCATTTAATGAGATTTTGGGTGCCTTCAGCATGACGTTTCCTCCTTGGTTTTCTTTGGTAGTTTCAGTTCGTATGGTCTGTTCTCTTTGAAAATTGTAAAGATGATATTGCGAAAGGTTGGTTATATGTGGCGATATAGCGTTGCGTTCTGCTCAAACCAGAGAAGAGCTTGAATGGTTAGTAGACCAGCAGGAAAACGAACGAAAGACCAGTTATACAAAGCCCAAAGGAGGTAAGTTTGCGTTCTATGTCAGTAGCGATCATTATCACACAACCAACAAGATATAACAAGATTTTCCTACGGTGCTCTTATCAAAACCATCGTAAATACATTAAGGAGGAAAAACAACATGAGCTATTCGGGCGATGCGGCAGAACAGGTCGTGAGAATGACACTCGAGGGAACTGAGGTTGCGGCTAAAATAACCGGTGCCAGTGCAAAGCAGATTGCTCTTCTGATTTACGCCGTGCTGAAAGATCAAAAAAAAACGAAAGGCAAGATGCGGCTTACCAACATGCTCCGCAGCGGAAAGGAACTGAAAGTATTTGTGTCCATGATAAGGATTTGGTGAAATTCTGCACTGAGGCAAAGAAATATGGCATCCTTTATTGTGTCCTAAAGGATAAGGATGCATCTGACGGCATTACAGACATCATGGTCCGTGCCGAAGACGCCAGCAAGGTCAATCGTATCTTTGAACGCTTTGAATTTGCTACCGTAGATATGGGCAGCGTGAAAAGCGAAATTGAGCACAGCCGGGCCGAGAAAAAAGCGGATATGCAGGTCCCCGAGCGTACGGTACCTGAAAAGAGCAAGGAAGACGTGTTTATCGACGCGCTTTTGCAAACCAATCTCACGAAGGAGGAAGCGCAGACAAAAAACCCTACGGAGGCTCGGAACTTGAAATCAAATCAGTCCGAGCCTTTCTCAAATCAGAACGGACGAGTCGTAAAGGATACCGGCGATGAACCAATCCAGCCAAGGCGTTCTGTAAGACAGGAGCTGAAAGGACTCCGGGAAGAGCAGCGGCAGAGAGCCACCGCATCAAAGGATCGTTCCGGATCTCAGAAGCCTTTGATGCACATTAAACCTAAAAATAATAAGACAAAAAAGAGGGAGCGATAATTTATGCCTAACTATGATGACATTTTTGGTTCTCCGGCTCCGGTCAAGGAAGCCACTACCGACATGCCCGCGTTTGACAACGAAATGTGGGTTGGCAAGAAACAGCAGGAGCGTTCTGATGCTTACGCGATCATTGACGGCACGGCTCTCAAGATGGCTTGCAACGGTGAGCTGTTCCAGACGTATCTGGATGTCCAGGCCCGCTTTGACCGCTATTCTGTAGGTAATGCTATTCTCATTACCGCACAGAAGCCGGAGGCAACCAAGCTTGCCGACTTTGATAAGTGGAAGGAGGACGGCGCATATGTGAACAAGGGCGAGACCGGTATCACCCTTCTGGAACCTAGCAACGAGTATGAGCGCGAAGACGGGTCCACTGGCGTTTCCTATAATGCCAAGAAGGTTTTCGACGTTTCTCAGACCAATGCCAAGCAAAAAGCTGCGCCTGTTGTCACCCGTGATGAGCGGTTGCTTCTCAAAGCGCTCATTAACGATGCGCCGTGTCAGCTCTCCATAAGCGAAAATCTGCCGGATAATGTCAACGCTGTATATAAACCCGACAGCAAAACGATCTTGATTCGTCAAGGCATGGATGCACAGACTATTTTCCGCAGCCTTGCAAATGAGCTTGCACATGCCCACATGGACAAGGGGGATTACAAGCGTTCTGATAGCAGCTTTAACGCTTACTGCTCTGCCTATATTCAGTGCAAACGCAACGGCATCTCTGTTGACAGCTTTCGTTTTGACCACATGCCTGAAACGGTCAGTAAAATGGATGCGCCTGCTATGCGCAGGCAGCTTGCTGCAATCCGTGATGTGTCCAACGAAATTTCGATGGATATGAACCGTGTTTTTGAAAAGAACCAGAAAAGCCGAGACGACGGTGCACGCTGAGGAGGTGGCCCTAATGTCAGAAGATAAAAGAGTGCTTCCCCTCAACAGTAAGGGAAAATCGCTGCTTGTCGGAAACATCTATTGTGCTCACTGTGGGAACCGTCTTACGCTAACTACCAGCGGCAGAAATAAAAGGATGCCTGGATGCCTGATGGAACAATACAAAAAGAAGTGCGGGCACGGTATCAATGTCATTATAATGTCCGGCATCCTGGCGAGTGCGACGGTCAATCAGGTTATTCGGTGACGAAGTTGGACTCCATCGTGGAGGCTGTCATCAGGATGAAATTTGATGAAATCGCGGCGGCACCCGAGTCCGAAATTTTGACAAATCAACACGAAAAGGAAATCAAGCTGGCTAAGATGCAGCTCGACAAAGCAAAAGCATATTTGCAGGAAAAAGAAAAAGGCCTTGAGGATTACAAAGGAGAAACCCTCAAAGTCATTCGTGGACAAAGCAAGCTGAGTATAGAGTTGCTCAATTTACTGATCGCCGAAGCAAACGAGCAAATCTGCGACGCGCGAGCCAATACGGATGCAGCAGATAAGTATTATTCAGAGCTGCTTGAATCCGCTGAAAATCTGCGGAAAGAGTATGACCGCCTTCTGACATGGGCAGATCTCTACGACAAGAGCTCCTTTGAAGCGAAAAAA
>Ga0123335_1005032_pt1 | contig 16428 bp, 13 predicted proteins | sample BiotimSIPDNA_2_FD_89707 | JGI IMG/M metagenome (GOLD analysis project Ga0123335, IMG submission 89707) | Anaerobic biogas reactor microbial communites from Washington, USA - Biogas_R2 time_0 SIP DNA | ecosystem: Engineered > Bioreactor > Anaerobic > Unclassified | place: Washington, USA...
CCCCCTCTATAAATAGACTTTGCAACTGTTTAGGTAGAGCTTGGCAAAGATCTATGCTTTAGTGTCTTCCCAGTTAAGCATTCATTTAAGTTATGGATTATATGGCGACTTCAACGGGTTTTTTGTTTCACAAGTTGTAAGTTAAGATCTCATCTTTTGAACTATTTTTCTCTTAACCTTTTTTTAACCTAAAACTTATATCGATACGTCTTGACTGAATTTAAAACAAATCTGGTGTAATCATGCCGCTTTTCTGGGCAAAAAAAGAAGTGTTCGAATGGTTAAGGAGTGGTCAGAAAACAATTGATGTCCGTAAGGGGCAACCTCATAACGGGGTTGAAGCTGTTTTTCAATGTGGGCCTTGTGTTTTGCGATTGAGGATTGTCTGCAAAGAGGTTGGGAAGCTGGCGGAGGTTGTGCGGCTTGATAATTTTAAGCGTGTTATTCCAGTTGCTGGCAGTCTTGAGGAAGCTATTGAGTATTTTTGTGGGTTGTATGGTGATTGTGAGGGGGTTTTTACGGCTTATTATGTTGAGTCGCCGCAGGTTTGTGTGTAACAATTTGTTGCTGTTAACGTACAATGTTGACTTTATGCGGTTTTATCGTTAGATTCTTATACGATTAACGTACTTTTTCTTATGAAATTCGCAATCTTTAAATATTGAAATATGTACTAATAGCTCTCTTAAGAGGAATAATAAATGGTAACATTTCGTGGTTGTTACACCGCACTAATAACCCCAATGAACAGTAACTGCCAAGTAGACTACGAAGGCTTACGCCGCCTAGTAGACTTCCAAATTCAAGAAGGCGTATCAGGATTACTTGCCGTTGGAACAACCGGCGAATCCCCAACCCTAAACTGGAGTGAACACAGCAAAGTAATAGAAAAAATGCATGAATTCGCTGGTAGCCGATGCCTAACAATCGCTGGCACGGGCAGCAACTCTACACAAGAAGCTATTGAAGGCACAGCACACGCGCAAGATGCCGGCGTAAACGCTGTGTTGCTTGTAGACCCGTATTATAATGGACCAAGCTCAATTGAGATACGACGTGAATACATTGAACCGGTCGCGTGTCGATTTCCAGATGTCCAAGTGATTCCCTATATTATTCCGGGCAGAACTGGCACTCAACTTTTTCCGCAAGACCTCGCAATTTTGAGCCATCAGTACCCAAATGTGCGATGCGTTAAGGAAGCAACAGGCGACCTTAAGAATATGGAGTTGACACGACAGCTTTGCGGTGAAGACTTTGATATTTTAAGTGGCGATGATGACAAAACCTACACCATGATGGTTTCACCTGACATTAATGCAAGCGGAGTTATCTCTGTAGTGTCAAACATTGCTCCACGCGCAGTCGTTAACATGGTTCACTACGTTCTTGACGGTAATGAGGAAGCCGCCAGCGTAATTGCTCAAGCCCTACAGCCACTCTTCAATATAGTTACCGTAAAGACCCAAGAGCAGACACGATACGGGTCTGTGACGTGTAAAGCCAGAAATCCAGTAGCCTGTAAGGCTTTAATGAACGTCTTGGGTATGCCTTCAGGACCATGCAGGCAACCGTTAGGAAAGATGACTCGTAATGGACTTGAAATCGTGTTAGCCAACGCCCGTAAAGTGCATGAAAATAATCCTGAAATCTTCCAGCCAATTGCCGACTTCTTTGGCGTAGATATCAAAGACCGCCTATACAATGAGCGGTATCTTGAGGGATTAACCTATGCTTAAGCTCTGTGTTGCAGGCGCCGCTGGAAAGATGGGCATCGCCATCATCCACGAAGCCATAGCTAGAGGGCATCAAATAACTGGAGTCATCGAAGCCGCAAATGCTTCATGCATAGACAGGAGTCTGCGCGACTCAGGTATCTGTGACTCAGACTCAAGAATTTTGAGCCCTGAAAGGTTAAAAGAAGCAGTACGAGATGCGGATGTCTTCATCAGCTTCACAGTTCCAAAAGCAGATGTCGTCAATATTCCAATCGTTGCTGGTCTTGGCAAACGCATAGTTCTTGGCACCACAGGATTTACACCAGAACAAAACCGCATTGTCGTCGAAGCAATGAATGGCAAGGTTCCTGCGGTGTTCTCGCCAAACTTCAGTATCGGCGTTAACATACTCTTTAAGCTGGCAGAGGCTTTGAAAGCGTTTCCACAAGGATACGACTTTGGCATAAGCGAAGTTCATCACAACGCCAAACAAGACGCGCCAAGCGGAACCGCCAAAAAACTGGGAGAAATAATCTCTAAAGTGCGTGGCTATTCAAAGACTGTAACTGGACGTGAAGGTGTATGCCCAAGACAACCGGGAGAATTGGAAATCACTTCAATGCGTGCTGGGGGCGTAGCGGGAATCCATGATATAGTTGTGGCTGGACAAACCGAAATGCTCCGCATCCAACACACAGCATTCTCCAGAGACGTGTTTGCGCAGGGCGCCGTGTTAGCAGCTGAATGGTTAAGCAAGCAAAATGAGCCCAAAGTGTACAGCATTGCTGACGTTTTAGGCTTAACTTAACAAGAAAAAATACCATTACCTTTTTTATGTGGAAAAAACAACACAAAACAACAAGGAAGTATAAAATCATGTCAGTGAAGCGTAAAGTCGCCATTTTAGGCGCAACCGGAGCCGTTGGACAACGGTTCATACAACTCCTACAAGGGCACCCCTGGTTCGAAATTGAGGTGCTAGCCGCGTCTGAGCGGTCAGCAGGCAAAAAATACAAGGATGCATGCAACTGGCTTATGGAGACCGAACTGCCAAAGGAGATTGCTGAAATGCCAGTAGCTAACGCTGATGTTAAGTCAGTAGAGCAGGTTGGCGATGTAGACTTGGTGTTCTCGTCTCTTCCAGGTGATTTAGCTGGGCCAGTTGAAGCTGAGTTTGGAGCGTTGTATCCGGTTTTCAGCAAGGCAAGCGCTCACCGCATGGACAAGGATGTGCCGTTGCTTATTCCAGAAATCAATCCTGAGCACGCTGAAATGGTTAAGGTTCAGCAGAAACTGCGGGGCTGGAAGGGTTTCATTACAACTGACCCTAACTGTAGCACAATTCAGTTGGCGATTTCGCTTAAGCCGCTTATGCAGTTTGGCTTAAAGCAAATCATAGTTTCAACAATGCAAGCATTAAGCGGTGCAGGATACCCCGGCGTTGCCTCACTAGACATTATCGATAACGTGGTTCCTTTCATTTCAGGCGAAGAAGAAAAGCTGGAAGCAGAAGCCCTAAAAATCTTAGGCTCCTTCGACGGCAGAATGGTGAAGAACGCTGATTTCCAGCTTAGTGCAAGCTGCAACCGCGTTCACGTTAAGGACGGACACTTAGAATCAGTGTTTATCAAGCTGGAGCAAGACCCGTCAATCGAGGAAATTGAGGCTGCATTTGCCAACTTTAAGGGTGAACCTCAAAAGCTTAAGCTGCCCTCTGCACCAATTAATCCTATAGTGGTTCGTCATGAAAAGAATCGTCCCCAGCCACGATTTGATCGTGATGCAGGTTGCGGCATGAGCGTTGTGGTTGGCAGAATTCGTAAGGATCCGATTATGACGTTCAAGTACATGTGTCTTGGTCACAATACGGTTCGAGGTGCTGCTGGCGGAGGAATATTGAGTGCTGAGCTTTATGTTTCTAAAGGCTTAGCCTAATCTCACCTCTATTGTTAACTTGAGAGAATTTGGTGTAGTTTGATGGTTAAACGTAAGCTTCGGGAACCCTTAGAAAACCACAAGGGAAACTTGTTCTTTGACGGCATATCCGTTGAGGAGTTGGCGGAGAAGTATGATACTCCACTGTATGTGCTAAGCGAGAAGAGAATCAGCGACAACTATAATCGGCTTCATACTGCTTTAGTGCGCAACTACAAGGACGTGCGTATTTACTACGCTTGCAAGGCAAACACAAACTTGGCAGTGCTTAAGCTTTTGCAGTCTCAAGGAGCGTACTTGGATACTGTGAGTCCCGGCGAGGTTTTCATGGGCTTAAGCAGCGGCTACACGCCAGAACGCATACTGTTTACGGGAACCAGTGTTCGAAATGATGAACTCAAGTTTCTCGCTGACGCCAACATAACAGTAAACATCGACTCCCAATCTGAACTGGACAGGCTGCTAAAGATAGCGGTGCCGCCAATCATTTCAGTGCGTGTTAATCCTGAAATCGGTGCTGGTCACCATGACCACTGCATTACTGCGGGGCCTGAAACAAAGTTTGGGCTTTGGGAAGAAGAAGTAATTCAAGCTTACGCGATTGCTGAGCGGGCAAGGGTTGAGCGTTTTGGTATTCACATGCATATTGGCTCAGGCGTGTTGGATGTGGAGCCTTACGCGTTGGCGGTGGATAAGCTATTGAGTATAGCTAAGCGGGTGCATGATGAGGTGGGAATCGAATTTGAGTTCATCAGCATTGGCGGCGGGCTTGGGGTGCCATACAAGCCTGAGGACAAGGAGCTTGACCTTACCAATTTTTCAGGCAAGATAGTTGCACCGTTTAAGGCGAAGGTTAAGGAGTATGGTTTGGGCAAGCCGTTTTTCTGTGTTGAGCCAGGGCGTTACTTGGTGTGCGACGCTTCCATATTGCTGACTACGGTTAACACGGTTAAGGTGACGCCTCACCGCAAGTTTCTTGGTGTAGACGCGGGTTTCAACACGCTAGTTCGCCCAGCAATGTATGGCTCGTATCACCCAATTTTGGTAGCTGACAAGTTAGATGCGCCTGAAAAGGAAACCTTCGACGTGGTTGGTCCAATATGCGAGACAGGCGACGCCATAGCCAAGCAACGTAAGTTGCCCATGGTTAACGAGGGCGATGTTTTGGCGGTTTTGAATGCTGGAGCTTACGGGTTTAGCATGAGTTCCCAGTACAACTCAAGGCCACGTGCAGCTGAGGTTATGATTCGGCAGGGCAAAGCTGTAGTGGTTAGGGAGCGGGAGCAACTTGCAAATTTAATGGCGACTCAACGGGTGGCAAAGGGTGAGTAGTGTGCAGTTTTGGAAGATGCATGGACTGGGAAACGACTACGTAGTAATCGATAACCGAGATGGAAAAATCGGTGACAAGAATGCTGCTGAGTTAGCGAAGAGGCTTTGTGAACGGCGTTTCTCTGTGGGTGCAGATGGGCTTTTGCTGGTTTGCGGCTCGAAGGTTACGGATGTGAAGATGCGGATTTTCAACGCTGATGGCAGCGAAGCTGAAATGTGTGGAAACGGCATCAGGTGCTTCTCAAAGTACTGTTACGAGAACGGTATTGTTAAGAAAACAGATTTTATGGTTGAGACTCTTGCAGGTTTAAAGCATGTATGGTTGACGCTCACTGGCGACGAGGTTGCGACGGTTAAGGTGGATATGGGCGTGCCAAACTGGGAACGCAAGTCGCTTCCGATGGTTGGCGAAGGCACCTGCATTAACTGCAGCTTAGTGGTTGACGAGGAAACCTACAACGTCACTGCACTGTCAATGGGTAACCCTCACTGCGTCATATTTGTTGAAAACGTAGCTGACACGCCAGTTGAGTATGTGGGGTCACTGATTGAAAACCACGAGGCTTTCCCAAAGCGAACCAACGTGGGCTTCGTGCAGGTTCTGGGCAGAAACGAGCTTAAGGTGCGTGTTTGGGAACGCGGCTGCGGCGAAACGTTTGCGTGTGGCACTGGAACCTGTGCTGCAGTGGCTGCTGCAAACAGGCTTGGCAAGGTGGGCGATAAGGTTACGGTTCATGTGTTGGGCGGCGATTTGCAGGTTGAGGTTGGCAGTAGCCTGTTTCTGAGTGGAGCTGCTGAAAGAGTTTTTCATGGTAAGTTGTTTGGAGAGAACTAGGATGTTTGAGTTTGCTGATAGGATTAAACGGTTACCGCCGTATTTGTTTGCTGAAATAGAGAAGGCAATGAACGAGAAGAAGGCGCAGGGTGTGGATTTGATTTCGCTTAGCATTGGCGACCCAGACTTGCCGCCGCCAGACTTTGTGATTGAAGCTTTTAGGCAGGAAGCTGCTGACCGCAAAAACCATAATTACTCGTTTAGTCAGGGTGAACCAGATTTTCGCGGTGCAGTGTCGGTGTGGTGTAAGAAGCGTTTTGGCGTTGATGTTGCTAATGACCAGGTTGTTGCGTTGCTGGGTTCAAAAGAGGGTTTAGCCAATGTTGCCCGTGCCTTTGTGAATCCTGGCGATAGGGTTTTGGTGCCTGACCCTGCGTATCCAGTTTACGCTAACGGCAGCACGATTCTGTGTGATGGTTCAGCAGTTTTTATGCCATTGTTGGAGGAGAACGATTTTAAACCAGACTTTGACGCGGTTGACGCACAAGGGGCAAAAATGATGTTTCTTAATTACCCTAACAATCCGACTGCGGCAACTGTGGACGTGGCGTTTCTGAAGGAAGCTGTGGACTTTGCCAAAGACAACAACCTGATTTTATGCTATGACAACGCGTACTCAGAAATCACTTACGACGACTACAAGGCGCCTAGCATACTGGAAATTGACGGAGCTATGGATGTTTCTGTCGAGTTTCATTCGTTGTCAAAGACGTTTAACATGACTGGTGACCGTATCGGGTTTGCTGTTGGTAGCAAGCAGCTTGTCGCTGGATTAGCGAAGGTGAAGTCACAGGTTGATTCTGGTCCACCTTTGTATACGCAGAAAGTTGCCGTTAAAGCCTTGGGCAGCTATAGTGGTCGTGAAGCGCCAGAGTTTCTGCGCAGAAACAACCAGATCCTGCAGGAGCGTCGGGACTTGCTGGTTGACACCTTATGCAAGCTTGGCTATGAGGTTGAGAAGCCCAAGGCGTCATTTTACGTTTGGGTTAACTGCAAGTGCGGTTCAATGGAGTTCGCCCAAAAACTGCTTGATGCTGGAGTTGCGGTTACGCCTGGAGTCGGTTTTGGCAAGCATGGTGAAGGCTACGTGCGGATAACGTTTACGCAGCCTAAAGAACGCATAGTTGAAGCTTGCCGCCAAATTGAAGGCGCACTCTAACTTTCTTGTTTCTCTTTTTCTGGTTCCTGTTTTTTGTTTTTCCAGTCTCTTTGCAACTGCTCTGCTAAGTTGCCGTCTTCAAGGATGACTGGCCCACGGTAACCGCAGTTTCTGCAGTCCCACATTGACCAGAACTGGGGCATGCCTTGAGCCCAGAAAACGTCGTTTGAGCCGCATTTGGGGCAGAATTTGACAGAGAAGAGTTTGCCTTTGCGTTTTAGGTCTGGTGTGTCGTTCAAAGCGTCCAACCGCTAGTTTGTTTAGGGGTTTTGGTATTTGAGTTTTTTTAGAGTTCAGTTGATGCAAAAACTAATTTAGCAAAATGGTGTTTAATGCAGGTGTGGTTGATGCTTATTGCTTGAAGGTTTGCGGCGCAGGCTTATGGGTAAAAAGAAGAAGCGTCGACGGTCAAAGCGTGAGGAGAATAATTCTAGTGCTTACAGTACGCTTCCTTACTATTATCCAACTGAGCAGGTGGATAATCTGGGTAAGCTGAGGAAAAAGAAGCGTGGTCGCTGAGCGCATATCAAGCTTTGGGCGGTTCTCTGTTGTGATTTTTTTCTATAGCCCCCTTATTTAAAGGCACATTGAAAACGTATGCGCAAAAGCAAGGTCAACATGGCAGCGGCGAGGTCTCTCTAGCTTGACCCCCCCTCCCTTATATAAAGCAATGTTGAACGCTGCCCTGTTGCTCTCCAGTAGACCCTATCCCCTATAAAGAGCGCTGAAGCTATTGACTGGTGTATCACCTGCGCGGGTGTTAGGCGGGAACGTCTTTGTTTGCCCGTTACGGTTTTATATGCATTCGTTGTTAGACACTAAACCGAAGAGTAATTCCTATGTCAGATACTGGAGTAACCGTAAAGAAAAACATAGACTTCTCTGAATGGTACGTTGAAGTCGTCTTGAAAGCCGAATTGGCAGATTACGCGCCTGTAAAAGGCTGCATGATTATTCGCCCAGACGCTTACGCGGTTTGGGAAAAGCTTCAAGAAGTAATTAACCAAAAAATCAAAGCTACAGGACACCGCAACGCTTACTTCCCAATGTTTATACCTGAAGCTTTCCTCAAAAAAGAAGCCGAACACTTTGAAGGCTTCACTCCAGAAGTTGCATGGATTACTCAAGGCGGAGACACCCCGCTTGAAGAAAAACTGGCAGTTCGCCCAACCAGCGAAACCATAATGTACGAAATGTTCAGCAAATGGATTCGCAGTTGGCGGGATTTGCCGCTTAAAATTAACCAGTGGTGCAACATTGTACGTTGGGAAACCAAAGCAACTAAGCTGTTTTTGCGTACACGCGAGTTTCTCTGGCAAGAAGGCCACACAGCCCACGCCACCGCTGAGGAAGCAGAAGCCGAAGTCATGTACGCCCTAAACATGTACAAAGACGTAATAGAAAGCAACTTGGCTATCCCAGTACTCATCGGCACCAAGAGCGACAGCGAAAAGTTTGCAGGCGCCCTCTATACCACAGCGCTTGAATCTATCATGCCTGACGGGAAAGCGTTGCAGATGGGAACCAGCCACAACCTTGGGCAGCACTTTGCCAAAGTCTTTAACGTGAAATACATTGGTGAAGACAAGCAGGACCACTATGTTTGGCAGACCAGTTGGGGCGTCACCACACGATTGATTGGCGCCATGATTATGGTTCACGGTGATGATAAAGGCTTAATTATGCCGCCAAAAGTTGCACCAGTACAGGTTGTTATCGTGCCAATAATGTTTAAGGGTGCAGAGGCAGAAGCAATCAACGCTAAAACCAAAGAAATCGCCGAGTGCCTCAAAGCCAAATGCATCAGCGTGATTCTTGACGACCGCTCAGAGTACACGCCTGGCTGGAAATTTAACCAGTGGGAACTCAAAGGGGTGCCGTTGCGTATTGAGCTTGGACCAAGAGACCTCAAGCAAGGTCAAGTGGTTATGGTTAGGCGTGATACAGGACAAAAAACTCCTGTTAAAGAAGCCGACATACCAGCCACAGTTGAGAAGCTACTGCAGGATATACAAGATAACATGCTTACTAAAGCCAAAGCTATCCTGCAAGAAAAAACCACAACGGTCGAGGATTATGAGGAGTTCAAGAAGGTCATCGAGTCCAAAGGCGGCTTCATAAAAGCGGCTTGGTGCGGTAACCCCGATTGTGAATCAAAAATAAAAGATGAAACAGGAGCAACTATCCGTGTTATACCGTTCCAGAAAGAAGAACCTGCCTCAGGCTGTGTACACTGCGGCGGAAAAGCTAAAGAAACCGTGTATTTTGCTCGCTCATACTAGTGGGTAATAGGGATTCAAGCTGATTGGCAACCTCAGTCAACCCCAACTTTTCCAGCGTTCCCCTTTTTGGGACACCGTTTTTGCCCCAGCCTCTTTTCTGGTAATAAACATCCAGCATGGCATTGTATTTTACTATGTCAAGTTTAGCTCCTTTTAACGTGCCAACAGCTAAGGGTTCCTTGAACCAGCGCATCGGCGGAACATCAAGTTCACGGCTCCAGTTCTCTGCATATTCTCGAACCCAAAAAGCCCTAATCAGGTTAAGAATACGGTCACCAATAACGCTTAAGCTGTCGATGCTATAGTTTTGTCCCGTTGCAGCCTTTAGATATTTCAAGTACCAATCCAACTCAAAACCCAGCGAATTCCAGGGAAAACGGCACACAACAAGCGATTCAAACACGCCGCCCCGCATCAATTGGGAAGTGATAAGGTAATCGATTTTGCGCTCGTCATAAGTTTCTCTGCCTATCTTCATTTCCCAAATGATAACCCATGCGTCCTTGTGGTGGGCGCCGATTGAGCTGGTTCCATACGCCAACGCCATTCCAGGCGCTGCATGACAATCGTACGCGCTTACTTCTAAGCCTTTTACATGCATAGCCCAAGCGCTGGATTCTTTGCCGATAGCCGCTGAAGCTGAACGGACGCCTTCAGCTAAAACAGCGCCGAAACCGCGTCTATACGCAATATCCTCTGTCAATGCCTTTATTTCTTGAAAATTGCCCCAGTGAATCGCCTCATTGATTAGTCGTTTTTCTGAAGCTTCCATGGCAAACCCAAGCACGTTGCCCAATGAAATCGTGTCAAACCCCAACTCGTCAGCCATGCGATTTAGCGTAGAGACTTCTTTTAGGTTGCCTAAGCCGATGTTTGAGCCAAGCATTGCGACGTTTTCGTAATCAAGCTCTGACTGCTTTTTCTCTGAGTCCAAAACGACGTTGCCGCAGGTCATGTTGCATTGGGGACAGCCTCGGATTGCAACTTTCATTTTCTCCATTGAAAAACCGTTTATGCTTTCTGCTTGGTCAAAAACGCCTTGACGGAAATTGAATGTAGGTAGCGTATTGTTTTCTTGGCACCAATCCACCGTGGACATTGTGCCCTGCCGTTTCCAGAAACCGTACTGAGGCTTGTTTAAGACTTCACGGTACCCATCAGCCACAAGCTGCCTCATCGCCTCAGGGTCATCCAACGGAATATTTCCTGTACCCTCAATAACCACAGCTTTAAGATTTTTTGAGCCCATAACTGCGCCCATGCCAGGTCTTCCGCCTGCGCGACCTTCCTGCGAGACAACTGTGGCATACTTTACCAGGTTTTCACCAGCTTGACCAATCAAGACGACACCGCAGTTGCGACCGTAAACTTTTCGCAGTTGCTCTTCGGTCTCAAAAGAGTTTTTACCCCAATAGTCTTTGGCATCAACTATTTTGGCAGTGTTGTCTTTTACATGCAGAATAACTGGCTTTTCCGCCTTGCCCTGAACCACAATCGCGTCATATCCAGCTTTTCGCATGTGCACGGCTGCCAAAGTGCCAATGTTGCCGTCGCCGTAACCGCCAGTCAACGGGCTTTTTGAGGCTACAACAAGTTTCCCACTGTTAGGCAGTCCAACGCCTGTTAATGGTCCAGCAGCAAGAATAAGCAAGTTATCAGGTGATAAGGGGTCTGTTCCAGGTTTGAGTGTGTCCCAAAGAATTTTAGCTGCAAACCCTCTGCCGCCTAAATAATCAAGCGCAAAACTGCTGTCATATCTTTTGGGAACTGCTTTGCTTTTTGTCAAGTCAACTTGTAAAATGAAGCCTGTCCAGCCCTTCATCCATTTTCACCGTAAGCCATAATATTCAAATAGTTCTGAAAAAATAAAAATATGTTGAGGAGCGAACGTTTCTTTAGCGCTTGTCAAGTGAAAAAAGTGCATAAAATCGTTTTTGTTTACTTTTATTAGGGAAGCTTTATTTTTTTCCTTACTAACGTGTTCAGGGTATACAGGTAATCGCCTTTGGCAAACATCAAAGTGACAGATAGAGCAAAAAACATTGAGTATGCAATACGAGACGTTATTGTCCACACTCAAGAACTAATGAAGAATGGCAAAAAAATCTATTACCTCAACATCGGCGATCCAGCTGCTTTTGACTTTAAAACACCTCAACACGTTAAAGATGCGCTTTGCAAAGCCATTGAGGATGATGACAATTATTATTCGCCCTCTGAGGGACGCCTTGAGCTAAGAGAAGCCATCGTTAACAAAGAGAAAAGAGTAAACGGAATAGACATAACAGCAGACAAAGTCCTAATAACTGAAGGCATATCCGAGGGAATCCAAATGATTCTTGCAGCCCTCGTTGAAAAAGGCGATGAAATACTATTTCCAGGACCAACTTATCCACCCTACATTTCCTACACTAAATTCTTTGACGGCGAACCCGTCGCTTACGAAACGATTGAGGAAGAAGGCTGGATTCCAAACATTGACGATTTACGAAGCAAAATCACTTCAAAAACACGAGCTATTGTCATAACCAACCCTAACAACCCAACAGGCTCGGTTTACAGTCAAAAAATGCTTCAAGAAATGGTTAACATCGCAGGCGAATACGACCTGCCAATCTTATCTGATGAGATTTATGACCAGCTTACGTTTGAGAAAGATTTCATCAGCACAGCGTACCTTTCCAAGGATGTGCCGATAGTTGGCTTAAACGGGTTTAGCAAGGTTTACCAGATGACTGGTTGGCGTTTAGGCTACATGTACTTCAAAGGTGAAGGCAAAGAAATCGATGAGCTTAAACTTGCAGTGGAGAAAGAGTGCCGTATCCGCATATGCGCCAACACGCCAGTGCAAATCGCTGCGACAGAAGCGCTCAATGGAAGCCAAGACTTTGTTAAAGACATTGTTGATAAGCTAAAGCAGCGACGCGACTTCTCGTATAAGCGTTTAAACGAGATTGAAGGAGTAAGCACCAGCAAGCCTGAAGGTGCATTCTACATTTTCCCTAAAATCCACGACATTGGCACCCGTTGGAAGACAGACATGGAATTCGTTGTGGAACTGCTTAAAGCAACAGGAGTTTTAATCGTGAACGGTTCAGGCTTTGATCCAGTTTACGGTAAAGGTCACGCTCGCATAGTGTTCCTGCCTCCGATTGAAGAGCTAGAAGGAGCCTACAATGCGCTTGAACAATTCATGAAGAGAAAAGCAAAAAGGGAAGGGCAAGGACGAGTTGGCTACGGATAAACCGTAACCGTTCCCAAAGTTTGTTTTTTAGATTTTGACGCCTTGACTTGGGTCGTCGATTACTTTCTGGAATTCAGCCATCAACTTCTTTGTGACTGGACCTGGTTTACCGGTGCCGATTTGGCGTTTGTTGACTTCCCGGATTGGGATGACTTCCATGGCTGTTCCCGTGAAGAATGCTTCGTCAGCGGTAAACAGCATAAACGGCGTTAGGTTTGTCACGGTCAATTTTATGCCAAGTTTGGCGGCTATGTTTACGATGACTTCTGCGGTTATTCCTGAGAGTGCACCAGTCGAGGAAGGCGGAGTGTACAGTTCACCGTTTTTGGCGATAAACACGTTTTCGCCGACGCCTTCAGCAAGGTAACCGTTGCTTTCAAGACACATTGCTTCGTCAACGCCACATGCGTTTGCCTCAATTTTTGCCATGATGCTGTTTAGGTAGTTGAGCGATTTTATTTCATGCGTTGTTGCATCCACAGGGTTTCTTTTAACCCAGCTGAACATGGCTGTGACGCCTGTTTCTTTAGCGTTGCCTGAGCGGATGTTGATGATGTCAGTGATTATTATGACGCTGGCTTTGGGGCATTTGCGCGGGTCTAAGCCTAAATCGCCAACTCCTCTGGAGACGACTAAACGGATGTAGGAATCTTTCATGTTGTTTTTGCGCAGGGTTGCAACTACGGCAGCTACCATTTCCTCTTTAGTTAAGGGGATGTTTAACATTATGGCGTGTGCACTGCGGTATAGGCGGTCAACGTGCTCTTTAAGCTTGAACACGACGCCGTTGTAGGCACGGATTCCTTCAAACACGCCGTCTCCATAGAGGAAACCGTGGTCATAGACGGAGATTTTAGCCTGTGATTTCGGGTAGAATTCGCCGTCTATGTATATTTGTAGTTCATTGGTCATTTGTTTTCATCTTCTTGGATGCAGATTTCATATTGTCCAATTTTAATATATTTTGTCTCTGTGAAGCGTATGTTTCGTTTACCGTTTCTTTATTAACCGTGGAACTGCGGGCGCTTTGAAAGGTACATTGGCAAGGGCAGGGGCTTGTAGGGTTTGCCAGTGATTTTCTCTGAGACTTTCTCGATTAATTGTTCTGCTGTTAGGGCTTGCTGTTGACCTTTCAATTCACGAATTCTAACGGATAGTGTGCCTGACTCAATTTCTTTCTCGCCGACAACAATGATGTAGGGAACCCATTCCTGCTCTGCCTCACGGATTTTCTTTTGCAAGGTGCTTGCTGAATCGTCAATGTCTACGCGGATGCAGTGAGCGGAGATTTGCTGGGCTAACTCTTCAACTTTGTCTAGGAACTTGTCTGAGATTGGAATCAGCCTTACCTGCGTGGGTGAAAGCCAAACTGGCAGCATTGGCGCTTTGCCAGTCATTTGTTCACGATACGCTTTTTCCAGCAGCGCGTAAATATCTCGTTCGATGGCGCCGCTTGGGCTACAGTGCAGAATCAGTGGGTGCTGTTTTTCACCTTTCTCATCCACATAGGTTATTCCATAGCGTTTGGCGTTTTCAACGTCGATTTGGTCAGTGCTGAGTGCGGCGGCTTTGTCTTGGTTATCCACAAAGTTAAGGTCCCATTTGAGGGCAAAGTAGAAGAATCGTTCATTCCAAACCTCAGCCAAAATCGGTTTGCCAAACGCCTTGGCAAGTTCGGTTATGAAGTCTTTGTGTTCAGCGTAAAAGTCTTTGGTGAAGCGCATGGCAATCTCGTAATCGTCTGATACTAAGCCGATGTTGGCGAGCACGTCGATGCAGAGGTTGAAGCGTGTCATGAACTCTTTTTTGGCTTGTTCAAGGTCAGTGCAGAAAGCGTGGCAATCAGGCATGGTAAACGCACGGAGACGTTTGAGTCCAACGACTTCGCCGCTTTTCTCTCTGCGGAAGCTGTAGCGGGTAAGTTCATAGAGTTTAATGGGCATTTGCTTGTAGCTGAACTGGGCGTCATGAGCCATCAAGAACTGACCAAAGCACGCTGCGAAACGCAGGAAAAGCTCTTTGTCTTCAGATTTGAGGACGTATTGGCGTGCTGGGAAACGGTTCAGGTAACTCGACAGGCTGGGATGGTTAAAGTCGTACATTAGCGGCGTTTCGACTTCCATGCCGCCGTAAGCTGCAATCCGAGCGGAAACGTACTGTTCCAGCAGCGATTTTATCAAGCGTCCTTTAGGGTACCAGCGGATGTTGCCGGGGTCGCTGCCGGGTTCGTAATCAGCAATTTCCAGCCGCTTCATAAGTGGCACGTGGGGAGGCATAACGGTGACTGCACGTGTTTTTTTGATTTCGTAATTGGAGAATTTTTGCAGGTTTATGTGTCCTTTGAACTTGAATTCTTCAACTGGCACAAGAGAACCATCTGTCTGCAGAATGTGCCAGTAAGATTTCATTGTGTCTTCGGCTTTAAGTGCCGCTGAGACTGGTTCTTCTTCCTTTTTGGGTTCACATACGCCTTCAGCTTTTGCTTCTGGTGGGGCTGCTTCTGGAGTGTAAGCGCGTGCCTGCTCGGCAAGCGGGTGCCCTTTGATTGAGATGGTGAATTGTTTGGTCCAGCCAAACGGTGCACGGTAGGTTTCTATGCCCTTCTGTTTGGCAAAGTCCTCCATTGCCTTGATTACGGTGAAGGCTTCCGAGGGCTTAGACAGGTTGCTGCTTAAATGCGCAAAGGGGTAGATGAGTATCTTGTTAACTTTGAGTTTACCCAGAAAAGCCCGCGCGTCATTGATGGCTTTCTGCGCCAACGCTGGGCTGTCGCCTTCCTCAACGGCTGTGAAGAGAACTACGACTTCTTCGATTCGGTTCTCTGTTTTTTCTGCTTCTTCAGCTTGAGGAATCTCTTTCTCTACAGGCTTATACGTGATAAAGTTAGAATGTAACTGTAAAATCCGCATGAAAGTTTACCTTCTATATGCCATGACGCCATTTGTCAATGGTTTTATCTTTCTTGGACTTCTTTTTGTATTCTTTATAGTGCTCCTTGCAGAGGTAAGCACGTTTATCGCTGCTTACATTCATTCCGGCAGCTTTAACTTTATCAGCTGAAATTGAACGTTCGGCTTCTTTGCCGCAGCCTGACATGTTGCATTTTTCGCCTTTATCTATGCGTCCCACATACTGCGCCTCAGTGAAACAATTTACTTTAGAGTTTACATGTGCATTTATTGCTTAAGTTCTTTTTCATATCAAGTGAGGATTAATCACTACATTCGTTAACTTGCGATATTAGACGCTTTCATTCCAGATCGCAGCCATGTATATCTAAATGTTGACTGTATACGTTTATGCCCTAAAGCCTGTTTGACTGCAATAATGTATAATGTTTCCGTTTCAGTCTCTAACTTTATGTTGTTCATGCGCTTGGTTTTCTTTGAAGTTGATTTTGCCTATGTATTTCATTGTGCTTCTTATTGCTCTGTGACCTCGTATACGTCATTACCGCTTTGACTGGCTGTGTTGCCAGAAACTGTGCCTCCAGACGAACTAAAACTGCCATTCCCAACATACACACCACCGCCATAATTTGCCGTGTTACCAGAAACCACACCACCAATCATATTGAACTCATCATCACTGCACACACCGCCACCAAGATTACCTGCTGTATTATTAGAAATCACACCACCAGACAACCTAAAAACACTAAACATAAAATAGTTAAGCACACCACCACCCTTATCCCACGCAACATTATCCGAAATCACACCACCACTCATACTAACAGTACCATAAAGATTGTACACACCACCACCAACGCTGGCTGTGTTGCCACAAATAACTCCACCATCTAAACTAAATATACTCCACCTGTTAAACACGCCACCACCAGCCTCGGCTGTGTTACCAGAAATTTCACCACCAATCATACTAAAATTAAAAGCATTAAACACGCCACCACCATGACCACC
>Ga0123335_1005035_pt1 | contig 16421 bp, 10 predicted proteins | sample BiotimSIPDNA_2_FD_89707 | JGI IMG/M metagenome (GOLD analysis project Ga0123335, IMG submission 89707) | Anaerobic biogas reactor microbial communites from Washington, USA - Biogas_R2 time_0 SIP DNA | ecosystem: Engineered > Bioreactor > Anaerobic > Unclassified | place: Washington, USA...
ACCTGATGAAACTTGAATCAACCGCGATTCAAAATTGAATTGTATATACTTATTTTCGTGATAGCCTGTTACCAGGTTAAAACCAAAATCAAACTGTTCATCTGACTCGACACCGTTTTCAAAGTCTTCAAGGTATTTTTGAATTGCCACGAAGAATCTTGAACTGCGTTCCGAATTATTCTCTTTGATGTATTCTGTAAGAGCTTCAATAAGAATACTTTTAATTATCTGAAAGCTCTCAACCTCTCCAGGCAAAATGGATTCTTCTTCCTCATCTGTGTTACCGTCTCTAACTAATAGATCTGGGCATAGCTGTCCTGTCTCGTAGTAAAGTTTATGCAGCTTCTCACGCATATAGTCAATTCTCCTTGATACTGGTTCCAGCGCCGCAAGGTAGAGATGAATATACATGTCATCATCGTGGGGTTCGGCATATATGGTAATGATGTCGCTGACTATGACATCGGCACTAACCATGCGGATTGCTACATCAAGGGCCATATCCCTAAGCGGTGCAACTAAATCATAAAATTCATCATCACCCGGTATATTTAATTTTTGAAGATCGCACAACAAGCTTATAGAATTTGGCAAACCGAATCTTAAATTGATAAACTTAACAGCTTCTTCTTGCGTCTTTGGCTTATACTGTCCCCAAAGCTCGTGAAATACTGACAGCAATTCTTTACTATCAAAAAGTATCTCATATACTATTGCTCCAAGTTCACGGCAGTACTGATCCTTATCTTCCTGATTATCCTGAAGCAAACGCCCACCTCCGATCATACTAATATCAAATTTCTACTGTCGTAATATAAACATAATCTTCCAAAATGTTTAATTTTCTTTTGGGCTTCGCAAATGTGAGGGCAGCATTCTGTCAATTTCGTCTGCTGTGAAAAACTGTTCTTCCTCAAACTTAAGTGCTTTTTGTGCGGCGGCATAACTTTTTGAGTCAGTTTTGGGCGACAGCTTATATATCTCATATGTACGTTCTTGCAGATCATCCCTTTGTAAAACAATTTCCTTCTCAGATAACACACTAAAATCTGTAAGCAAGGAAACATATTTCTCACGTATGAGCCAAAGATTATCGGCTGCTGTGCGATGCTCTTTTATTTCATCAAACAGATTAAAGTCCTTAAAGTAAAGGTTCAATGCTAATAAGCCAGTTGAAAACAATCCTCCAACGCAAGTCAAAATTAGCCCATCCGTAATCAAGGAACCCACGAAACCGCCAGTTGCAATAGCAGACAAAGCTATCTGAATATACTTCACTGTCTTATTCAAGTTCACCAAACGATTCATCATTTTCAGGTGGGTAGTGTAGGTATAGGTTACACGACCATAAGCTTCTCGTATCTGAGTTTTGAGAGCCTCTTTATGAGGGGAATTTTGAACCATAAATATCCCTCCACTTTGATTTAGCAGTATATGGATAATTATTTTCCGCATCAATCGCTTCACATGCTATCGAATAAGCAGTTTTAGCTTTGTATTCAAAAGACCCGGTGCGCGGAACATACCGGTTGCTCCCCATGACTTGCCAAGAATTCTGAGTCGTGCTTCTTTCACTAAGATACTTAAAAAAGTCACGGCTCATCCAGTCGTAATATGTATAGGACTTATCCCTTTCGCTCCATGATGAAATGAAATTATAAGCAAAAACATCAATTAGTATCCCGCTAATAGCCACATTGTTTTTATCTCGCCAAGCACGAGCCATTCGACATAGTCGTTTTAGATTCTTATTGCACTTATTGTTCATATCATTAATAGCAGCAATTTCTTTCTTTGGGTCTGTCGTCTTCCAACTACCTCCGTTGTTCGAATTGGGGAATGTATAACTAGCATCCTTGTTTAGGAATGCGGGAAGTACTTCGAAGTCGATCCCATCGGAAAAAGGAAGGCTTATGATTTGTCCATCGCCTTTTAAGTTAGAAATACTATATGTTTTCTCTAGAACCTGCTTGACCTCTTGCAAGAGAGCAGACTGACCATTTGAGGAATATCCGTTAAACTTTGCAAAGGTTTCATAGGGCAATTGTAGAAGTACATCAATGTCGCTTGTGTAAATCTCAGTGTCACGGCCGAATGAACCTACATATAAACTATGAGCTGTATTAGAGGATGAACCATAGTAATCGAGATTGATGCGTTTAGTTATTTGATGATATCTACCGCTAATCGTTGCCAAATCAGCATTACTAATAAGAATATTAGAACAAAATGTCCTAAACCAATCCGTGACAGACATTGTGTAAGCCTCCTATCTATACTATAGCCATTTGAAACCCGCAGGATTTCCTTATTCCACGCCCAAAGCCTTAAATACAGCTTCCTGTGGGGTCGAGTAAAATATCAGGCTGAACGCGCCGATCAGATCGGATGGTACAGTACCGAGTTCGGAAGCCGAAGTTATCGGTATCAGCACTTTCTTCGCTCCGCTGTCAAGGCAGACTTGGAGAACGCTCGCCAGCTCCTCTACCTTTTGTATCGTTCCGCTTATGCTTATTTCGCCGAGGATCGCAAGGCTTGATAGCGTCGGTTTGCTAAGGGCACAGGACGCAAGCGCTATGACCGTCGGCAACGTCAGGAATTTCGTCATCCCGATGCCGTTAAGGTCTTGGTAATTGATGATGTAGTCCTTTGTGTTCATACTAATAGTGCCACTTATATGCGATGCACTCGCTTTCAGGAAGTTGAACGCAGTGTTTGTGGCTTCCTTTGCATCCCGGTCAGAACCTAATCCGGTACGTTCGAACTTACCATTGCCGGGAAGCATCTGCGTTTCAAGACGATATACGCCTATCATTCCGCTTTTGCCTTGCGAGACGGTATACACGTTACCTGGATTAGTCAATCCTTCAGGGATTATCTTGCCGCCGCCTTGCTCAGGCACGGAGACATAGTGTTCCTCAAAAGTCTCGTTGTCGATGTATGAGAAGTTTACATCGTAGAACTCCATACCACCAATTTTCTTCAATTGCTCTTTTACGCGGCGTCGCATTTCGAGGGCAATGGTAAGGATTTCCTTAATATCATCTTTGCTGAACTCACCATTTGGATAGAGCAGCTTGGCAAAGCCGGACACCATTTTACGGACAGCGATAACGTCACGCTGGTTCAAGTTATTCCCAAACCGGAAAAATTTATCGCATACATCACCGAAGGGCTCTTTCCGCATTTCGCGCATAAACTCGGCGAGGTAGTCTGTGATAAAGCCATAGTCATTGGTGAACGATTCGGGACGATATTTCGGTATCTCCCAACCCGGTATGTAACAATGCATCCGGTCGAGAAACGCCGTGTCATATGCCATTGCATCAGGGAATGGGTCAAAAAGGTGCGAGGTTTTCAGCATCACATCCACGCTTTGGTTGATATTACCGACAAAGACCATTGATGCGTACGCTGCTTTTTCCTCCTTACCACGAGCAAAAGATCCAGAAGCCATATAGTCCTTCATGATTTGAACGCCATCTTTATCTTTAAACGTTATGCCCGCGACCTCGTCAAAAGCCACGCAGTCCCACAAGCCCACAAGGCCCACTTGCTTGCTCGACATATTATAGAAAAGGTTCGCCACCGTGGTCTGCCCGCCGGAAACGAGTATACTGTTCGGCGAGATTTCCTTATACAGGTGCGACTTGCCCGTGCTGCGTGGCCCCAGTTCGCAGAGGTTGAAATTATTCTCTATCAGCGGAAGCATACGGGCAAGTTGCAGCCACTTCTCCCTAGTTGAGAACCTGTCAGCTTCCATACCTGTGGACCGGAGAAGGACGGTAATCCATTCGTCTTTTGTAAACGCACGGCGGCCATTCTTAATCTCTTCCATATCAATGTGCGGCATCTGAATGGGCGTGACTTTCATGATACGAATCGGTGTGGACTTCTTGTCTTCCTCGACGTACTCGTATTCCAGCCCGATAATGCACCAAATGCCACCGCAGAGCAGTCGGTCGAATTTCGACACATAGTCCGACGAAATGGGTATGCCGCGAACGCCGAGGTTTGAAAAATCGGCTTCATAACGATCGAGTTTTATATTCAGGCCAACAGTGATGCGGTCGATGACTGTGTAACTGCCACGTTCGCGTAAGCCAGACAGCACCTTCTGTGCCTCGTCGGGGCGCACGAAATTCTCAGAGAGGATTCGCTTAACGTTCCTTACACCTTCCTCGATTATTTTTGGGTCGTCGGAGCTGCAATACTGCCCGAGTAAAAACTCCAAGACGTAGACAGGAACGTTCGCGCCTTCCTTGATCGCCTTGGTCAGATCTTTACGGACAATCTTGCCATCGAAATGCTCGCGCAGTTTCCGATAGATAACCTCATTCGCGTCATCGGTTTCCGGCGCATAGCTCGTCTTTTCTATGTCCATTGAGAAACCCTCCTCTTACAGGTCAAATCCAAAGTCATCGGCAAACGCTATGTCGATGCGGAACTCAATCTCTTCCGGTACGTCCGTATCGTTGGCGATGACAAGGCGATAGATTTTATTTCTGTTGAACTGCATTTGCTTCAACGTAAACCTCACGCGGAATACGCGCTCGGAGGCATTGCTGCTTGACCTGTCAGCGATGACCGTCTGGGTATCGCTTACTGGTATTCCCACGTCGTCGGTGAAATGCAGAGCGTAACTGCTCGCCTGCACCTTTTCGCCCACTGGCTGCTTTTGCAGGAAATCAAGTGAAAAAATCAGGTTTGATACTTTTCGGCTCTCAGAAATCAACGACAGTCCTGGATTCTGAACCTCGACATACCGCTTGTAGCCAGAGCGCATACCCTTGTAGACGATAACCGGCACGACCATCTCCTGCAAACTGATGCCGCCGTGAACGTAGTTCTCGCCGCCGCCCTGAACTTTGATGCGGACAGTATCCTGCGGGGCATAACCTTTCATCGGAATACCGCCAAGTTCACGCTCCGTCTTGATTGGCAAGAGATAGTCAGCAGAAGTTTCAGGCGACACAAGGGCGTAACGCCGACCAAGTTCGTATACCTCGCCGCTAAAGGTCTGGCGACTGATTTTCTGGCTTTCCTCCAGTGGTTTGTAAGTATAGAGGAAACCGTGGTCAGCAGTGATTAAGATGTTAACACCGCTAAGGTCGTTAACAATTATTTTGACGATAGCATTCAGTTCTAAGATAGCTGCATCGCATGCCTCGAACACCTTTGTTTCAGTGGCGGGCTTGTCACCAAGCGCATCAATCGTATTGTGATAAATAAAGACGATTTCTTTACCCTGCACCAAGGCGCGGCGTTCCGCTTGCTTCATTTGGAGCAAGTCTCTATAGGTGACGGCTACGCTGTCGGAATTTGCGGCGTTCAGAATAGAGCCGCGGTTAGCCGTACTTCCTGTAGGTTTGCCGTCAATAATTACCTCCATTTTATCATTGACAGACAACTCTTTCCCCGGAAGCAGCCCCGCCATGCCGAACTTTGTAATACTCGGAAACACGGCTTGAACCGCCTCAAGTGTCGCCTTTCCCTTGGTTTTAAGGCTGAGGACTTCGGAAAGCTCGGCAGCAACCTCAAAACGAAGGGCGTCGGAAATCACTACAAACACACGGTTGCCCTTGCTTACGTTCAGGGAGACGTATCTGCGATAGAAATCTCGCTGTTTATTTACTTCAGAAACATAGCCGAGAGAATCCAAATCGCCCGCTATGGCATTTGTCCAATTCTGGGTGAGTTCTTTCAGGAACCACTCGCGGTATAAGCCCTCAACCACATCAGAACACTTCTTCAATGCGTCCTCCAGGAGTGTATTGGGGGCTTTAAGGGTATTGTCAAAAAAGTAATGATAATGCCGGTAATGGCTGTCCATTTGGTAAGCGTCAGTCATATAGAGTTTCCAGATCTTCTCAGGCTCAACGAGGTGGAAGCCGTCTATATGAGCAAGATAAAATTCCTGCATCTTGGCGATATAGTACAGGCTTTCAAGGTAATCGACAGTCAGGTTGTACCACCCCGAGGTGCGGCGGTTATCCACCGCTTCAAGGATAGAATCAACCTTGATGACGCGCTCACCGATTTCTGCATAGAAACGCTTTAATATGCTCTCATTGATTGCCGGGAACGTGTCACTTTTAAGTAGGAAACTGATCTCAGTCTTATCGAAGCGATCGGCAAGACGAAGTTCGCGCTCAACGTGGCGGCAAATATCGATCAAATCCTCACTGCCATTGCCTCGCTGCCATTCATGGACAAGCTGGTAGCAATATGCCTTGCAGGAATCAGTGACAAACCGCTCCAAACCGCGTAATACGGAAGCAGGCATCGTCTGCGACAGGGCTGTGATTAAAATATGCGCGGCAAGGTCAGATAGCGGGCGGTCGTCCGCATTGACGTAGCCCGTATACTTTTGCACCAACTGCCAAAACGCCTCGATATTGCCGAACTTCTCAATATTGGCAAGTGGGGCGTTATTTTCTTTCTCCAAACCCGCCGACAGTACGGCGATTATCACATCATGCGCCGAGCCTCCGTTCAGTCCGCAAAGCACTGCCATAATGTCGATATGCAGACCAAGCGGGGTCTGGTATGACTTTCCGATTCTGCGGAGTTTCTCCTTGCGGTCTTTATTATTAAGGAACTTGGCGTAAAGCTTCATGGTTTTTCGCATCGCTGAGGTCGGTTCAACGAAGAGTTCCTCCATCTGGATTGATATGAGGTCGGCGCGAAACTCCTCGCTATAAAGCTTGATATCAAGCAGCCAGTCATCCTTATGATCTTTCTCATAGGCGAGAGGGTCGTAAACGAGATAGTCGCTTATGAGGTCATCCGCCGCAAGCAGCTTCTTGACGGCGAAGTTGTTTTTGCCCGTGAGTTTCACTAGTATCACGCTGCCAAGAGCCAGCTCGTCAACCGCCTCGGCAAACTCGCCGTCCTCGTCGTGCCAGAAGATAATTCGGCGTTTATGAAATTCCGGCAACGGCGCGGCGAACCGCTCCGCAAGCCTTGATTTTATCGTTTCTGACAACATCTTATCCTCCATTAAATCTTCGCCAGAACGTCGGCGAAAATCTCGTAATTCTTCTTCACGCCGTCGTCTAGGTCTATCGCGATATTTTGGTCGGCGAGGTGGTGAACTTTTTCCTCATAGGCGGTAACTTCACGAAGTTGCTCCGTTAGCTTATCCTGCTGTTTCAGGAACTTCGCGCGTTCTGCACCTGTTGCGGTGTTCAACGCGTTTGAAATATGCGATAGCTGAGTTCGATAACGTTCCTGCTGTTCGTGGACATAGTCCGTCCGCAGCTTGGCAAGCAAATCTCGCGAGTAGCGGTGCATATAAATCAGCGCCTTGAAACCATTCTTTTTGCCGCTATCGAACAACCAGTAAATTGGGTGTTTCTGATATATTTTGACATGATCTTTGTAAAAGTCGTTTAAGAAGTAGTTACGTATGACTTCTCGTGGGGTACCCTTGCCGCCGAGCGCGTCAGCGATAAATTTCAGGTTTTCCTCCAGCGTATCCGCACCGTAGACAGTTCTCACGAAATCTACGAATCGCCCTACGATGTCGTCGTCGAAATATTCGTCATCACAGACGGGGATAATGTTGTCCTTATCGACGGGGAACGTCTTATACTTGCTCGCGTCCCAGTCGCCCCCGGCGTACGCAAGCCCCTCCCAGTCCAGCGAGTACCGCCCGAACATACAGCCCACGGCATAGCTAATCAGCGACCGAATCTCGCGCCCCAAGTCGGCGCGGCGCACGGTCACTTCCTTGTCCTCAACCTCTGGCGTGAGTTCGTCCGAGAGACCGTAGATATCGATGAAAATGCGGTTAAGTTCTTCCTCGTTGGCTTTGAGCGTGTCGAACCGCTCCGCCGCCTCGTTCTCCCATTTGGAAAACGCCGCCGCAACCGTCCGCTCACCACAAAGTAGCGGATGGCGTTTAAAGTCCCATGAAGTTTCAAAGTAATCCCAATCAATAGTTGACAAATCGATGTTTCTTAAGGAAGTGCTTTCTATCATCACATATTGCGTATTATCATAAGGCAACAGCGGAATACGCTTTAAGTCACCTACTTGTGTCGTAGTAGTCGGGTTTAATGCTTCGACATATTTGGGCGTTAGCTTTGAATTGAACAAACCTATTAGGTATACTAAATCCTTTGTTTTTCCAAAAGCACAAGAGCCTTTTACATCGAACATAAATCCACCAGTGCAAAAACGACCAGCAAAATTGGTTCCTGAGATGTCAGACCATGTAACACATGGCTGTAGATAAACATGAGTCATTGTCGTTTTAGCACGGTTAAAGTTTTTGGATTGGCTCCAATTTACAATGAAAGCATTATTTCCATACCATTTGCGTTGCTCCCCGCCTTTATGGTACGGAATCCATTTTGTAAGTTCAAGGTTGACATCATCAATATGTTTTTTGCCAAAAGCAATCGAAGAAATCGATACCTCGTACCAAAGACGCAAATAAGCCTCATTGTTGCCAGTTGTCATACCAGATACAATTTCAGCAAGGTTGCCGATATTATCACTCGACGCGAATGACTCCAGTATCTTTGGGCTAATCCAATATGCGAATGGTGAGCCAGAAATTAGCCTAAAATCCTCCTGCTGTGCAGTGTATCTATTTTTATCTTTGAAATACTCATCCTCTTTTGCGCCACGGTTACTATAGTTATAATCGACCAGTCTAATAGCTCTGAACTTCTTCTTAAGGGTAGACTTACGGCTTACCCATGCTATGATAGGAAGATGCCCTATTTTACCTTCAAATAGCTCTGTGCCATAGTCGATAATTGCCTCAAAACTAGTAGACTGTAGGCACTCCAGACGCAGTTTTTCAAAGCTCTTGAGAAACATCCAAGAGTTTGTGGTGACAAAAGATATGAAGCCGTTGCTTTTTAAAAGGTTTCTTATTGCGGCAAGATACACGACAGCCGACATATCAGCCTTTGCTTCTTTGTAGTGTGTTTGCACATAGAAAGAAAGCAACGAAGACATTCTTGGGCTACTCATATATGGCGGGTTTGTGACGACCACATCATACTTCTGTGCCAAGAGACGTTTGAAGTTCCAAGCGTTCAGAGAAGTTTCGTATTGCTCTGTGAACAGGGTGTATTCTTTTGGTTCTTCTGGTCTCTGTGGTAGCGAGTCAACTTTCAAAACCGCACCATACTCCTCACCGTCAGAAAATCCGGTGGGTTGGTATACTTGTGGCTTTACGCCATCGGTTAAGATACGGCGGTTGTATTGCCGCGCTTTCATCATAAGCGAGAAATAAGCAAGCTGATACGCTCTGCGGTCGATGTCCAGACCGTAGATGTTCTTTTCGAGTATCAGCTTCGCCGCATCGCGTGGGCTTACGCCCACGCTTTCATAAATCTGAACCAGCACATCGAACGCGTAAACCAACATATGACCGCTGCCCATGCAAGGGTCGATTAGGCGTATGTCCTCCGGCGACTTCACGGGCGAATGCGCGCGTAAAACGCGCAGCCGCTCTGCGACCTCCGGCGTTTGCTCAGCTTCGTCGAGGTAGTATTTCCAGTTCGCTTTCAGCGCGGCATTTGGGTGGCTCTCAAGCCACAGCCGACCGAGGGAGTTCTCGACCATTGTTCTTACAACCCAATCAGGAGTAAATAACTGCGTAGCAGCAGGAACGTTAACCTTAGATAAAGGCTGCCGTGCCAATTCACCATCAAATAGTGCATTGAATAACTCCGTGTTGTAATACTGGTACATCCAGCCGATTATCTGCACCGCGTCCTTCCAGTCGTCCTCGTCGATGTCCTTTACAAGGCGGGCGAGCACGCTGTCCTGCTTGAGGATATTGTTCGGTAGGAGCATTTCGGTATAGCTGCCCAGTTTCTCGAACATCTCCGGCAAGGCGGCGTTCAGTGCGTTGCATTGCGTCAGCAGCAGGTAGCGGTAGAGTTCCTCAGTCTTGTTGGCGTTCAAGAGTTCGGACACTTTCGCCTTGTCGAGACCGTCCAAGTCGAGCTGTAGAACGTCTTTCAGAATTTCGGGATTGAAGCCGCCGCTCGCGTCCGAGAACACGCGGACGTGGGTCGGTAGATAGTCGTTGACCTCCATAAAGCGCAAAGCGACAAAGCGGTTGAACCAAGTGTAAGCCACTTCCTCAACGGCTTGTTTGTAGCCGACTTTCTTTATTTCATTGACAAATGAGTTTCTTTGCTGCTTCTCATCAGCAGACAGCACACGTCCAGCAATGACGGTGGCGTGCTCGTCACCGTAGCTTTTTTCGCTGATACCGTATTGGTAGGCGCGCTGCTTCACCTGTTCGATGAGTTCGTTCCGCGCCCAAATGGCGTATTTCTGAATAGCGTTCTTGTTCATAGTTCATACCCTCGCTTAGTTAATCTGTATGCCGTCATTTGCCTCAAGCGTGTCGTACAGTTTTTTGCGGATATCGTCAAGATACTGTTCTACGTCTTCGCGTGAGGTCAGCCGTTTTACGGGGAATATATCGTAGCGGCGTATTTGCGCGATTTTCTGCGGTTTAGGTTGTTCTCCGCCTGCTCCATATGGTGCAGGCGGTTCGTGCAGAATCATTTCAATCCGCTTGCAAACCTGGTCTTTATAGTTGAGCAGCTGCGTAATCATGGCATCAAGCACGGTGAGGCTGGTTGCATTGGCAACTTTCTGCTTGTATTCGGTGAAGCGGTCATCGGATTTTTTGACTTCATCGTTTCCTCGGTTTACGACTCCCGCCAGGGTGTGGACATCGCCCATACACTGCGTGATGATGCCGAGGACTTCTTGCTCCTTCTGGGCAAGAAGGGTTCCGTAGGCGGTCTTCACGCCTTGCATCAGGTCGGAGAGGTCTTTGATCCTGGCGTAGGGCTTCGCTAATGCAAGGATAGAGGAGATCTCGTTAATCTTTTCGGTGGCGTCAGCATCTGTGACAAAGTAATCATGCTCGTTTTGCAAATCATGCTGTAACTGTCTGGCCGCGTCAAATATAGTACGTTGGGATTTAAAGAACGTCTCGATTTCTTCCATATCTTCGGAACTGTCACGGAGATCATCCTGCCGTGCAATCAGGCGCGTAAGAAGAGCTACATTATCCCGCTTCTGAGAAAGGATGTCGCTGATCAAGTCGCGGGCATTGGTGACCACTTCTTTTTGCGGATAACGGTCAAGGCTGTATTCGTCAAGGAGTTTTTCGTAATGAGCAAGTTTTGGCTCAAGTGTGTCTTTCACGAAGTATATAAGACCATCCTCGTCTTCAGGGATACCCATCTGACCAAGCCAGTCGCGAAGGAAGGTAATGCTTTTGCGCATCAACTCCTCGCTAGGTGCAATTCTGCGGCTCACGTTAGCCTTTTCTATTTCTGATTTTTTGCGCAGATAACTAACAAGGTTTTTGTCGTCTTTGCCCACAACTGCGCCGCCATATCTTATTTCAATCTTCTGTGCAACAATAAGTCTTGCGATAATAGCGGCGATGTCCACCTCGCGCCATCCATATGGTATGGCCTGATAACGTCGCTGCACGTCGCCCATCGAAACGGGAACGTGGCTTAAATAGCGTTCCTCCAGCCATTGGCTTACCTCATTCAGGGCAAACTCGTTATTTGCTCCTTGACCTGCAAAGCCGCCTTGTTCTATCTCGCCGTTGAGTACCTGCAGAATATCTGCATCGCTCTCTCTGAATACATTCACAAGGTTTAGCTTGGAATAAACACTCTCTATCAATTGTTTCAATGCTTCGTCAAGCTTGTTTCTTGCCTCACCGTATTTTATTTCAACCTTTTCACCACAGATAAAAAATGTGCCGTCCACGATAGCCTTTTCTATCTGCTTCTTGGCACTATCTTCAAGTATCCGTGCCTGTGCCTGACGCTTACGGATAATATCCTGAAGACTCTCGGGCAACTGAGATACGTTTTTCTGTTTGATGTATTTGCGAATCTTCGCAGCGGTTTCAAGTTCTTCAAAGTATTGTACCGTGCTTGAAAGAAGGACGATTGTTTCGTTGTTGGCTTGCGAATCCATTATCAGCTTTGCGTCGGGAGCATTGTAATAGTCGCTGGCAACGGTGACGAAACGAAGGCGAACACCGCCGGTCGCAGCACCGACGAGAGTTTCGTCGATATATTGGTCGTAAGCGAAGTCATACTTGTTGTACTTGTATTTTTTGGAAGGGTAAATTTCTGAAAATATCGTTTGTCCGATGCTCGCAACGATCGTCGCGCTATCAACCGTCGTATTGCGAATGTCGATGGCGATGTCCTGCTCCTCGTCCGTCAAAAATGAGTAGGTGTCGCCATTGCGAGCAACGTAATTCTGTGCTACCAAACGCTCCAGCGACATTGCTATTTCGCGGCGAAGGTTTATCTTGTCGGTTCGAATATCATCCACCATCAGAATGGCGATATTGTCAATGTTTGCCTTGACGTCGTCGATATAGCGCACGAGATAAAGCAGTTTCAATACACTCACGTCACGCTGTTCCAAGCCGTCGTGTTTATCGGCGGCGGTCTGAGAGCGATCGATTACGCGGCGTATCGGGCTTTCAAGGAAGGTATGCACCGTGTCGTAGAACTGTGAGAAAGGCACGATAGCATTCTCATCTTTGCCCTGTACCTTCTGCGCTGCTTCTTGGAACCCGGATAGCATAGAACGCTCGCCGCCGGAGAGATGTTTGCCGGAGTTACCGTGCTTGCGTATCTCGGCGAGGACTTTTTGAATAATGATGAACTGGTAAGGCACAAACGGGTATGTAGCAGAAAACTCCGCGCCGTCGGCGTAGCCCTTGATGTCCAGTACTGCTTCGTTAAACGTAAAGAGATTTTTCAGAACTGCATGCTCTTTGTCATAAACAAGCCGAAGAAGCCTGTCGGCATCTTCAGTTTTTTCCAGGATACGTTTTTTTATAACTTCATCAACCGAAGCAGAAGACAGTGACAAGCGGGTATTGAAACGCCCCTGAATCTTAGAAAAATCATCGCCGCTGATTTTTACCACAGAATCAATGGCTTCCTGACTCGTAACCATTACCCACACTTTGCCTCGGCACTTGCTGCCGAGTTCCTCGACTATGGATTGCAGGTTTATCATTAGGTCGCTGTCGTCACCTATGTATTGTCCAACCTCGTCCACGCAGAAAAGAAGACGGAAGTCCTTACCTTTGCCATCAACATAGGACTTGATTTCCTCAACCAACTGTTTAATGCTCATATCGGTATTTTCTTCGCCGTTGAACCAGTTGCGGGCTGCGATTTCACTCATGCCGAGGACACTTTGCAAGACTGAAACGATGTCATCCTCGAAGAAGGCATAGGATGCGCGGCTCTCCAACCATGGCGCTCCGTTGATGTCTTCAAAGGCCATGCGGAATGCTTCAGTCTTTCCCTGCTTGTCAACGAAGCGTTCGAGTTTTGCTATTTTTAAATCCTCGCCGTAGAAGCCCAGATGGTTGTAAAACACCTTGGCGAAAACCCTTAGGACTGCAGTTTTGTCTTTGTTAATGGGTCCCTCGATGTCGATGTTAAAGAGGATCGACTCCGTGGGAATGTTCGTGCAGCGGACGACTGTGGCGTACATCATGGGGTCGTCGAACTTGTCTTTAAAGAAATCCACCGACGTTCTATCCCCAACTTTGGCATTTGACAGAAGGTAGGACAGCATTTTTAGAAAGTGGGATTTACCGCTTCCAAAGAAGCCGGAAATCCAAACTCCGATTTTGTCAGTGGGATGATCTATGGCTTTGGAGTAGTTATCAAAAAAAGTGTTGAAATGCCGGCGAAGCTCCTTGGTGATAATATACTCGCCGAGTTCCTGTATGAGACTCTGCTCATCGTCCTGCGCCACTTTAATAACGCCGTTAATGTCGCGGTTAATGTCCTTTTGGAACATATCCCGAATCTTCATGTGCTTCCCTCCCGTTTAAAGTAGATTGAATGCCCGGTAATAGTTCCCGTCATGGAACTTTTCGAACAGGATTAAGCTTTGCCCGTTAAACTCTCCCGGATAGAACATCACAATTGGTATATCCGAGAATGCCTGCTGCATACTGTCGAGCATCTTATGTGACCTCATAAAGGGGTACACTTTCCCAACGCCCGTCAAAAATAGCACATCACCGGGCTTGTGCGGCTCATATTTCATCTTGGCAAGGAATGCCTCCTGCGTGGCGATCTTCTGTAACTGAGCTAGTAGATAGTCCTTGCCTTTCTTTTCTTCCAGTCCCGGTATGGTGCCAAGCACACGCTTCTCATCCAAAATCTCAAGCAGAATCTTGTACATATCTCTCTCAATGACGCGAAAGTCATTGGACGGAGTGCTGACAAGACGTTCAATGTAATCACGGACGATCAACTCATGCTGCGGTGCGTATTTGAAGACGTGTATCCCGACCTCGTTCGATAACCCCTTGTTGGCGAGGAAATTCGCATCGGAGATTCGCGTTTTGATTCTATCCAGTTCTTGTTTAATGTTAGCCATAGTCACACTCCTACCCGAAACAGTTAAACGCCGGGAGGGCGCTCAAGTCCCGGTTTTCTCGGATGCCGCTTTCCAGTTCAGCGCTGATATAAATGGGATTCAGCTCGTGAGCGCGGAAGCTGTCGAGCATCTCTGTTTCAATCAGGCATTTAGTAAGTACCTGTTTCAGTTTCATTATCGTTTGCTCACTCCAAGCGGCGATATCATCGTTCTGCTCTCGCAACCGTGAGAAGAAGACGTTGATGTCTTTCTTGGTGTAAGAGAAATCATGCTGGCGATACTTCTCGCCGATGAGGTCGATCATAAACTCACGGACAAGGCGGTTGTATCGCATCATCGCATAGAGATTTATCTGTTTTGCCACTTCGACGGGTGCGTTCGCCAATTCATAGACCAGCTTCTCGTTGCCAAGTGCGACAAGTCGCTTATAGCAAGCGCGGGTAAGCCGTGATACCTCCCTCTCTGTCGGGTACTGGAACAGGTTATCGCGCTGTATATATGCAATTATTTCATCAATCGACTTTCCCTCGATGTACTGTTTGGAAACAATCCTTATCTCGTAGAACAGGAACTGCTCAGCCGTCAGGCCGCCGTTGTACGGCATATTAATATCCATAATGTTTAATCACCCACTTACATGCTCCTTTGACCCATTGTCATCAGCAGCTTATTCAATAATCTCAGCGCTCTTGCCGCTGTCTACCCAAGCGTCCACTTCTGAAATCTTGAACTTGTACTGTTTGCCAACACGTCGGTAGGGAATGACGTCTTTCTTAATCCAGTTCCGGATGGTGTCCTTGCTAACGCCGAGATGTTCGGCAATTTCTTCAAGGCTTGACCACTTTTCAGGTTCGTTAATCATTTGCATTTCCTCCTAATGTTGCCTTGCAATATGCACCTCTTAGTACAACATGATAAACGTCTAATTGCAATGTTTTATTTTTATTTGATATGAATAAGTGTGATTTCACAGGCAACATCAACCAGATTTTACGCAATGAAAAATATATCGGTGATGCCCTCTTGCAGAAAACATATACCACTGACTTCCTCACGAAAACACGAGTAAAGAACCATGGCATCGTTCCCCAGTATTATGTAGAAAACAGCCATGAAGCAATCATCCCGCGTGAAATTTTCATGCAGGTGCAGGAAGAACTCATCCGTCGCCGCATCATCCACACCAGTCCAAATGGAAAGAACCGAACCTTCAGCAGTATTCACTGTTTTTCAAACATGATTATCTGCGGAGGCTGCGGCGAGTTTTACCGGAGGATTCATTGGAACAACCGAGGTAAAAAGTCGGTTGTCTGGCGCTGCATAAGCAGGTTAGAAAATACCGGACTTTACTGCGACGCCCGAACGGTGCTGGAAAGCACAATCGAACAGGTACTTATCACCGCCATCAATCAGACGCTCTGTGAAAAGGATGATTTCCTTCTCACCCTGCAGCATAACATCGAAACCGTCTTATATCACGATAGTGGCCAGGCACTGGCAAGTATAGACGCACGGCTGCAAGAGCTTCAGTCCGAACTGTTGAAATTGGCCAGCTCCAAGGCCGATTACGAGCATGTCGCCGATGAGATTTACCGCCTACGTGAAGAAAATCAAAAGGTTCAGCTGGAAAGTGCGGGACGAGATGAAGTCAAAAAGCGGATTTCCGATATGAGTGCATTCCTTCAGGAACAACCAACCTTCCTAACAGAATACGAAGAGTCGCTCGTCCGGCGGCTGATTGAAAAAGTCACGGTATATGAGGACAAATTCGCTGTTGATTTCAAATCCGGAGTGACGATGGATGTTAAGTAATAATCCCACAAATGAGAAAGGCACTCTACGGAATAAACGTAGGATGCCTTATAAATTACATCAATACCATTTTTAGACATATTCATACCGGACAGCATAAAAATATATCCGCACAGTAATAATCATTAGTAGCGCTACTGTTCTCAGATATACAAGGCTGCTAT
>Ga0123335_1005037_pt1 | contig 16402 bp, 11 predicted proteins | sample BiotimSIPDNA_2_FD_89707 | JGI IMG/M metagenome (GOLD analysis project Ga0123335, IMG submission 89707) | Anaerobic biogas reactor microbial communites from Washington, USA - Biogas_R2 time_0 SIP DNA | ecosystem: Engineered > Bioreactor > Anaerobic > Unclassified | place: Washington, USA...
AACAAAGACTGGTGGCAACAGCTTGCTTTATGTTATGAAAAGACTAAAAATGAAAAGAAAATGGCTTTGGCAGACAAAAAAATCATGTCTCTTGATAAAAAGGATACAGTATCAAGGCTCAGGTACGCAAATTATTCCATGAATTCAGGAGAGCTCAAAGAGGCTAAAGAGGTATATAGTGAACTGGCTTTATTAATGCCGAAAAACCCCGATGTGTTCAGTAATTTATATCAGGTTTGCCTGAAAACAAATGATAATAAAGGTGCTGTGGAAAATCTTCGCCAATTGGTAAAGCTTAAACCTGATTATGGAATCGGTTTCAGAGATCTGGGTAATCTGCTATTCGAAATGAAAGATTCTGATGGAGCGTTAGAAGCTTATCGTGCAGCAATTAAAGCGGATCCTTCAGTTAAAGGGTTTTATAAAAAATATGCTCAACTCCTTAAAGAAAAAAAGGCCCAGGAGCAGGAGATTCTTACTGTGTTAACTGCAGCTGTTAAAGCTAATGAAGCTGATGAGGAGATTTATAACACACTCGGTGAAATCTTTTTGAACAAAAAGGATTATAACAAATCAATTGAAAATTACCAGAAGGCTCTTCGGATCAATCCGAAAAATCTTGAAAATCTCAAAGCTTTAGGCTTATCTCAGGTAAGGGCCGGGAAGAAAACTGATGCAGTTATTACATATGAACAATTAATAACAATGGACACCTCATGTACAAATGAGCTTAAAATTCTTGGTGACCTGTATATGGAAATGGGTAAAAAGGAGCAGGCTATTGCTTCTTATAAAAAGTATCTGGTCAAAAAACCTGATGATTCCAAAATATCGCTGCAGGTTGGAAATTATGAAATAGAGAAGAAAAATTACAAAGATGCTGTCAAGTACATGGAAAAAGTGAGTGGAAATGACGCACAAACAGCTGATTTCCTTTCGAATTATGCTTCTGCCTCGATTCAGGTCAATGATTTTGCAAAAGCTAATAAATTGCTTGAACAGCTCTCAAAAGTTTCTCCAAATGATCCTGCACCGTTAAAGTTGCTTTATGAAATTGCTGAAAAGCAAAAGGATAAAAAAGGTGCTGCTGACTATCTGAAAAAATATACGGCACTGAAACCTGATGATATTGAGATGCAGAAAAAATTAGGTGACCTTCTTTTTGATCTGAAAGATAAGAAAGGAGCACTTGAAGCATACAATAGTGTTTTAAAACAGAATCCAAAGGCTAAAGGGTTTTATAAAAATTATGTTGTGTTGATAAAAGAATCGGGGACTGATCAGGAAAAAATTCAGTCTTACAGTGGTGCAATTGCTGCCGGTGAAGCAGATGTTGCTGTTATTATTGAGCTTGGTGATATTTACAGTAAGCAGGGAAATCACAAAAAAGCTTTGGAGATGTATGATAAAGCCGGTAAGCTGGATCCAAAAGATGTTTTGTTATTGGCCAAACTTGCTCAATCACAGGCTGAAAGTGGTAATACGGATGCTGCAATATTGACTTATGAACAAACACTCGCCATGAATCCGAAAGCAGATGAAGAATATAAGATTCTGGGTGACCTTTATAAAAAGAAAAGTAAAACTGCTTCTGCAATAAAAAATTATAAAAAATATCTTGAGAGTAAATCGGATAATGGTATTGCAAGAGAGATTGGGGAGTATGAATTCAAAGCAAGGAACTATTCGGAAGCTGTCAAATATTTCGGGATGGTTACAGGTAAAGATGCTGATAATGTTGATTATCTGAAAATGTACGGTGATGCCTGCCTTAAGGCAAAAGATGAAAACAAAGCTTATCAGATTTATAAACAGCTTGCAGTTAAGGCTCCTAAGGACCCGGATGTATTTAAAACATTATATCAGATCTCAGAAAAAACCGGACCTGAAAATGATAAAATATCTTACCTTAAATCTTACACCAAATTAAAACCTTCTGATGCAAATGCTCAGAAGAAGCTGGGTGATATTCTTTATGCAAAGAAAGACAATGCTGGAGCGCTTGAAGCATATAAAGCTGTTTTAAAAGCTGATTCATCAGCAAAAGGTTTTTATGAAAATTTTACAGATTTAATGATTAAATCCGGCGGAAGTGACAATGAGATGATAATCGTCCTCAGTAAGGCAATACAAGCCGGTGAAGCAGATTTAAGTGTTTATAAGCACCTTGGTGACATATACAGGAAAGTCGGCAATCATCAGAAGGCCTCTGCGATGTATGAAAAAGCAAGTCAGCTTGACCCAAAAAGTGTAGCATTATTGACATCATTGGCTGAGTCTCAGGTTGCAGTAGGAAAAATCAATGATGCTATTCTTACATATGAGCAGGCAATTGCGATGAACCCACAGGCCGGGACTGAATATAAACTATTGGGTGATCTCTATAAAAAACAGAATAAAAATGACCAGGCTGTTAAAAATTATAAAAAATTTCTTGAAAAAGGTTCTGATGACAAACTTTCAATGGAGGTTGGAGAAGCTGCTTTTAAGGCAAAAAACTATCAGGAAGCTGTTAAGTATCTTGGAATGATAAAAGGGGCTGATTCAAAACAGCCATCATACCTTAAAATGTATGGTGAAGCTTGCTTCCTGGCAAAAGATCAGGCAAAAGCTTACGAGATTTTCAAGCAATTGGCAACTGTTACTCCTGCAGATGCTGAAGTATTCAAAAAACTGTACGAAATAGCCGAAGGGTTGGGGAAAAAAGATGATCTGTTAACGTACCTGAAAAGTTATACAAGATTAAAACCAAGAGACGTTAGTGCTCAGAAAAAACTGGGGGATATTCTCTATGAGCGTAAAGATGCTAATGGAGCAATAAATGCTTATGGGGCTGTACTTGCGGCAGATCCTTCCGCAAAGGGTTTTTACAATAAATATGCCAAGCTGGTTATAAATTCAGGAAAGGACACTGAAATTGTTAAAGTACTTACTGGGGCCATAAAGGCTGGAGAAGCTGATGGCCAGATGTATGCAAAACTTGGTGAAATTTACCAAAAGCAGCAAAATTATACAGATGCAGTTGCTATGTATGAAAAAGCTATTCAGTTTAATCCCAAGGATGTTTCTCTTTTAAACAGGTTATCTGAATGTCAGATAAAAGGCGGAAAACCACAGGCTGCTATTCTTACTCTTGAACAGGCTGTAGCTATGAATCCTCAGGCCAATAAAGAGTATAAAATGCTTGGTGATCTGTATATGCAACAGAAAAAGAGTAGTTCGGCTTTGACAGCCTACAAAAAATATCTTGAAAAAAGCAAGGATAATGAGATCGCAAAAGTAGTCGGAAAGTCTGCTTACGACTCTAAAAAGTATGATGAAGCAGTTAAGTATTTTGGGATGGTAACCGGTGCAGATGCCTCGGATCCAAAGCATCTTATGATGTATGGGCAGGCAAGTTACAATGCAAAAGATGAGTTTAAGGCATATCAGATATTCAAGTCGTTAGCAAAGGTAACTCCAAAAGATCCGGAAGTTTTTAGATTGTTGGCAGAAATTGCTGCAAAGGCTGGAACCAAGGAAGAAGTACTGCAATATTCGAAGGTTTATGCATCTTTAGCGCCCTCTGATGCAATGGCTCAGAAAACTCTGGGTGATATGCTTTATGCGCAAAAAGATCATTCTGGTTCACTTAATGCATATAGAACTGCTCTAAAAGCAGATCCTTCATTGAAAGGTTTATATAAAAATTATGTAAGTCTGGTACTTAAATCTGGTGATGATGCTGAAAAGGAAAGGGCCTTGAATGGAGCAATTAGTGCTGGGGAAGCAGATGCAAAGATGTATCAGGCTCTTGGTGAAATTTACAAAACACAGAAAAAAGTTGATAATGCAGTAAAAATGTATGAAAAGGCTGTTCAACTTGATCCCAAAAACACTGAACTGCTGAGTGCTCTTGCAGATTGTCAGGTCAGCAAAGGAATGACAGATGCTGCAATATTAACATACGAACAAGTAATCGCAATGGATCCGAAAGCCTCTAAGGAATATAAGGTTCTTGGAGATCTTTATATGAAACAGAAAAAGGATCAGTCTGCAATTAGATCATATAAAAAGTATCTGGAAAAGAATGCATCAGATGGTGCTGTTGCCAAGATCGTGGGTGAATATGAACTTAAACAGAAGAATTATAAAGATGCGGTCAGGTATTTTGGTATGGTTAAAGGTGATGATGCAAAAAAGGCAGATCTACTTTCTTCATATGGGGAAGCATCCTTTTTGGCACAGGACTATCCAAGGGCTTTGATAATTTATAAAGACCTTGCAAAATTAACTCCTAAAGATGCAGATGTTTTTAAAAGAATGTATGAGATTACAATGAAAACCGGAGCATCAAATGATGCACAGGAGTATTTAAAACAGTATACACAACTGAAACCAAATGATGCTGATGCTCAGAAAATGCTTGGTGATGCCCTACTTGCTAAAAAAGATGAAAACGGTGCTTTGAATGCTTACAGGGCTGCATTGAAATTTAATCCAAAAATAAAGGGTATCCATAAAAATTATGTCACTCTGGTCCTGAAACTGGGTAAACCGGCAGAAAAGTTTGCAGCATTAAATGGAGCAATTAATGCCAATGAGGCGGATGCTTCGATGTATAAAACTTTAGGTGAAATCTATGAGTCATCTAAGAAATACAATGATGCTATAAGGATGTTTGAAAAAGCTTCTCAGCTTGATCCTAAAAACGGTGAGTATCTGTCTGCACTTGCAGATTGCCAAATGAAAGCAGGAAAGGTTAATGAAGCTATTGTGACTTATGAGCAGGCACTGGTATTAAATCCAAAAGCTGTAGAAGAGTATAAACAGCTTGGTGATTTATATATGAAGCAGAAAAAAGTGGATGATGCCATGAACACATACAAAAAATACCTTGATAAAAAGTCATCTGACAATGAAACTGCTAAAATAGTGGCAAAACATGCCTTTGATAATAAAAAATATCAGGATGCGTACAAGTATTACAAAATGGTCAAAGATGATTCAAGTCCGCAATATCTGGTTGAATTCGGATTATCTTCAATCGAGGTTAAAGATTATCAGTCCGCAATAAATGTGCTGACCAAAGTCAGAGATATCAAAGGTAATGTGCCCAACCGTGATAAAGCATACAAAGGGTTGGCCGAAGCCTATGAGAAAAATGGTGATAAGAGAAAAGCTGCAGAAATACTTACCGATTATATCAGTTTACCGGGGGTGAATGATCCTGAAGCAGCTTACAGTTTGGCATTAGTAAATGAAACCCTAAACCCAAAACAGGCGGTTGAAATTTATAAAAAGAATATTGTGTCTTACCCTAAAGATTATCGTAATTTCTTGAAACTAGGGATTTACTATTCAAATCAGTCTGGTGCAGCGAATGATGCTATCAAGTACCTGGAGAAATGTGCTGCCTTGTCAGATACTATTCCAAGAGTCTGGCTGGAACTGGGAAGTCTATATGGAAAGTTGAAGCGTGACAAGGATATGTTAAATGCATACAGGAAATTCATAACTGTGGATCCTGAGAATGCTGATGCAACCGGAAAAATCGGTCAGGTTTTATTGAACAAAAAAATGGTAGATGATGCCATGGTTTTTCTGGAAATGGCGAATTCACTTAAGGAAAATGATCCAAAGTTAATGGCACTTCTGGCTCGTGGTTATCTTATGACCAACAGACGTAATGAAGGAGCCAGGTTACTGGAGAGAGTGGTCCAAATAACTAAAGGTAATATTGATGATGATCTAAGGATGGCATTAATTGATGTATACATGGAAACAGGAAAATACAAAGATGCTGTAAAAGAGCTGGAAATATTAGTTTCAAGGAGCCAGGATACGAATGTCTGGATTAAATATGCCATGGCTCTTTACAATACCGGGAGTTATAAAGATGCGCTAAAAGCGGTTGAAAAAGTCAAAAACAGTGATCCGCAAAATATTGATGTTCAGATGATGCTTGGAAGAATTATGGTAGCAATGAAAAATTATGATGATGCTATTGAGACATATAAAGGGATCCTTTATATCGATCAAAATTATGCACCTGCTTTAATTGAAAGAGCTAACGTATATCTGATACAAAGAAAATATCAGTGGGCCAAAACATTTTTTGATCGTGCAATAAAAGCTGATCCAAACAGTGGACTAGCGTATCTTGGGTTAGCCAGACTTGCAAAAGAAGAGAAAGATTACGCAAATTACAGCAGTTTTCTCGAAAAAGCAAAGAAGCTGGAACCAAATAACAAAGATATTATCAATGAACTTAAATCGATGAGAAGATAAAAGTTTTAATAAGAATCGATTTTTATTAAAAAGGCCTTCTTTTGTTAAACGTAAATCTCTGCGTTTAGGGCAAAAGAAGGTCTTTTTTATATTCTTAATAATCTGCTGAAATATTTGATCAATAATTCGTAATAATGTTAGGGAAGGGAGGGATTATGACCAATAAGGAGATTGCTGAAAGCCTGAAGGAACTGGTTAAGCTGTATTCTGATTCGACATGGAATTACGAACGGGCTTTGGACCAGATTCAGGATGAGGATTTGCGAAAAGATCTGGTTGAATTGCATGATGAACATCTTGAACATATGGATAATTTAAACAATTATATAAAACAGTTAGGAGAAAGAATACCACAATATGAATATACTGGTGAAATGTCTGCTGAATTGACCACTATTACTAATGATATGTCTGATGAAGAGATAATTAATTCTTTAAGAAAAAATGAGAAAGTTTTAAGTGAAAAACTCGAGAATATTGTTGAGGACATACAGATACCAGAAATCGCACATGATCTGGAAGAAGATATAGATGACGAAAATATTTATATCGATACATTAAAAGATTATCTGGACTAAGAAATGTCAAGCTAAAATGCTTGACATGTCAGAAATTTAATCGTTTATAATTTTTCAAAAGAAATCAATAATTGCTTTGTATACTTAATCATGAACTTCAAAAATCTTTAAATCCAGCACTTTTGCTGTATAGCCACGCCCGGAACAGATAGAAATATATTTTTCTTCGTGTTTTTTTTAATATTTGGTATTAACTATAAGTTATAATTGTCTCTGTAGAAGACAAACAGAGCCAAGAAAATAATTATTGTAGGTGGTGGGATTGTCGAAAGTATTAGGTGCTGTTCTGAATTAAAACTGGAGTAATTTAAATATCAAACTTTAATGTTTTTATAGATTTATTTTACTTGATCTGTTTTTGTCTGAATCATACAATATGAAACAGGTTATTATGGAAAAAATAAAAAATAGTGGAAAATTATTGCCAAAAAGAGGAAATAACAGAAAATTGGCTACTTCGATTGCCAAAAGGGCTGTTATTGAAGAAAAAGGCAGGAAGCGAAACCAAAAGAATAATTTCGATACTGCAAAAGGCCATTATTCGGATCCTACATGGATATATTTAAATACTCTGGGACGTGTTCCTTTGATGACCAGAGGTCAGGAAGTCCAGTATGCTATTCTTATGAGGTTCGCGCAGTATAAAATTATGGATTTGGCATTTCGGGATCAGGAGATTCTTCAAACAATTTTTCAAATTGAACATCAACTGGTGTCTGGTAAAATAGAATGTTCAGATGTTCTTCGTATTGATGAAGAGCAGATAAAAGATGCTGTTGCGATAGAAAAATTAAAAAAGAAATTTATAAAAGGGGTCAAAAAACTAAAAGAAGAGGTTTCGAAACTAAAATCTGATGATCTGGATGAGATACAGGAACAGAAAGATCAAATTGTAGATCTGTGTTATCAATTAAAATTGAACACAAGACGAATCAAGGATCTTTTAATGAAATTCAGGGAAAATCTTTTTAAAAAAAGATCATCTGAAGAACTTGAGAATTTTCTGTATTGGGAAGAGATGCGTAATCAGGCTAAGTCTGCAATTATTGAAGCAAATGTAAGATTGGTGGTGAGTATCGCAAAACGGTATACCTTTAGAGGACTTGAGATTAGTGACCTTATTCAGGAGGGTAATAAAGGGCTTATTACCGCTGTAGAAAATTTTGATTACAGAAAAGGTTACAAATTTAGTACATATGCAATATGGTGGGTACGACAGGCAATTATTCGAGCAATTCACGAAAAGTCAAAAACAATTCATATCCCTGCAAATACATTTGATCTTGTTAATAAGGTTGAAAGATTTTCAAGAGAATGGTGTTCCAAAAAAGGATCTCAACCCACATTGGATGAAATAGCAGACGGGTTAAACTGTTCGGTTGAAAAAATTGAAATGGCATTAGAAGCTACTGTTGACCCAATTTCACTGGATATGGAAATTAACAATGAAGATGGTAGTACAATAGGGGAATATATTGAAGATACCAATTCTGAAGATCCCTTTAGAATTATATCACTGGGTTCGCTTCGAAAACACATACAAATGGTTTTGGATTCGCTTGACCCAAAAGAAAAAAAGACTGTTATTATGAGGTTTGGCCTTGATGATGGGAGAATAAAAACTCTTGGTGAAATAGGACAAAAACTTAAGCTGACTAACGAACGAGTAAGGCAAATCGAGATAAAAGCACTCAGAAAATTAAAACAGACAAGTAGAGCACAGACCCTCCTTCCATGGAAAGAAGATATTGATTTCGTTGAAAACTAACGAATCTATCTGCTTCTGAAGTTAATTATAGTATATTGTCTTAATTATGATTATTTTATAGGCATGTTTATGTGCTGGTGTAAATAGTAAAATCTATTCCGCTGGGCGGGTGTTTTTATGTAATTTGCAGATAAGGACAGTAGCTTATATAGTTGCATAAAGATAAAATCAGCATAAAAATGAATCTGTTATCATGATGACAGATCCGATTGTTGTCTAAAATGAAATACTACAATGAATAAACGAGCAAAAAATGATGCTTATAAAAAGCTTTCCGATATAAGATTATTTCTGATAGATCTGGATGGGACTGTATACATTGAAGGCAAGCTGATTCCTGGTGTTCACGGTTTTATTAATAGTTTAAACAGGTTAGGGATTCACTTTTTATTTATTACTAACAATTCATCCAGAAATGCCAGTCAGTATGTTCATAAACTGAATAAACTTGGTATTTCTGTTACAGAAAAAAATATACTTACTTCAGGACAAGCTACAGGTGCATATATAAGCAAAAAAAAAAACAATGCCAGATTATTTGTTATTGGTACATCATCTTTAAAAAACGAATTAGAGACATACGGTTTAAGAATTGAAGAAGATCCTGATAAAGAAATAGACTATGTTGTAGTGGGCTTTGATACTGAACTTACTTACCAAAAATTGAAAGCTGCCTGTTATATCCTCAGTTGTGATTCAACCGGATTTGTTGCTACTAATCCTGATTTGGTATGTCCTGTCGATAAAAAAAGGTTTATTCCGGATTGTGGATCCATCTGCAACATTCTCGAAAATGCAACTGGAAGGCAACCCATATTTATTGGTAAACCTCATACAACCATGATTAATCTGGTACGTTCAAGATTTAATGTTACTGCAGACAAAATAGCTGTTATTGGCGACAGACTCTATACAGATATCGCTTTAGGGTATAATGCCGGGATTATGACTATTTGTGTTTTGTCGGGTGAAGCAACTCTTCAAGAAATAAGCAAATCGCCTTTTAAGCCGGATGTCGTGATTCCTAAAATCAGTGATTTGAATCCTCAAATTGAAAAAATGTCTAAAGAAACAACATACAACATCCGATAAGTAACATATACATTGAAAACAGGAGGATTTATGGACAGTGTGTCAGCAGTCTCGACTTCAATTGATGCAGTAAATCAGGTAATGCAAAATATGAATAAGGAAACACTTGATATGGCAAAAAAGCTGATACAGGTAAATGTAAATCTGGCTGTTGGTGAAGAAACCGGTAAAGGACAATTAATAGATATGATAGCGTAATTTCCGGTTCTTTTTATCATGTATTTGTATCTGCAATTAAAGTAAATCAACATATCATTTAATTTATATTGATTACCCGGACTTAAAAAATGTTGAAATATAAATAATATTGGATTTTTTTATAGCTTAAGTAGATTTCTTTGCATTTTCGTATACAGCTTTTCTTCAAAGTCGCTTCATTGAAAACCTGAAGGCATAAACGTTCGTTATTCTCCATGAAAATTAGTTTTGAATAATTATTCGATCATGGAATAATTATTGCAATAGTATGAAAACGGGTAAAAAAAATCAGGAGGATATTTATGAAAGCATCTGTTGATCCAAATACTTGTATAGGGTGTGAGCTTTGTCCAACAATTTGTCCTCAGGTATTTGAGATGGGTGATGATGGCCTTGCACACGTGAAAATAGATACTGTTCCTTCTGATTCAGAAGAATCGGCAAAAGAAGCTGCTGAAAGTTGTCCTGTTGAAGCAATAAAGATATCATAATAGTTTATCAATAAAAACCGACACACCTTGATATTATTAGAACAACCAGCCTTTTAAATCTTAATGAGTAAAACTCTTACAATATCAGTATTTATGTTTAGCCGTACAATTTCCTGACAGTATGTTTAATAGCTACCTTTTGTGGTATTAAAGTCAAGAGTTTCACAAGGGCAAAATATGCCATTTTGTAAACTGGTATATTCAGGGAGGTAATATGGAGAATGACAAGGAAAAAAGAGAACTCTTATTGGAATTTGTGGATCAGAAAATATTTAATCCGGTTTTAAATGCACGACCAGAACAATATTCCAGTGAAAGGGATCGAAGAATTTTGAAGCATGTTAAAGAGAGTGTATCTATTGGAAAAAAACGGTTTCATATTCGATCAAAAAATGCGATACAGGTAAGAGAAAATTATATCAGAGAGCTGTACTACGAAACCAATGGAGAAATTGGTAGAAAGTTGGAGGATTTGGAGCTTCCTCGTTTTATTCAATTACGCAGTCAGTTTGAAATTCTTTGTGAAAAACTAAATATCCCACATCCAGTTTTTTCAGAATTGTAATATCCTTCATGCAAAAAAAATCTTGCTTATCAGTTTTTTATGGTATTGTTCTTGCAATAAGCAAAATCAATTAGACATAAACGTTTTGGAGGATATCATGGAAACTCAAATGGATTCTTTTAGGATGTTTTTAGCCAAACAAGCTATAAAAATGGGGAATATTGCAGGTATATGGAAAATAGCTCTTCCCCCACTCGAAAAAGTTGCTTACAAAATTATGATCGAGAAGGGAGATCGCATAAAAAATGGCAGCTATTATCAGCGTGAAGACAAGTATTATATGGTATTTAATGTTTTGCGTGCTGCATTTAAAGCGTATGATAGCTCATCTCCAGCATTTCGTAACAGAATTACAAATATTTTCATTAAAGAGTTTCTTGGTCCCACTCAGCAGATTGTCAAACAGGAGTTTAAAGAAAAATATGGTGTGTATCCTCCAGGCTTTATAACCATATCACCAGAAGGCAGATGTAATCTTAAATGCAAAAATTGCTATGCGTCGAGTATCGGTTCTAACCTTGAAAAACTGGACAGTACAACATTTACCAGAATACTTCATGAAAAATATGAAAAATGGGGTAGCTGGTTTACAGTTATTTCAGGTGGTGAACCGTTTATGTGGCAGGATAATGGAATTGATCTTATTGATATTGCGGCTCAGCATCCGGAACAAATTTTTATGGTATATACAAATGGTACTTTGATAGATAAGGCTCGGGCACAAAGAATTGCATCAGTGGGAAATCTATTACCATCTGTTTCTGTAGAAGGGTTCAAAAGTGAGACTGATAAAAGGCGTGGTGAAGGGACTTACAGGAGGATTCTTGATGCGTTTGAAAATATGAGACAAGAGGGAGTACCGTTTGGTATTTCGATAACAGCTAATAATAATAATGTGGATGTCCTTTTTTCAGATGAATTTATTGATTTCTATTTTGATAAACAAGGTGCTGTTTTTGAGTGGATTTTTCAATACATGCCTATTGGCAGGGGGGCAGATGTCGCGGGACAACTTTCTCCGGAAAAACGCCGTGAAATCTGGTTTCGTGAACAGGAACTTATAAGACAAAAGAGATTAGTTGTAGCTGACTTCTGGAACAGCGGTTCTCTATCATCTGGTTGTATCGCCGGTGGGAGAGAGGATGGTTATCTATATATAGACTGGAAAGGGAACATTTATCCATGTGTTTTTGTGCCTTATTGGAAAGATAATGTTAACAAACTTTTATCAGAGCAGCGATCTCTTACTGATGCACTATTTTCTGATCTTTTCAGTGGTATAAGAGACTGGCAATTATCATACAGTTTCAGAAAACCACCTGAAACAAGGGGAAATGAGATAACACCATGTTTCATGCGCGATCATCATGAACAAGCACATAACCATTTTATTAAAACTGGCGCGTTGCCCGGAAATGAAAGTGCAGAAATCTGCCTTAATGATTGTAGTTATCTTAATGCCATGAAAGAATATGATTTGGAGTTATCCAGATTGCTCGATCCAATTTGGGAAGAAAAATATCGACAATAACAGAGGGGAATTTAACCCCTCTGATTCTACTTTTTACCTCCGATAGTAGCATTACTTTTTCTCAAATCCTCTATCATACCATCAGAGATACCTGGAATTTTAGATTTCAAATCATTCCAGTCTTGATATGGGCGATGGTCAATTATAAATTGTGCCCTTTTATCACCAACCATTGGCAATTTTTCCAATGAATCAAAATCTGCACTATTGAGATCAACCGGTCCGGTTGTTCTGTCTTTTGAGTGATACATAAAACCCTCCCTGGTCAAGTTAAAAGGGGACTGTTTACCGATTACAGTCCTTGTTTAAAATGATCACAATGTCTTCTTTTTCCATAAAAATTACGCCTATAGTTTCTATCGAATTGTGTATATTTAAAAAAAATAAGATCTTTACCAAAGCAATAATATCATCACTCGACAATTTTCTGGGTAAAGGTTTTGATTAAGTTTGATAATATGATGAAATGTGTACTTTCGATGTCTGATGGTGAATGCTTTGATCAGGGCTGGAAGTTATTATTTTTAGGAATTATTGTTTTTTGATTTCAAATGGTATAAAGAATGTACAATTACCTCTTTGTATCAACATAAGTACCGGCTTACTTCCAAGTTCTTTTGCGAATTTAGAAAATTCTTTAAGACAGGTTATTGATCTTGTTTTTTTATTCTGAATTTTAACTGAAATTATGATATCTCCTGGAAGAATTGCAGCTCTTTCATCTGTAATCGAGGCATCAATTGCAGTTACAATCACACCTTTTGTGCCGGAAAAAACATTGTATCTTTTTCTGATTTCAGTGTTTAGATCAGAGACACTGATTCCAGTGATATTATCTGCATCAGAGAACGCTGGCGATTGTTTAAATTTTTGATCTGGTAAAAGATTATTGTTGCGTTCAAGTACTTTTAAGATTGCTTGGCAGGTTTTTCCCTCTCTGAGAAAGGTAACAGGTATTGATGAATCTGGTCGGAACAGGGCTACTCTATTTCTGAGGTCATTTCCTGTTACAATTTGTTGTCCATTGATTTCAACTATTACATCACCTCTTTTAATGCCAGCGTTGTCTGCGGGTTCATTTTCAAATACATCACAAACCAGTACACCATCAGTTGTTTTTAGATCCAGAGCTTTTCTGGCAACAGGTGTAAGATCCTGAATTGAAATACCTATCCAGCCTCGGCAAACCCTGCCTTCGTAAATGAGGTCTTCCATGACTCTTTTGGCCATATTTATTGGAATGGCAAATCCAATTCCCATAAAGCCACCGGTTTGTGAATAAATCATGGTATTGATTCCGACTACTTCACCATAGATATTGACCAGGGCACCGCCACTATTTCCTGGATTTATTGCTGCATCAGTTTGAATAAAATTCTGATACATTGCAATATCAGCGACCTGTCTTTCAAGAGCACTGACAATTCCCTGAGTTACTGAGGAAAGGAAGTTGAAAGGGTTGCCAATTGCAGCAACCCAGTCTCCTCGTTTCAGGCTGTCTGAATTGCCCAGATATGCTGCCGGAAGATTGGAAAAATCACCCTCCATTTTTATTACAGCTACATCACTTAGTGAATCTGTACCAACAAGAGAGGCGCCATATATATTACCATTCCATAATTGGACTGTTATTTCCGTTGCACCCTCGACAACATGGTTGTTAGTCAATATATATCCATCACTGGATACAATAACACCCGAACCAAGTACTTCACTGCGTTTTTCATTTTTGTTCTGATCCGATTTCGGGTTATTGTCTGAATAAGGATTGAAATCAAAAGGAGAATCATTGTTATCATAAAGCTGGTAAGGATTTTGTGTTGTCGTGTCAACTTTTACCGGAACGACAGCTACGGCAGAAGGAGTGACTGCGTTTGCTACTTCAACAAAGATATTTTTAAAACCTTCAATGATATCAAGATTATTCTTTACAGGTCGTTGCGCTGCACCAAAGGTCAATGATTTACGCTGCTGAAGTGATTCGACATGTTTGCAAAAAGGAATGTTAATCAGTGTAAGTATAATGATATACGATAATGCTAATGGAAAAAAGTTAAATTGAATGCGCACCTGTTTCTCCTTTTAGAATTTGTATGCTTACAGAAGTGTCCGGTAGTGAAAAAGTTATCATGATTTGACGTTATTGCAGTATAATAGGGATATCCTTATAGCTGACAGATTTTATGGTTCAAAGACTAATCTTGTCAAATCGAAACATGTTCATAAAAGTAAAGATTACCGGATCACGGCTGACAAGTCTTAATATATTGAAATTTCAAATTGTGTGCCATCCCAAAAGAAACTGGCACTGGAATTGCGTTTAACGGATGAAAAAAGGAGGGGGAATCATGTTGTCGGTATTTGGCTATTTTAATCAGATAGAAGATGCTGATATGGTTGTAAAAAAATTACAGGAAATAGATTTTAGCATAAACCAGATGAATTCCATTGTTCAGGTATCATCTGCTAAAAATTACATGAATATTATCAGGCACGAAATTACAGTTAGAAAAACAGATCTGTACGGAGTTAAAAAAAACACAGGATTGGAAATGCTTTTGGCAGGTGAACAAACGATATCCTTGTCAGATACAGGAACTGTTTTTACACCTGGTTCAGTTGCAACAACCTTGGCCCGTACAGCTGCTCTTGAATCTGAAGACGGCTTAAAAAAGGCCCTCATCAATTTCGGGATCGTACCCCGAATCGCACAAAAATATAGAGATGCAATTTACCGGGGTGGTCTTTTGTTCTGGTTAAGACTTGATGATAAAAAGGTCCGGCAGGTTATAGAAATTATGAAAGATTTCAATGCCCAGGGTATTTTGACAATTCCACACTGACTTAGGTCCTTAAGTCAGCTTGTGCTGATGATTATTTCGGGATTAATAAAACTGGATAGCTGATCAAGAACTTTTACCAAGAAATCAAGCGATTTCATCTTAGGGTTTAATGATCACCAAAAGATGCTTTGATAAAGGCTTCATACAAAGAACAGGAGGCTGTTGATTTACCTTGAAATAATTGAAAAAAAAACAAAAATATTCCTGTAACGATTGATTCTAATCAGGATAATCATTAATTTTAGCACAGTGAGGTTATTCTTGTATTATGAGTTGGCGAATTTCGTATGGAAAAACGCAAGATAATAGGCAGATCATGGTAACTGTTTGAAAATCACAGTCAAAAGGCATTCGTAAATCGTATTCTCATCGCAGATAAGTTTCGGCAAGGAAAATATGCTGAGAGACACAAGTAGTAAATTAATCGTCCGATCAGGTCGTATTAAATATATTTACCGTTTTAGAAGGATTTTTTATGGCATCTAATATTGAAGAAGTAACTATTAACTATGAAGAAGATGGTGTACTGGTTGTTAAAGAACTTGATAAGGAGATTTTATCAAAGGGATCATGGTCTACAATCCTTTTTAAGTATCAGCAATGGGAAAGAGCTAAAAATGACTATGGACCCGAACGTTTTTCGATCAGAAGATACAGAAAACTGGATAATGAATACAGACAACAGGCAAAATTCAATATTTCCAGTAAGGATCAGGCATTAAAGATTATTGAAACATTAAGTAAGTGGGTTAAAGGTTAATCAGTCTTGTTTGGAGATTCATTTTGGAATTTTTAAAGAGACTGGTCATTTCAGCGTTGAGCCTTGGATTGGCTGCATCAATAATACCTGGAATCGTTGTTGATAATTGGTTTAACTTGTTCATCGCAGCATTTCTGCTTGGGCTGGTAAATGCATTCATACGTCCACTTATTGTAATTCTCACTTTGCCAGTTACCTTAATTACACTTGGCTTGTTTTTACTGGTTATTAATGCTGCCATGCTGTCACTGGTAGCCTGGATTCTTCCAGGGTTTCATGTCGGAAGTTTTGGTTCTGCATTTATGG
>Ga0123335_1005039_pt1 | contig 16396 bp, 12 predicted proteins | sample BiotimSIPDNA_2_FD_89707 | JGI IMG/M metagenome (GOLD analysis project Ga0123335, IMG submission 89707) | Anaerobic biogas reactor microbial communites from Washington, USA - Biogas_R2 time_0 SIP DNA | ecosystem: Engineered > Bioreactor > Anaerobic > Unclassified | place: Washington, USA...
AATTGAGAGATTCAAGTACGGTTCCGTGAGAGGCTGAAGGTGAAATTCCTTGGCCTACTCGACCACGACCCCCGCGGCAGTTTATTGCAGCTCTGAAACTCCTGTTTGGGGGCGTGTGGAACACTGTGAATATTTCCGTTTACAGGAAAATCGGATAGTAATCAATCATGGTTTTAATCATTCTCATCAGGTGAATCAGCGGTTCAGACATTTTCCTGTTGTTATTTGGGATTTATTCTTTATTCACTACCCGCTAATCTCCCAATCCACCAAAGCTTCCGGACTGCCGGTTCACCAGAAGTATATTGGTACAATAAAAGGCTATAATGATCAAATCCCGATTTTACATCGGGATGCTCGGCTGCGCTTATGCTTCTTATTACCGTTGCTGCTGCTGGTACAGCCAAAAATACAATAGTCAAGCCCCGACTAACACGTCGGGGGTACAAATAAAAGGCTATAATAATCAAATCCCGACTTTGTCTTCAAACGTCGGGGCTTGTGCGCTCGGCGTGACAGATTATTCTTAATATTAGTAGTTAGCTTGTGCGCTCGACGACCATGATTACTTTTATCTTTATTATCTAATAATTTGGCTATGTACTCTTCCTTACACAGCAGGTGTTTTTGCTTTCTCGGGGTAAAATAAAAAATTGGAATTGGTTTTTTTAATTGGTATCATGCCACCGATTAATAAAATTGCCATTGCAACACAAAGATAAGCATCGGCAAGATTGAAAAAAAATGGCCAGTCAAAAAATGAGCCCAGATGAATATGGATGAAATCTATAACATATCCAAAACAGAATGTATCGATGAGATTTCCGGCAGCACCTGCCCAAATAAGGTAAAAAGGAAAAAGTAATCTGAAAGGGCCTTTTCGGGACATCAAAATAAAAATGGTTACAAAAAGAAGAATTATAACCCTGAATCCTGTAAAAACGGTTCTGAAAACTTTTGAACCTGTATTGTTAAGAATCCCGAATACCATTCCTCTGTTTTCAGAATAACCAACTTCAAGGAAATTATTTATCAAATAGACCGGTTGTTTTCCTTTCAGGTTGGTTTGGGCAAGCTGTTTTGTATAAATATCCAGAAATAAAATCCCGGAAAGAAGAAGCAGCATTAAAATGTATTTGACCAGGGCATTTTTATTCTTACTGTATGTATTACATGTACAAGGCTTTTCCTGTATTTGCAATTTCAGAGTTTCATCATTGTCTTTCATGTCTGTCTTTCTATTCCTGTTTATTTAAACTTATAATGCTGGTTGTTTTAAAATACTATTTTGGAAGCCCTGCTGTGTGTGTTGTTGAAATCGCTTCGGTTGTATAATACAGGTAGCGTTCAAGTAATAATAGTTAAAGTGGTCGTCAGATGCATATTACTGTTGTCTTAATTCCTGAAAATGAGATGCGAAGTTTTTTATCACTTAGTAATGATAAACAGCATTAAGTCCGAAATGACCTTTGGACAGGAAAAAATCAAATGATACTGGATTTATGTCGATTCCTGCGCCGCCGGTAAAAATATTCCTGTACTCCAGTTTGGCTATGTCTTCAATCAAATCACCAGGACCACGGTTGTAGCCACCTCGTATATGGAACCGTTCAGAAATTGATACCTGGATACCGCATTGGAAAACAAAACGGTTTTTTGTTTTTTTATCCAAAAGGCCATAAATTTCCAGATCCATTGGAATACTAAGCACTACCTGGTTTTCAAAATTAGTATGATAATTGGCTCCAATTGATACTGTACGATGTTGTTTTTGGGACCATCCTTTTGTTTTTGAAGTTTTTTTCTCATAATTTTCTTTCCGGAATTCAATAACAGAATCTGCTGAAACTGTATCTGTAGAATCGATTGCAATGAGTACCGGATTTTTTTCGGTTCTGATATATCCGAAAAGATTACGCAGTGTCAGACCAAAATCAATATTTTTCCAGGCATCTTTTTGGAAAAAACCGACATCTGTAAGAAATCGGTTTTCTGACAGAGTACCTTTTCCTGAATATGGTTCAATATTTTCGGTACTTTTTATCTTTTTGTTTCCGGCTGAATCAACAGTGAGCTGCCAGGTATGAAGTGGTTCAAGTGACCTGTTTTCCCAGGTAAATCTTTCATATCTGAAATTTACACCAAAGTCAACAGGACCCTTGCCATGTGATTCGCTGAAGAGCTGTCCCGAGAGGTTTACTGATATCTCATGTTGATCCATTCTGTTTTTTCCCGACAAAGTACGGTAAAACAAACCCAGGGCTCCTTCACCTGTTGAATAACTTATCCCTGCAGGCAGTATATACCGGTTGAAAACTGAATCACGTCCGAACCCGACTGATATGGAACCATGAGGTTCTGATTTTGATCTTCCGTTTGAAAAAACAAGTGCCGGATTAACAAGCCCACCCGAAATATCAGAAAGTACTGCAATACCGGCATTTCCAAGACCGGCTGATGCCGCGCTGGTATAGCTGTTCTGGGTTGTGAATAACAGATCCGCTTTTTGGGATAAGGCATTGCAGGTTAATACGCATAAAAAAATCAGTATTCGTAATATCATAAATTCCTGATTGAGACAATCCTATTAATACTTAAATCCTGGTTTGTAGACAAAAATATATTCTTCTTGCAATAATATGTAATTTGTTATATATTTGAGATTAGATCTCAAATATTGGTGCGTAATAGAATATGAAATTTCAGTAAAAATAATGCAAGTCTGAGTCTTTTGGGGGATAATCTGAAAAAAAGAAATGAGAAATGGATTTTAAGATGTTCTGGTCTCTTATAAATTAAAAAAAAATTGTAAAGATCCATATTGATTTATAGGTTTGCTGTATCTGAAATAAAAAATTACTGACCAGACTATACATAATCTCCTTATTGAATCGAAATAATAACATGGTTACATTGGATTTACAGTCACTTATTATCCGGTTCAGGGAATATCTTCAGAACAAAGGTCTTTCATACACACCGCAGCGCAGGGTAATATTTGAATATCTCTGTAAAGAAAGATCTCATTTTAATACAGAAGAGCTGATTGCATCTTTAAGGGAAAAGAGATTAAAAGTCAGCAGGGCGACAGTGTACAGGACTCTGGGGCATCTTGAAGATGCTGGTTTTCTCCGCCAGGTAGCACTGAATTCCACACAGATTCATTATGAATTTATTGCCAACACAAAACATCATGAACATGTTGTATGCGAGTCGTGTGGTTCGATTATTGAATTTTCTGATCCTCAGCTTGAGGAGAGAATAGAAGCTGTTGCAGCCAAACACAATGTATCAATAACCCGTCACAATGTACAGATTTTTGGAATTTGCCGGAGGTGCCGTGAACAGGTTAAAACATAAACGAATTCTCTCTGAATGCATCACTTTTCTTGAATCCAATGGTATTGAAGTTAACGGGGATCTTGAGAAACTTATAAGTTATTTTTTTGAAACTGAAAAACATATGTCTATTGAAGACATGAAAAGATATGCAAAGGAAAATGGAAGCCGGATTTCTGAATCTGCTATAAAGGATGCTTTCAATTTGCTTGTGGAATATGGTTTTGCTTCAGAAAAGACTTTCAGTGACAACGTACAAAGATATGAGCATTTGCATCCTGGTGAACATCATGACCATTTCTATTGTATAAGATGCGGAAGAATTATTGAGTTTTATTCACCGATTATTGAGCAGGCCCAATCTCGGGAGGCTCTAAATCGAGGATTCTACATTTTATCTCATAAAATGCAGATATATGGATTATGTGACAGGTGTATAAAAAAGCCCAAAACGTCTTCAATCCCTTTAAGCATGATTGATAGTGGTGGAAAGATTCGGGTTGTAGCAATCAATTCTGCAGAGAATTCCATGTTTTCAAGGAGAATAATGGATATGGGTATTGTCGCAGGGGTTACAGGCGAAGTGATTGTGAATCATGGCGGACGTATTGTGCTTTTGATTAATGGTATCAGGGTAGCACTTGGAAAAGGTATGGCAAACAAAATAAGAGTTGCTTTAATTTGAGTTGCTTATTCTCTGGCAGTTGTTTTGAATCTAAAAAACATGTCTGGTCTTGAAATCGGGATGTGGTAAAATGATAAAAAAATGGATAGCATTATGAAAAAGTCAGCAGTTATGGATCTGAGCAGTTGTATGGAGGGCGATCTGGTCAAAATTGTAAGGATCAGGGGGGATAGCCTGATCAGAAAACGTCTGATTGAGATGGGGTTCTTGCGCGGCAGGGTATTAAAAATTGTAAAATATGCTCCGCTTAAAGATCCTGTTGAGGTTGAGGTTGGTGGATCGCATGTAAGTTTAAGGGTTTGTGAAGCAGCTGGTATTGATGTAGAACCTGTTTATTGATTGGAGTGATAAATGAGTCCTCTCTCTTTTTCCCATACATTGAGACAGAATCTCAAAAAAGACGTTTTTTATGAAAAAAGTACCCGTCCTTTTACTATCGCCTTGGCTGGTAATCCAAATTGCGGGAAGACATCATTGTTTAATGCAATTACCGGGGCTCATCAGCATGTAGGAAACTGGGGCGGGGTTACAGTAGAAGTGAAAGAGGGCAGTGTTACCTTCAACAAAAATGAGATTCGGGTCGTGGATCTTCCTGGAACTTATTCCCTGACGGCGTTTTCTTTAGAGGAAAGTGTTGCAAGGGATTTTATTATTCACGAAAAACCGGATGTTGTTGTAAATGTAATTGATGCAACTAATCTTGAGCGTAATCTGTACCTTACAGTTCAGCTTCTTGAACTTGGTGTTCGTCCTCTGCTGGCCTTTAACATGTGGGATGAAGTCCGTAATAAGCAAATAGAGATAAATATTAAACTTCTTTCGGAACTTCTTGATGTGCCAATCGTGACAACAATTGGTAAAAACTGTACAAATATAAATAAACTCCTTGACACTGCAGTTCTAATGGCAAAAGAGGAACGTTGTAAATATAACAGGCAGATAAGTGAATTCCCTGCTGAGGTAGTACAGGTAATTGAGAAATTGATATCGGTTCCGGTTATGAACAGTTTTGGTGTATCTGCGCAGTGGCTTGCAATCAAGCTTCTGGAAAATGATTCAGAAGTTCGATCTGCGGTAAAGGAGGCTGAAGGTGGATCTGGTATTCTTGAAATTGCCGACAGTGCCAGGTCAAAGATAGAACTGATTCTTGGTGAAGATGCTCAGAGTATTATTGCCGAAGCAAGATATGGATTTATAGCTGGAGCTTTAAGGGAGACTGTCAGAAAGCCAGTACGTAACAGGGTTGAGATATCTGATCAGATAGACAGTATTATAACTCATCCGGTTTGGGCATTTCCTGTTTTTTTTCTTTTTATGTGGCTGCTTTTTCAGGCTACCTTTGTTCTTGGTGCATATCCTCAGGGTTTACTTGAGAGTGGTGTGGAATTTCTGCGTGAATCGGTTCTTAATTTAATGCCTGATACGGTTTTACGAAGTTTGATAATTGATGGAATAATAGGAGGTGTTGGAGGAATAATCGTTTTTCTTCCCAATATTCTCATTCTCTTTTTTGGTATTGCAATAATGGAAGATTCGGGATATATGGCGCGGGCTGCCTTTATAACCGACAAGGTAATGCACAAGGTGGGTTTGCATGGCAAGAGTTTTATACCCATGTTGATGGGAATGGGGTGTAATATTCCGGCTATTATGGCTGCAAGGACTCTGGAATCAGAAACAGACAGAAGAAAAACAATACTTCTGGCACCTCTGATCAGTTGCTCTGCCAGATTACCGGTTTATGTGTTATTTGCAGGTGCATTATTTCCGAAACATGCGGGAAATATCGTTTTTCTGTTTCAATTTGTTTTCGGCACACTTTCATTTTTTATTATGGCTTATATTTTCAAAAAAACATTGTTCAAGGGGGATGAACAACCGTTTGTAATGGAACTTCCGCCTTATCGTCTGCCGACTTTCAGGTCTGTTTTAATCCATATGTGGCAGAGGGCAGAGCATTTCCTTAAAAAAATGGGTGGAGTGGTTCTGGTTTTCTCCATTATTTTATGGGTTTTAAGCAACTATCCTGTTAACAGTGAAATTGAAGAAAGTTATAATGGTAAAATTGATTCTGTGAGAATTTCGACAGAACTTTCTTCAGAACAAAAAGAGTCCAAAACAGGAGTACTGGAATCCGAAATGAGACTTGAGCAGTTGAAGTATACCGGAATCGGACGCATTGGTATGGCTTTAGAGCCATTTTTCAGGCCGCTTGGATTTAAATGGCGTGAGTCTGTATCCCTTCTGACAGGTTTTGTAGCCAAAGAGGTTATTGTAAGTTCCATGGGAGTCCTTTATCTTGCAGATGATTCTGAACTTGACAGGGATCAGAGACTAAAAACTGCGATTGCCAACCATTTTACTCCGCTTAAAGGGTTCGCTTTTATGTTTTTTGTTCTTCTGTATACACCATGTGTAGTTGCACTCATAACCGTAATCCGGGAATTAAAAAGCGTAAAATGGTCAATTTTTTCTGTCGTTTATCAGATAGCTCTTGCATGGGTAGTGACATTTGCTATATACCAGGGTGGAAGACTGATCGGATTGCAGTAGTATTGATCTGACAGTTGGTAATTTTTTTGCATGCCTTATATTATGGTTTTATTTCAAACTGCATCTGATTATAATGAAATCGGGTTAAGTTATACAATAAACATATTTCCCTGGCTGGAGAAATGAAGCTGGTCTTTGGTTTTCTTATAGCGATATCAAGTATTACTTTCCGGGATCGCTGACCCTCTTCGATTTCAGGTTCAGGGTATATTTTCAGTGTTATCTTCAGTTTTCATGAACATTTTAAAACAACTGGGTTCATTGTTTTAACGATGAGGTTTTTATGGCAGAAAAAATCAGTAGTATTGCATGCAAGCTCGGAATAGATGAAGATGCTATTTTGCCGCATGGACATTATATCGCAAAGGTTCCTGTTAAAGAGTTTGAAAAACGAATTGATGGGCCGGATGGTAAACTGATACTGGTCACGGCGATGTCGCCTACACCACAGGGAGAGGGTAAGACAACTACAACGATAGGGTTGGGTGATGGGTTAAGCAGGCTGGGAAAAAAAACAGCTGTTTGTCTAAGGGAGCCGTCTATAGGGCCTTTTTTCGGTATAAAGGGTGGGGGAACTGGATGCGGGAAATCTCAACTGTTTCCATCGGAAGCTATCAACCTTCATTTTACAGGTGATATGTATGCTGTTGAAAAAAGTAATAACCTCCTTGCCGCAATGATTGATAATCATCTTCAGCATGGAAATGAACTTAATATTGATCCCAGAAGAATCCATTTAAAGAGAGTTATCGATTTGAATGAACGTGCTTTGAGAGAAATAGTTATCGGGCTGGGGGGAACAAAAAATGGCATACCACGAAAAGATGGATTTTCAATAACTCCTGCTTCGGAAATAATGGCTATTTTGTGTTTGTCAGAAAGTTTTTCCGATCTGGGCAGACGACTTGAAAATATGGTTGTTGGTTTTACTTATGATGGCAATCCGGTAAGGCCTCCTGATGTAAAAGCGGTTGGTGCGATGCAGGTACTGATGCGTGATTGTGTGAATCCCAATCTGGTTCAGACCCTTGAAGGTACACCTGCGTTTGTACACGGTGGACCATTTGCAAACATTGCACAGGGAACAAATTCACTTATCGCAACCAGAATGGCTTTGAAAATGGCGGATTATGTTATTACTGAAGCAGGATTTGGTACGGATCTGGGTGCAGAGAAGTTTTTTCATTTAAAATGTCGCAGCGCACAGCTTAAGCCGTCTTCAGTAGTCATAGTTACCACACTCAAGGCACTCAGGTATCATGGTGGGTTTAAAGATGATGGCGGCCTCGGAAACCTGGCAAAACATATCGAAAACATTCGCCATTTTGGATTAGAACCAGTCGTTGCCCTTAACATGTTCGCTGATGATAACCAGGGTGAAATCGATCAGATAATAGAGTTCTGCAAAAAAATCGGAGTAAATGCTGTCGTGTCTAACCATTTTGAAGACGGGGGTAACGGAGCATCTCTTCTGGCAGAAGCAGTTCTTGAAAATATTGCACTTAACCGTAGCTGTAATTTCAAATATCTTTATGAGACAGATTTGCCTGTTGAAAGAAAAGTTGAAATCGTTGCACAAAAAATGTACGGAGCTCAAGGTGTTGATTTCGACAGAAATGCTATTTGCGATCTGAAACTGTTAAAACAGAATAATCTCGACAAATTACCTGTATGTATTGCTAAAACACCACTGTCACTTTCTGATGATTCCTCACTTAGAGGACGCCCCGAAAATTTCAGAATCACTGTAAATGAGCTAAGGATATCATCAGGAGCCGGGTTCATTGTTGCAATCTGCGGTTCAATCATCACAATGCCCGGACTTCCTAAAACTCCCGCTGCTGCAAGAATTTCTGTTTTATCTGACGGGTCTGTTGGTGGGGACATGTGGATTAGTTGATTCCTGGTTTAATTGTATATCGAATGAGCTGCACAGCAGCACTACCGCAGAAAGGGTTTTTATGTCTGTGAAGATTATATATTATATATATATATCGTCGTTGTCGTAATCGTAATCGTTGTCGTAATCGTAATCGTTGTCGTAATCGTTGTCGTTGTCGTAATCGTTGTCGTTGTCGTAATTGTTGTCGTAATTCTATCATTTTATCTTATTGAGTTATTCTTAAAAATTCGAAAAATTAAATTCGAAATCGAAAAACAGAATTAAAGAAAAAATTGAAGAGTTTTCTTTCCATTTTGGTATCGGTATCGAACACTGAGAAAAAAAGGATACATATTCGATTTCACCCCCGAGCTCCGAGCTTCGACCCAGAGGGGGATTTTAAATTCGATTTTTTTCCTCAATTTTGCCCAAAAGAGCTATAATTCCAAAAAACAGAATTTTTTTAAAAAATGAATACAGGGTATTGCGCATATCACGAAACAATTATACAATATGTTGAGTTGTTTATAGTTTAATAGATTAAATAATCTGTATATTGATATTTTAAACGATTAAGATCAATATTTTTTTCAAACAGTTTTATTAGAAAACATGTACTTGACTGCCAACCCAATATATTGTATCTTGAATGAGTTTCGATATCAATGTATGGTATAATATACCGAACAAGAATTTTCAGTAAAAACCTAAAAGAGGAATTATTTCAATGATATTACGGAAGCTTTCAATTTATGGCTTCAAATCATTTGCGGATAAAACAGAATTACAGTTTGGTGCTGGAATGACTGCAGTTATCGGACCTAATGGCTGCGGAAAAAGTAATGTTGTGGATGCAATTCGTTGGGTGTTTGGGGAACAGAAGGCGTCGATGCTGCGCAGCAGCAGTATGCAGGATGTCATTTTTTCCGGCACTCAGAATCGTCAGCCACTCAATTTTGCAGAAGTAACGCTTACCATTGAAAACAATAAAGGGATTTTGCCTGTTGAATACAATGATGTTTCGATAACAAGAAGAGTTTTTCGAAACGGTGACAGTGAGTACCGGATGAATAAAGTTCCATGTCGTCTTCGGGATATTCATAATCTTTTTCTGGATACTGGTGTTGGAAGCAGTGCATATACAACTATTGAGAACACCATGATAAATTCGATTCTCAGTGACAAGGCTGAGGAACGTCGAATTCTTTTCGAAGAGGCTTCAGGAATTGGTAAATATAAGACCCGAAGAAAAGAGAGCATACGTCAGCTCGAAAAAACCAGACAGGATCTTTTAAGGATTAACGACAAGGTTCAGGAAGCAGATCGTCAGGTACGTATGCTCGCTCGTCATGTTGAGAAAGCAAAAAGGTATAAATCGTATTACGATGATCTGAAGTCGCTTGAGGTAGGTTTTGAAAACCGCAGGTATGTGATACTGGCTGAAGCGATGAAAAAGAGAAAAGAAACTCTTAATGAACTTGAAAGTAAAAGAGAGACTTTGCGTGCCCAGATTCTTACTGCTGAATCGCGTATCGAAAAAATGCAGCTTTCAGCTCTGGAAAAAGAAAAAGAGCTCGAAATCGCATCAAGAAATGTAAGTGAATCGAATGAGAAAATAATTCGTCTGGATCGTGATATTTCGGTTAGTACAGAGCGTTTTAACAATCTGAATCAGAATTTGAACCGTTTTGATCAGGATGTTCAGAGTATAGAGTCTCAAATCGAAGAAAATCTGAAACTGAAAACACAGATTGAGAAGAGTATAATCGAGCGTGAAACCCAGCTCCAAAAGAGTCTGGAACGGGTAAATGGTGCCACAGATGAGCTTGAAAGATTTGATCAGAAGATGCAGGCTCAACGGGATAAAGCTGATCAGTTTGGCCGGGATCAGATTGAATTGATCAACAATCTGGGAGAATCCCGAAATGTGCTCAGTACCTTGAAAACAGAAATGAACAACACTATCGATCGCAGAGAACGTGGCAATCGTGAGTTACAGAATCTTGAGATTCGCTATGAGGAATACCAGGATGCTGTTGAAAAGTGTAAACAACAGTTAGTTGTTGTAGATGAAGAGAACCGGAATCTGATGCAGTCACGGGAGGTCCTTCTTTCACGTATTGAAAAAGAAGATCAGAGATATCAGAAACTTATAGAGCAGGAAAAACATCTTGAAGCACAGATAAGCGGCAGTAAATCGCAATTGAAATTTCTGGCCGGACTGGAATCTGCCTATGAGGGGTATGAAGCTGGTGTGAGGGAACTTCTTAAGCGTAAGTTGCCAGGTGCACGAGGTATCATTGCAGATCTGATTTCTGTATCTGATGACAGTATGGTTGGAATAGTTGAAAAGATCCTTGGAACAACTATTCAGACTGTTGTTTTTGATACTGAACAGCAGTTAAGGGAAACTGTGCAACTGTTAAAGGAACAGCAGGTTGGTGAAGCAAGTATGGTTTCGCTGGAGAGAATAGCTGCATTGCCCCAAACAGAAAAAATCAGTACAGGTCAGGATGGAGTAAGCCTTCGTTCGATTGTTAGCGTATCGGAAGGCTGTGATGTTTTGGCTGACAGGTTATTTGGGGATATATTCATTACAGATGATTCAGATCAGGCATTGCAAAAATCACTGATGTGTATTACCGGGAAATTATATGCAAGCAGGGACGGTGTTATTTGCCGTAATAACGGAACGGTTATTGCCGGAAAGTCAAAAAAAGAGAAAGCCGGTATTCTTCAGAGAAAACAGCAGATTGAAAAATTAACATCAGATATTGTTAAATACGAACAGCAGTATGCGTCTGTTATTAGTGAAAAGGATAGCTGTATAATCAACAGGGATGAGGCTAAAGTTGCTCTTATCGAAGTTGATGAAAAACTGAATCTGGGGCAGCGCCAACAACAGGAACAGCAAACCAATATCCGTCATTATGAAAATGAGATGCAAACAATTCTTACCAGAATTCAGGCGCTTAACCCTGAGCTGGCTGATATTGATACCAGAATAGGTGAGCTGGAAGAAAAAATTTCGCATCATCAAGCTGAGGTGGAAACATTTGAGAGTCGCCGTGACAGTCTCGAGGAGCAGGTTGAAGTTTCGCGTCAGGAAGTCCGTAACATGGAAGAGCAGAGGCGGCTTCTTGTTGAGCATCACAAAAATATCGAACTTGAAGTGCAAGGGTTAAAAAACAGAATTTCACAGGGTAAACAGGATATTGAGCGCTTAACAAAAGATGTCAAGGCTCTTTCAGACCGGAAGGAGTCTAAGGCTCAGGATAAGCAGAAAGCGATTTCCGAGATAGCGGATATTGAGGTCCGTTTGGGATCGCTTGGTGAAGAACTGGAAAAACAGCGTCTTGAGCGCTCTAAACTGGAAGAAATCAGGGATAATATCCGTGAGCAGTACAATGGACAATTGATCGAAATCGACGAAGTGAGAAAAGGGGCAAAGTCCGGAAATTCTGAACTTGAAGAAATATCAAACTATGTGCACGATCATGAAATCAAGATTACACGAGAGGAACAGGAGCAGCGCCGGATCAGGGAGAAAATCTGGGAAGCTTATGAAATTGACCTTGAATCACCTCCCGAACAGTTGCCGATACTGGATGAGGAAGACAGTGATGTAGTGCAGAATATTTCAATGCTGAAAGAGCGTATAAAACGTGTCGGTCAGGTAAATATGGCTGCTCTGGAAGATTATGAGACTGAAAGTCAGAGGCTAAAAGAGCTTACAGAACAGCGGGACGATTTACAGACTGCTGTTGATGACCTCGAAAAGGCAATAAAAAAACTGGATAAAGAAGCCAGAGCACAGTTTGTTACTACTTTTGAACAGGTACAGAAAAACTTTACCGAAATGTTTACTACTCTGTTTGAGGGTGGTGAAGCGCACATTTCTCTTGAGGAAAATATTGATCCGCTGGAAGCTCCGATACATATAAATGTGCGTCCTGCAGGTAAAAAAATGAGAGGCGTACAACTCCTTTCGGGTGGGGAACGGGCTTTGACTGCAATCTCTCTCTTGTTCGCACTGTATCTTGTTAAACCATCAGCTTATTGTATTCTTGATGAGCTTGATGCGCCGCTTGATGATGCCAATATAGGGAGATTTGTCAAAGTACTGAGAAAATTTGCCGAAAAAACACAGTTTATTGTTATTACACATAACAAAAGAACCATGGAAGCGGCTGATCTGCTTTACGGTGTTACACAACAGGAAAAAGGTGTATCCACCATTGTGTCTGTTAAGTTTGATGAAGCAGAACTCCAGGCTGCCTGAAAAAATTATTCCATTAAAAAACGTATGACTTTTGTTAAACAGGAAAACATGATATAACATGTTCATTGGCAGAATTCTGGTTTAGTATCCTCATTCAGGAATTTTACTATTTGCAAAAAAATATTGCATACGCAATTGTCAAATGATGAATCAGATCCGGTTAAAAGATGTTACTGTCTGGTAATAGCTTGTCTGGAAAATCAAAGCAGGGGAGTCTTCTGTTATGGCGATAAAAAATGTGATTTCTGATATGGATGGTGTGATTTATCGGGGAAAAAAGCTTATTACAGGTGCCGAAAAGTTTGTAAACATGCTTGTTTCCATTCAGACCAGGTTTCTGTTTCTGACAAATAATTCAGAAAAAACTCCGCTTGATCTTAAGCGAAAACTCAATGGTCTTGGTATTAAAGGGCTCAGTGAGGCTAATTTTATCACCTCTGCCATGGCTACTGCTGCATTTTTGCATAATCAAAAACCTGCAGGTACAGTTTATGTTGTAGGTGGTGGGGGATTGATTAATGAACTCTATAAAGTCGGTTTTTCCATATCTGAGCATAATCCCGATTATGTTGTGGTCGGTAAAACTGCATCTTTTAATTTCGAGATGCTTAAAAAAGCAATGTCACTTATTATAAATGGAGCAAAATTTATTGGTACCAATCCTGATGTGGTTGATCCGGCTGAAAACGGGTTTGAGCCGGCCTGCGGTGCTCTCCTTGCATCAATAGAGATTGCAACACAAAAAAAGCCCTATATAATTGGCAAACCAAATTCCCTTATGATGACTATTGCGTTGAATAAACTCGGCGTTATGGCTCATGAAACACTGATGATTGGAGACCGGATGGATACCGATATTGTTGCAGGAATGGAAGCAGGGATGAAAACATGTCTGGTATTGAGTGGTGTAACTGGGCGTGAGACTCTTGACCAGTTCCCATATAAGCCGGATTATATTTTTAACAATGTTGGTGAAATAGATTTGGAAAAACTGGACTGATTTTATGGAAATCTCAATACCCACTCTTTTAAGAATCAAACCAAATGCTCTGTATAAACTTGGTAAATATTTAAGAAAAGAACAGTTTGTCCGGATTGGCCTCTTTTATGGAAGCGGGCTTAAGGAGATGTTTGAAGAGCAGCTTAAAATTACATTCGATTCATCAGAAATTGAATTGGTGTATGAAGATGTAGTTGAAACAAATGCGATTGAGGAAATTTACAAAACCGCTTATTCTCTTCCCGAAACTGTGCAGGCGATTGTTGCCATTGGAGGAGGAAAAGTAATTGATTACTGTAAGTATATTGCTTTTATGCTCCAGATACCGATTATCAGTGTACCAACTTCAATTTCAAACGACGGTTTCGCTTCACCAGGAGCATCACTTTTTGTTAATGGAAAAAGAAAGTCGTTAAAGGCAAAAATACCGTTTGGTGTAGTTATTGATACGGAAATAATACGCAAATCTCCATCATACTATACTTATTCTGGTATAGGTGACCTGATTTCAAAGTATACAGCTGTTTACGACTGGAAAGCTGCGTATCGTGTCAGGCAGGAGCCTGTTAATGATTTTGCTGTATTAATTTCAACCAATGCTGTTGAAAACATGGTTAACTATAAGAATAAAGACATAGAGGATCTGGAATTTTTACGTCTGATCTGCGGTTGTCTTGTTATGAGTGGTGTCGCAATGGAGGTTAGCGGGTCGAGCAGGCCGGCGAGTGGAAGTGAGCATTTGATCTCCCATGCTTATGACATGATTGCGCAAAAACCCTCTCTTCATGGAATTCAGGTTGGTGTAGCAACTTATGCTGTCAGTTGGCTTCAGAAAAATCCTGAACACCAGACTATTAAACGGGTTCTTGAAGAAACCGGGTTTATTGATTATGTTTCGAAAAACTGTTTAAAAAAGTCCGATTTTATTGATGCAATAAAATTCGCACCAAATATCAAACATAATTTCTATACGGTGCTTTCCGAAAGGGAAAACATCAAAAAACTTATCGATTATGTAGAAACAGATGAATACTTTGGGAAACTGATTGCAGAGTAAAAAAGATCATTTGAAGAAGCTGTAATAAAGGTTAACGATCTTATTAGCCCTGACTCTCTTGACATATGGCCCACCCCTATAATCATTATGTCCCAATTCTTAATTAAAGCGGCTCGCAGAAATGGTTTTTATTATCCCGGATAATATTCTCTGTAAATCTTCAAAGTCTCTTTCAGTACTTTTTGCGGATCAGTTGATTGCGTAAATTGTCGTACCATACAGAAATTTTTCGCGCCGGCTTCAAGAACAGCTCTGAGATTTGCAAGATTAATTCCGCCTATTGCAACTGAAGGTACCCAAGAGATTGAAACCATTTTTTTCATTCCTTCAATACCGATTACAGGGTCTGGTATTTTCTTTGTTGGTGTAGGGTAAACTGGTCCAACACCTATGTAGTCGGGGCCAAGAGCGCATGCCTGAGAGGTTTGTTCGGGAGAGTGGGTTGATAATCCGATTATTGCATTTGGTCCAAGAAGCTTTCTGGCATCAGTGAAAGGCATATCGTTTTGGCCAAGATGCACTCCATGTGCTCCACATTCATATGCTATGTTGGCATAATCATTAATGATCAGTTTCGTTTCTGTATTTTCTGTTTTTTTTATCAAAATTTCTGCAATTCTGCGCACTTGATCATCAGTTTCGTTTTTTATCCTGAGCTGAACAAATTTTATACCGTAATCTACAAGAATTTCTGTGCATTTTTCATATCCTGTAAGAGGATCTGTAAGAATTGCGTAAAAACCAAAATCAGTAATATTATTCATATATTTTCATTTTTTTTGTAAATAATGAGACCAGGATGGTCGTATGTTTGAATATCATTTTTTAATGTATAAATATACTCTTTTTCTTGGGGTCAGGGTATCCAAAATCGGCACCGGCACCGGAATCGGCATTGGATCTTGTGAAAACAGGGAAAGACAGCTTCGATCCCGACCCGGAGTTCCGAGTCCCGACCCCGATTGGGGACAGGAAAAAGAGAAACAGCAAAAACATTGTAACTTTTCTTTCGGGGTCGGAATTCGGGGTCGGTATCGGAATCGAGTTATGTAAACAAAGAATAGAGAATCGATCCTGACCCGGAGTTCCGAGTCCCGACCCCGATTGGGAAACAGGAAAAAAAGAAACAGTAAAAGTAGTGTAACTTTTCTTTCGGGGTCGGAATTCGGCGTCGGTATCGGAATCGAATCAGAAAAACAGGGAAAGCCAGAATCGATCCCGACCCGGAGTTCCGAGTCCCGACCCCGATTGGGGACAGGAAAAAGAGAAACAGCAAAAACATTGTAACTCTTCTTTCGGGGTCGGAATTCGGGGTTGGTATCGGAATCGAATCAGAAAAACAGGGAAAGACAGCTTCGATCCCGACCCGGAGTTCCGAGTCCCGACCCCGATTGGGATAAGGAAAAAGAGAAACAGTAAAAGTAGTGTAACTTTTCTTTCGGGGTCGGAATTCGGGGTTGGTATCGGAATCGAATCAGAAAAACAGGGAAAGCCAGAATCGATCCCGACCCGGAGTTCCGAGTCCCGACCCCGATTGGGGACAGGAAAAAGAGAAACAGTAAAAGTAGTGTAACTTTTCTTTCGGGGTCGGAATTCGG
>Ga0123335_1005043_pt1 | contig 16389 bp, 14 predicted proteins | sample BiotimSIPDNA_2_FD_89707 | JGI IMG/M metagenome (GOLD analysis project Ga0123335, IMG submission 89707) | Anaerobic biogas reactor microbial communites from Washington, USA - Biogas_R2 time_0 SIP DNA | ecosystem: Engineered > Bioreactor > Anaerobic > Unclassified | place: Washington, USA...
CTGTTCCTCGTCGTCGCACTCGGCCTCGATACGGCCAAGGGCGATCCGACCGGTTCCTGGAGCCTCGGCTCGAAAGACATCCGCGAAAACGGCTGCATGCTCGGCGGCCTCGGCCTGCCGATCCTCGTCGTCCAAGAAGGCGGATACCGCACAAACACACTCGGCATAAACGCCCGTGCGTTCTTCGACGGTTTGGCACAAACCGCTTTCCGAACTTGGTGAGGGGGAAATCGGGACGCCAGAAAACCGGAAAAGCAGCCGCTTGCGGTTTCGCATCGACCGTCATCCATGTGACGCACTTGCCGCGCACTACAACGTGAGATACAATATCAACCAACATGAACGCGGAAACAATCATTCGGCTGCTCGGCCTCGAACCTCATCCGGGCGAGGGCGGATACTATCGCGAAACTTACCGATCAACTGAAACCATCGCGGCCGGCGCGTTGCCGGCCCGATACGGCGGCGCCCGATGCCACTCGACCGCCATCTACTATCTGCTGAAGCCCAACCAATGCTCCGCCCTGCATCGAGTGCTGAGCGACGAAATATTCCACTGAATTTGCCGCAGGGGCATTCTCTTGTCCCATCCGCAGGCAAAAGCCTTGCGCACATAGAAATCCCGTGCTTCACGGCTTTCCGGCATCAGCGCGCTGTAATGCGACCAGTAGAGTTGCGTTGAAAAACCTGGGTCAATTCAACAAAGACAACGATTCTCTTCTCGCCGGAGAGAAAATTGTCGCCAAGGCCGTGTGGATTCGTCGCTCGACTCTCCGAGTCGAGGCCGTGTCGGGGAAGTTCACGACTCGGAGAGTCGTGCGACGTGATGAACCGCACACCACGAATCCAAAGCAAATAGTCGCCTTCAGCCGGCCCCGGAAATTCTATCAGTAAAAATGGAGTTCGTAGCGGCACGGCGCAAGCCGTCCGGTATTTGGAACAGTCCCACGCGGTCGTTACCGGACGGCTTGCCCCGTGCCGCTTTTGGTTTCTACTACCGGACGGCTTGCGCCGTTCCGCTTTGGGAATGTTGTCATGCTGACAAGTCCGGAAAAATTGCGTCGTGCGCGATGACAATCAGCGCGATGACAACTCGACTTACGTCGCGGGAAGCGATTGAGAAATATGACGCAAGTCGCTGTTGAAAAAGCGGTTGTGTATCAGGGCGATCTTTTTGGAATCGTCGTAAGTCATTTCTGACAATTTGCGCATTTTAAGCGTTTAATTTTTGCCGATCGGAAGCGACGCAACACGTTGCCGGATAGGCAGATGCGTCGAATATACGCCGTTTTTTCGCCGGTTAAGTGCGCGGTGGCCCGGGCGCGATTGCGCGGTCATTATAGAGCAAAAAAGCCCTTGTTTATAGGCTTTTTCTTGGACGGCGGGCCGTTGTGCGCGATCCGCGCGTTCGAGCAGATTCGGCTGGGGGCGCATTTAGGGCAGATTTATTTACGAACACGAATTGCGGAGTCGTTTCACCAGTGAATGATGTATGGGTGAGGGCAGGGGGGGGCAAAAGAAAACAGATGAATGACAAAAGAAAACAGATGAATGATGAGGGGTGAAGGATGAATGAAGGGGAGGGCAGGGGGGGCGGACAACCCGACTCCCGACTCTCCGATTCCCCCAATCCCCCCGCGAGCGCAGTCGCAGGACGTTGAAGGCCGCTAAACAAGATGGTGATGCCCCCCCCAATCCCCGCCACCCCGCATTCCCACGTCCCCGAATTCCCGCATCCTCATCCCGGTTGCTGAATACGGCTTTTCTAGTTACACTGGACGAATTGGGCAAGAAATCATTTAGGTGTAACTTATAGTGGCGCGCGGCACTTCCGGCTATCTTGGTCCATTTCGGTTGCTCAACGTCATCCATACAGGCCATGCCAGCCTGATCTGGCAGGCGTATGACGACGCTGCGCAACGGATCGTGGGCGTTAAGACGCTGCACGCCGACGACTTCGGCAACCGCGAGCAGGTTAATTTCCTGCATCGCGAGTATACGATCGGCCGCAAGCTAGTCCACCCGCATATTATCGAGATATACCCCTCGGTTTGGGATTCACGGCAGCCATACATCGCCATGGAGTGGTTCGCATCGCGGAACTTGAAACAACTGCTGAACCTCTCGGGCACCGACGGCCTAGCCCCGCTGATTCCTCAAATCATCGAGCAGGCGTGTCTGGCCATGTCCTATTTCCACCGCGAGGGCTGGGTCCATTGCGACATAAAACCCGACAATTTTCTGCTTTCGGACGATGGATACCTGAAACTTATCGACTTTGCCCTGGCAAAAAGGGTAAAACGGGGATTTTCTCGTTGGTTGACACTGAGGACAAAGCCGCAAGGGACGAAAAGCTACATTTCGCCCGAGCAAATACGCTCTCAACCCCTCGACGAAAGGGCGGATCTATACAGTTTCGCCTGCACGATACACGAGATGCTTGCCGGCAGACCACCCTTTACGGGGGCAAACACAAACGAACTGCTAAGCAAGCAGCTTCGGTCGTCTCCACCGTCGTTGGAAGCCTTAAATCAGAACGTAACGCCCGAATGTGCTCAATTGCTCCGCCGCACGATGTCGAAGAATCCAGACGCACGCCCCCAAACGGTGGATGATTTTTTGATGGAATTTCGTATGATACGTGTTTTCAAGACCACCCCGCCGAAAAAAACGTAATGGCTGGAAACGAACACCGTCTGTCTTTCGAGCGGCCGATCTACGATCTCGAGTCGCGGATTGAAAAGCTCATAGCCAAGGCGGATCAGACCCCCGAGATTCGCGAGGAAATTCGCCGTCTGCGGCGCGAACTGGTGGAAACGACCAAGCGAATCTACGGCAACTTGAAGCCGTGGGAAACGGTCGAGGTCGCTCGGCATCCCGACCGGCCGATGACCACCGATTATCTGGAACTGGTTTTCGGCGAATTCGTCGAGCTGCACGGCGACAAGTGTTTTGGGGACGATCGGGCGATACGCACGGGCTGGGCCAAGCTCGACGCGCACAAAGTTATGGTCGTCGGCCATCAGAAAGGCAAATCGCTCAAGGAGCGGAACATCTGCAACTACGGCTACGCCCATCCCGAGGGCTATCGCAAAGCGATGGCCAAGATGCGGCTGGCCGCCAAGTTCAACATGCCGGTGATTTGCCTGATCGACACCGGCGGGGCCTATCCAGGCATCGGCGCCGAGGAACGCGGCCAGGCCCAGGTAATCGCCGAGTCGATGTACGAAATGTCGCGGCTGCCCACCCCGGTAGTTTGCGTGGTGATCGGCGAAGGCGGCTCGGGCGGAGCGCTCGGCCTCGGCGTCGGCGACCGCGTCGCCATGCTCGAACACGCATACTACTCGGTCATCAGCCCCGAGGGCTGCGCCGGAATCATCTGGAAAAGCCATTCATTCAAGGAACGGGCGGCCGAGGCCCTGAAAATGAGATCGAAAGACCTCGTGCGGTTCGGCGTGATCGACCACGTGATTGCCGAGCCGCTCGGCGGAGCGCACCGCGACCACAATCTGGCGGCTAACCGGCTCAAGCTCTACCTGCGAAACACGATCCGCGAACTGATCGCAAAGCCGATCGACATATTGTTGGCCGAACGATATGATAAGTTCCGCCGGATGGGCGTGTTTTTTGAAGGCGGCCGGCTCGTCGGCCAGTCCGACCCGAACGAGCCAAACCAAACCGAGGCGTCGAGCGATTCATCCGGCGGCGTCCCCCATTCCAAACCACACTATCTTCAGGAGACCATCAAGTGAACACCAAACCCAAGTCGCGCAATAATCCCGCCGCACTGTTGCTGCTGATTCTCGTTCCCGTGTTGGCCATTATCGTGTATACGAAGTTTCTTCGCGGCGATTCCGGCCTTGCCGAGGAGAAAGCGGCCGCTCAGGCCCTGAAGGAACGGAAAATCGACGGTCGGGCGGCCTATCTGGTCATTACCGAACCGCCCGACGGAAAAGTAACCAGCGTCAACTTCCTCGGCCATCCGGTTGACGATGAGACGATGAAGTTGGTGGGCAAACTTTTCCGCATCTCGGCACTCAACGCCGACAAATGCAAAATCACGGACGACCAACTCAAGCATCTGGCCGGCCTGGTCGGCATGTCTTCGCTGGTCTTGAGCGATACGCCCATCACCAACAAGGGACTCGAACACCTCAAACCGCTGGTCGGCATCGAGGCCCTGCACCTGTCCGGCACGAAGATCAGCGATGCGGGGTTGGACCATCTCGCTGCAATGCCCAATCTGAAAATCCTCAATATCTCCAATACCCTCGTAACCGACGCCGGGATGAGAATACTATTACCGCTGGCGGGCTTGAAATGGCTCCTCATCTCGGACACCGCAGTTACCGATTCGGGCCTGGAATCTCTTGCCGGGCTGAGCAATCTGGGCCGGCTGACCGTCACCGGCGCAAAGGTCTCACCCGAGGGGATCGAAAAACTGAAGAAGGCTAATCCGAAGCTGTCGGTCGATTACGCCCCGCCGGAAGATGAAGAAGAAAAGACCGACCCGCCGGCCGAGCCCGAACAGACGGACGTGGGCGAGTAGCAAGTTCGAGGATTCTGGGAATCGGGATGTCGGGTAATTGAGGTGTCGGGACCGTGCGGCCAACACCCCGCGACTGCGCTCGCGGGGGTAGCGGAGATTCGGTGTCGCGGGGCGTTGAACCGTTCAGCCCCCCCGCGAGCGCAGTCGCGGGGCCTTGAGCGTAATCGCGTGCTATTGACTGAGCCGAGCGTTTTTTTAACCCTCCCCGCAACGTCCGATAATGTTTCTTATGTTCGGTAGTGAATGGCGTTTTCCTCGGGTTTCACGCACATAATGCCGTTCAGAGCCGCCTGCTCTATCGCAAAACGGACGTTGGCGGGTTACGGCGGACCGGGATGCCGGGCCAGTACCGCGAACAGCGGAAACAAACATAAGTAGCTCACGCAAACCAATACCGCGACGGCCAGCGACGCGCCCTTCCACCGCCCTTTGAGAAAGAGCCAACCGGCCGCAATCTCGCCCGCCCCGGCAGGGAGGAGCCAAGCAAGCAGGGCAACCGATATGAGCAAATCCCACGGGGACGGGGGGGGATGAATCCGTCGTCAAATAGACGACAATCTCGACGATCTGCCACAAACAAACAAAGGCTTGGCAGGCGGCAAAGCTCCACAACAGCGTAACGGGTATTAGGCGTATGCGGAATATGCGGGCTGGCGTTTCCACGTCTATTCGACGACGAGCGACATGCGATATAACTCAACCGATGATCGAACCGATAAATAGTGGTGAGAAAAGCGAAGTTGCTTACTACCCATTAGAGCGGAAAACGCCTCGGTCTGAATCATATCCATGCAAACCCGCAATTTGCATCCAATCCGTGCTATTTGCGCGAAGCAACTCGCTTGTCTTGTTGACCCGGCTTATTTTTCACTTAAAATGGATGGTTTTAGCCGATTGGGGATAATTTTCACCCCATAACAAACGGCCTTGGGCGAGTGTGGGCAAGTTGTACGCGGAGGAAAAATGGGAAGCGTAAGTTTAGACAACGAACAATCTCTGTATGCCATTCCACGCGATTGTCTTTCTGATTCAGCGGATTTGCGTGCATTTCGGTCAGAGACCGTCAAAGGCGACTATTCCGCTGGGATTCTCTTGGCAAAAATCATCTGGGCGTCGCCGTGGAGTCTGTGGGGAGCGGGAATTGGGCTTCTGGGACTTCTAACCGGCGGCGGCGTGCAACGCAGCGGGCGGATTGTGGAGTTTTGGGGCGGTTTACTGCCGCTGTTCCTTCGCTATTTCCCCTTCGTCGCCGGTTCGCCGGTGGCCACGTTCGGACACGTAGTAGTCGGTCGCTCGCAACGCCACCTCGAAGCCTGCCGACCGCACCAACTAATCCACGTACAGCAATACGAGTGTTGGGGACCGCTGTTTATACCCATGTACTTGGGTTGGTGGTTTTTCCTGTTGACGCGCGGCAAACATCCCTATTACGACAATCCATTCGAGCGAGAAGCTTATGACGGAACGCGGTGACAGCCGCGGGTTTTCCCCAAGCGTGGCGGCGATTTTTCCCTTGCCGCTGACCGCGTTTGAAAGATACATGCTCTTGGATGATAGCCCCGGCTATCCGATGGTGTTCGCGCTAAGCGCGCGGCTGTCGGGTGAGATCGATCGCCGGATTTTCGAGTCGTGTTTCGACGAGGTTCTTTTGCGCCATCCGTTGCTGTGCGCCTTGGTGGATCGATCGGCGCGGCGCGGCCCGGTCTGGGTACTCGCCGAAAAGCTGAAGCCGATTATCGATTGGGGGCCGGTCGGCGCTGCCGTCGCTAGTCCCAATGGTGAAGCAATCGATCTTGGCACGGAAGCGGGCCTTCGGGCATGGGTCCGTCAGGGAAACGGCGCGGCCGAGGTGACGCTGCAATTTCACCACGCCTGTTGCGACGGGGGCGGCTCTCTGCGATTCTTGGGCCATCTGCTGGCGGAATACGCAGCGCGCACTTCGCCTGCCGGGCAAAAACCCTCGCCCTGGCCCGCCAATCCGGCAAGCCTGCTCGAACGTGGTCGGTTTATGGCCGATGCCGCGGCGATCGAGGGCAAAGCCGGCCGGATAAAGACGGCCTGGAGCGGGCTGCGCGATGCGGCGCGATGGCTGGGGCGTCGGCCGGCGTCCCTATGTCCCGATGTTTCTTCGCCGGCGAACCATGCCGCCCCTGCCCTCTTCCTGGAAACCCATCGCCATGTGTTTGAAGAGTCCGAAACAAAAATGTTTCTGCAAGCGGCATCGCGGCAACGGGCGACGGTAAACGACCTCTTGCTGCGTGATTTTTTCCTTACCGTGCGGCAGTGGAATGCGGAGCAATCGCCGGGATCGGCCGACCGTTGGATTCGGATCGCGGCGCCATTCAAGCTGAAGACCGCTGCCGACGCGGACATGCCCGCCGCTAACGGAGTGAGTTACAATTTCCTCACGCGGCGCGAGAGCGAGTGCGTCGATCACCCCGAGTTTCTCCGCGGGATGAGTCGGGAAAACGATCCGGCCACCCGATTCCGGCGGGGCAGGTCATTCCTCAGGGGCTTCGGTCTGATGGAACGCATCCCGGGAGCAATTCCGCTATTCATGGGGCAACACCGTTGTTTTGCCACGGCGGTGTTGTCGAACTTGGGCGACGTGGGGCGATTTTTCGGGACGCTGTTCCCCATCGAGTCGGGCAAGATCGTCGCCGGCAACCTCGTCCTGGAAGACATATACGGCGCGCCGCCGGTTCGACGAAACACTCACGCCGCCTTTGGGATCGGAACATACGGGGGACGGTTGTGGATTACCGTCCGGCGAGCGCCCAGCGGATTGTCGGCCGACGGCGTCCGGCGCCTGCTGGGAATGTATGCCGATCGACTCCTTGGCGGAAACCAAATGCCGCGATAAATCGAGGGCGGTTCGGTCTACTTAATCCTCGGAAAATAATCCTTGAGGGTTTCAATTGCCTCCTTCAAGTCCTTTTCCGATCCGCCGGCCGGAGGCACGGTTGTGTTTGAGTCATCTCCTTCGGCTGATTTTGGCCAGGCTTCGGACGGCCCCTGCTGCTCGCCGACTATCGCTTCTTTTTCGGTTTCCTGCGGTGACACTGGAGGGGAGTGCAGCTTCTCGTCCAATTCGTCGATATATTTTCCCAGCCATGTGCGGACATCCTCGGGCAAAATGGGATTCGCGTGGCGTATTCCCCGGGCGATGAAGTCGCCCGACCGGGAACGCAGCACCCACTGCCGCGAGGTCTCGGATATTGTGACGGCGAAAAACGTAATGACCACGCAATAGAGAATCCCTTTTGCCAGTCCGAACATGGCCCCGAGCTGCCGATCGAACTCCTTGAGTTTAATCCGGTCGATTACGTTGTATATGAGCCGGAAGAGCAGCCATATCGCGCCGGCGACCGCCGCGTAGAGAATCAGCATGGCGATGATCCGGTTCCACGGCTCATCGGCACTTATCAGCGGTGCCAGACCGGGGCTGCACTTTATCGCCACCAAGGCACTAACCAACACCGAAGCCAAAGCGGCCACTTGCCAGGCCATACCCTTCCAGATGCCCCACAGGGTCATGCCCACCAGGACACACAACATGAAAATATCATAAAGCTCGATCATGATTGCGGAAGTATAGCGAAAGGCGGTGAAAATGCGAAGAGGATTCGGGATTCAGGGATTAGGGATCGGAGATTATGGGGCTGGCCCCCGACGAATAGGGGCAATGGGAAAGATAGCGTGAACATTCGGCCGGTGAAGTAGGGAAATTCAAGACAAACCATGATCGTTCGATTATGGCGCGAGGCAATTAACCACTATTGCCGAAATCGCCGTTTTCGGCTAAAAGTCGCCCGCTTGGTCCATGTCAATCCACTAACCCCCAATCCCTAATCCCTAACCCCCAATTCCCTTTCTCTTATGGCCGGATTCAAAACCCATATCACTGCCAGCGGCCTGATGGGCATCGGCTATGGTGGTGCGGCCTTTTTGATGTACGACCTCCCGTGGTCATCGTGCGTATTGGCGGGCGGTTTATGCGGCGTTTCGGGCATGTTACCCGACATCGACAGCGACTCCGGCACGCCGTTGCGCGAAAGCATGGCCTTCGCCGCGGCCGTCGTGCCGATGATGTTGCTCCATCGCTTCCAGCAATGGGGGCTTTCCAACGAGTCGATTGTTCTCGCCGGAGCGGGCGTGTATCTGCTGATCCGATTCGGCGGCGCCGCAATGCTGAAAAAATACACCGTCCATCGCGGCATGTTCCATAGCCTGCCGGCCGCCCTAATCTTCGGACAGATCGTATATCTGGTGGCCAGCGGCGACGAGACAATGAGGGCGTACAAGGCCGGCGGCGTAGTCCTCGGATACCTTACCCATCTGCTGCTCGACGAATTGTACAGCATCGAGTGGCATCACGGCCGGCTGAGATTCAAACAATCGTTCGGCACGGCAATGAAAATCGTCGGCCGCGGCTGGTGGGCGAACGTCTCGGTCTACGGCAAGCTGGGGCTGCTTGCGGCGGCAATACTCTGGGAGCCGCAATGGCCGCCGCCGGAGCAATTGGGCGATCCCGCGGCGATTCAACAAACCGCCGAGCGGTTGATAGATCGGATTATGTGGCGCTGAGCGGCAAGCTGAACCCACGCGAACCCAAGACAATCATTATCGGCATTCCGGTTTTCTGCGCATGTATTTGCGTCCATTCGCGGATAACCCAATTCCCCCCCTAAAAGCATCAACATTCCACGATCAACGTCACCGGGCCGTCGTTGACAAGTTCGACCTGCATGTGTTGCTGGAATCGGCCGGTGGCGACGGGGATGTTTTGGGCGGCGACCGTTTCGACGAAGACGTTATAGAGTCTTTCGGCCATCTCGGGCGGGGCGGCGGCGGTGAACGCCGGGCGACGGCCTTTGCGGCAATCGCCCAGCAAGGTGAACTGGCTGACAACCAGCATGGCCCCGCCGCAGTCGGCCAGGGATCGGTTCATTTTCCCCGCGTCGTCCTCGAAGATGCGCAGCCCGGCGATCTTGTCGGCCAACCATCGGGCATCGGATTCCGAGTCCTCTCGGCCCACGCCCAAGAGAACCAACATCCCCCGGCCGATGCTCCCGCAGACCTCTCCGGCCACGGCGACCGTCGCTCGACTAACTCGTTGCACGCAGGCTTTCATGGGAATTGGAGGTGGGCGTCGGGTCCGGGGGTTGGGGGATCGGCTCATTTTCGGTCCTTCAGTACCGAAAAATGTTTGGCGGCTTTGCCGAAAACGCTTGAATCGACGACAGTTTATCGAATTTTCCCATTTCGCACAATTGCCCGTTGCATGGCGGACGCTGCCGCGTACAATAACGCCGTGCAACTCGAAATCTTCGCAGTAGGCGCTCACAGGAGGCTGCATTACATTTTATGAACAAAACCAAACCGCTGATTGCAGTAACGATGGGCGATCCGGCCGGCGTCGGGCCGGAGATTATTGCCGGCGCATGGACCGAAACCGTTATTCACGATTGGTGCCGTCCGCTGGTGGTGGGCCATCCGGGCATCATGCGAAAAGCGGTCAGGCTGTGGGGGCTGAGTCTGAAGGTGGTCGAGATCGATTCGCCTTCCAATGCCCGGCCTTCGCCCGACGTGCTTCCTTGTTTCCCCTGCGGGTCGGACGAAGTGCTTTCAGTCAAGCCGGGACAAGTCGACGCGCGAGCCGGCCATGCGGCATACGAGTCCGTGACGACGGCCACCCGACTGGCCTTGGGGGGCGAGGTCGACGCCATTGTCACCGCCCCGCTGCAAAAAGAGGCCCTCTTCCGCGCAGGCCACGAATATCCCGGCCACACCGAACTGCTGGCGCACATCTGCGGCATCGAAGATTACGCCATGATGCTCTACCTCGGCCCGAGCGAAGACTTGCCGACGCCGGCCGGCCTGGCCGTCGTGCATGTCACTCTACACACCGCGCTAAGAAACGTATTCGAGCAAATGAGCGAAGAATCGATCCTCTCGAAAGCCCGCTTGGCCGATCAATTCATGTCGCGGCTGTTGAAATCGACTACCAGATCCGACATCATCGCTTTGGCCGGAAGAGAGAGCATGGCAAGTTCGTCTCGCAATCGCTCGGAATATGAGATTAGCGAACGGCCTCGAATCGGCGTGGCGGCTTTGAATCCACACGGCGGCGAGGGAGGATTGTTCGGCAACGAGGAAACCGCGATCATTCGGCCGGCAGTCGAACGCGGACGCGCCGAAGGCATGTTGCTCGAAGGGCCGCTGCCCGTCGATACCCTCATGGTCCACGCCCGGGACGGAAAATTCGACGCCGTCGTCGCCATGTATCACGATCAGGGACACATTGCCTTGAAGTTGATTGGGATGCACCGGGCGGTGAACGTCACGCTGGGACTGCCGATCATTCGTACCAGCGTCGCGCACGGAACGGCCTTCGACATCGCCTGGCGAAGAAAGGCGGAAACCGGCAGCATGATCGAAGCATTCCGCGTGGCCTCGCTGCTGGCGGAAAAGAAGGAATGAAGGAGGAAGGGATGAAGGAGGAAGGGATGAATGATGAATGACGCGGGATGAAGAACAAAGCTATCCGCCAATTCATCATTCATCATTCCTCCCTCATCATTCCTCCCTTATGTTCCTCCCCCCTGCCCTGCCCTACCCTGATGAAAACGAAGTCTGGCAAGGAGAGCAGGCCAAACGACTCGCCCTCCTGCATACCATACATTCCGAAGGTCGGTCAAAGGCCATCGCCCCCAAATAATATCTGCGCCCTTGTTTATACTCGCTGTTTCTACTATCGGATAGCCCCCTTGCCTCCACCTGGTGTAGTGCACCCAGAAACTTAACTCCTTAAAATCAGCCCCTATTGACAATAAACATAAATCCTATCGGGCTTGTCAGGAATCAAGAGTTGGCGGTCTATAGGACATAGAGGGGTTAGCTTTTTATGTTTTAAGTAATGGGTTTTAGCGGCTTACACAAGCCAAAGGAGTGTGTGATGAAGCGGGTAGTGTTATGTATGATGGCAACGGTCTGGTTTTTAGAAGCATCACCGACATTTGCTTCTATTCAGCAATTTTATTTCACGTTTGAAAATACCACGGATACCATCAGCGGTTCGGGTATGTTATACGCAACACCAAACGGGGACGGAAGTTACAAGGTCATTAGTAGTGATTCCGTCACATTAACTATCGAAGATATGGGTATTTTCCCCAACGGAGATCCAGATCAGGCAAATGACGTGCGTGTGAATCTGAGTTTGAGCTTGTTGCCCGCCAACGCCACCGGCCTCACTGAGGCCAAGGCCGGGTCAGCTGGATATTATACTTTTGACAACCTGATATTTCCCGACGAGAGCATATTTCTTGATCCCGCTGGTATTGTGTTTGCCACCGATGGCACGCCGAGAATTGGCCTTAGTTACCTCAGCAACGAACCAATGATCCAAGGTGCTCCCCCTCCACCTTTTGGCGAAGACTCGTATTATTACTACTATTACGATCCCGCTACTCCAAGTACGATCTACTATGATCCTGTGTCGTTCTCGCTCACTGCCGTTCCTGAGCCGAGTACCATCATTGTTTGGTTGCTGCTGGGTTTGGCAGTAGCTGGCTACGGCATTTGGCGGCGCAGGTGAGTTCTAAAAAGCTGGCACCTTCTCACACCCCGGTAGACCCGTTCGAGAGCAATTCCGACGAGTTCGATCCGGCTTTCTAATTTTAACCGACGCACGGTCGGTCGTGGAAGGTGCGCGCAGATCGATCGGGTGATTTGTGGTCGGCTGGCCCACTTGTATATTTTCATGAAAGCTCTTGCCGCGCTTCACCGGCGGTCAATGTTGGCCGGGAGGTTGGTGCGGTCATGGACGACCCGCCATTCGGCGAAGATTGACACGCCTTCCATCTATGGTAGAATCTGCAAAAATGATGAGAAATCAAATTTCCTATCCGTAGTAATCGACCTGCTCGCCCTTTTCATGTAAAAGACCGAGGGCAACCGCACGCCTAACGATACGGCCGAACTGGAAGCCGCGTTGCACGAGTTGCGAGCGGCCTTCGTCTCCGCACGATGAGAGTGTATTACATCCCGCCTTGCCTGTTTTTGATAAAGGAATCGCATCATGTATTCACACTTTGGAAAGACGATTCTATCTTTGTTGCTTTCCATATGTACATTGGCCGCGACGTTGGGATTGAGCCGTGCATCGGCCGAAACGGTTGCGCGGATACTTCCGTACAATGGCGTGCCCACGTTGTTCATCAACGGCGAACCGACGCCGCACATGGCGTTAGCACCGATCGGCAATTTCCTCTGTAGCCCTTCGCAATACGAGGCCCAAGCCGCCGGAGAGCCGGGTTTGTTCCAGTCGGGCTATTTCGGGAGCTATCGGCTGCACAACAAGATATTCTGGCAGGAGGCCGACATTCGCACGCATCTGGTGGACCCGCCCGACTCGTTCGCATACACCGCCGACGACCTGCGTGAAACGCTGGGACTGATGGGACGCGAGTTCGGCAATGCACTGGCTGAAATGAATGGCCTCTGGTGGTTCACCTTGGCCGGCGACCATACTTTCCGCGACAAGGAAATCATGGACCGCGTCGCCCGATTCTCCAACGAGGCGAGCGAGGCAGTGAAACATCGCGGTTCCCGCCGGACGGACGCGGCCGTCTTTCATAGCGAAGACGCATATTGCCGCATGAAATGGGGGCCGGGCGCGATCACCTATCCACTGGTAACCGACATGCGGCGGAAGCTCAGCCGCGCGGGCGTGCCCGTCGATTACTACCTGCTCTCCGACATCGCCGACGCGAATCTGCCCGACTATAAACTCTACGTCTTCCTGAACCCCTTCTATCTGACCGACGAGCTGCGGGAGGCCATTGCTCGGAAGGTCCGCCGCAACAACGCCGTGGCCGTCTGGTTCTACGCGCCGGGGTTCATCCGCGAAGACGGTTCATTTTCCGAAGAAGGAATCGAATCGCTGACCGGCATCCGCGTCCGGCACGTCAGACGAAAGGTCAAACTGGGACTTGACGTGGCCAATCTCGACCACCCGATCACCGCCGGATTGCAAGGAAAGCACATCGAGGGTTCATGGAAGAATCATCCGGTGGACCCGGTGTTCTTCGCCGACGATCCGTCGGCCACGGTGTTGGGCAGATTGACGCCCGGCGGCGACGCCGGCCTGGCGGTGCGCGAGTTCGATGATTGGCGTTCGGTCTATTTCGCCTCAGCATCGATGACGCCCGCTCTTTTTCGCAATCTGGCCCGATACGCGGGCTGCCACGTCTATTCAACTACGGACGACGTATTCAACGCCAACTCGCGCTACGTGATGATGCACATATCCACGGCCGGACCAAAGGAAATAGTGCTGCCGGGCACTTACGATGTCCGCGACATCTTCGCCGACCGGCTGATCGGCCGAGGGTTAACGCGGATCAACTTCGACGCCGCGCGCGTCGGCGACACGCACATATTTGAACTCATTCCGAACTCTCCAAAAGAGTCTATAGTGGATTCGAATCACACGAACCGATTATGACACAATAGGCAAGCAAATGATTTTGTGGTTACCCCAAATGCAACAAACATTACAATTAGCGGCGGTTTTCCTCATGCTGGCCCCGTTTGGCCGGGCAGCCGAAAATGTTATCCTTGCCGAGCCGGCAATTGCCGAAAAGAGCAAAACGCTCGACTTCGCCGCCGCCGAGTTGGCGCGATACCTCAAGGCGATCGCCGGCAAGGAATGCGCGATAGCCGTCGGCGCCGGCGGCGGCCCGGCGGACGTGCGTTTGGCGGTCGATCGCGGCCTTGCCGAGGATGAATATCGCATCCGTCGCGCCGGCGCGGCGGTGGAAATCGTCGGCGGCAGTCCCCGCGGCTGCCTTTATGGGGCCTATCGCTTCCTCCACGCGCTCGGCTGCCGTTGGCCCCTGCCGGGCGCGGAAAACGAACTCGTGCCGCGACGAAAGTCGATCGACTGGCCCGGGCCTGAAATCCGCTCGCGGCCGGCCGTCGCGCATCGCGGCCTGATGTGGATTCCAACCGCCTACGACCAAGACCTATTGGACCTGATCGACTACCTGGCCAAGAACGGTTTTAATTTTGTGACGATCTGCGGCGGGCCGGTGCCGCCGGACTATCTGCCGAAGCTCGACGAAGCGGTCCGCGCCCGCGACATGGGCGTGGAATGGGGCACGCACCTCCTGCCCGGCTATCTGCCGCGGAGCGAGTTCGCCGCGCACCCCGACTATTTCCGCATGGAGAAAGGTCGGCGCACGGCGTCGCTGAACATGTGCCCCTCCAGCCCCGAGGCCGCCGATCTGATCGCCCGCAACTCGATGGCCGATTGGGGACGGCTGCGGTCGTTGCCCCGGCTGGAGATGCTTCACCTGTGGCCGGACGATCTGCTGGGCGGCGGATGGTGCGACTGCCCATTGTGCGAAGGGCTTTCGCCGTCCGATCAGTCGTTAAAGATCGTCAACGCCGTGGCCGAGCGATTGCCGCTGGGGCAAACCGCGCTGGCCCATCTCTCCTATCACGAAACGCTGGCGGCGCCGAAACGGATCAAGCCGCACCCGAATGTCCGGCTCTTCTATGCGCCGCGCGAGCGATGCTACCGCCACGCGATGGGCGAGTGCGAGGTCAACCGGCGCTATCTGTCCTGGCTCGAGTCGCAAATCGAACTGTTCCCCAATCAGCCGGAGGTGATGGAATACTATCAAGACCTGGTGCTGTTCCGACAAATGCCGCTGCCGTTGCATCCCGTGATCGGCCGCGACGTGAAGGCATACCGCGCGGCGGGCGTCGAGCGAATCACGTCGCTGGCCTTTCAACGTTTCAGCGATTGGGCATACGGAGCGAATTACTACGTGCTGGGCAAGGCCCTGTGGCGTGGCGATGCCTCGCCGGACGACATCGAGGAATACTGCCAGGCCCTCTACGGACCCGCTGCCGACCAGATGAAACGCTACTTCGACCGGCTCTTCGAATTGTGCGGGACGGCGATGGAAACGTGCGGTTACGAGGGCTTCGCCGATTTGCGCTATCCGCTGGAACAGCCGTTCGACGCGGTCCACGCCGCCGATCTCGCGCCGCTTGTCGCCGAAGACCGCCTCGACGAGATCGAGAAGCTGTTGACCGATGCGCAAGCCGCCGCGGCGGAGCCGTATCGCACGCGGATCGAGCAGCAAACGACGTTATGGAAAGTCGCCCGGCTGGAAACCCGGGCGATGTATTGCACCATGACAGCCGGCGAGCGGATGAAGAAATTCCGCGCCGGCCGCATGAGCGAGGCCGATCGGCGCGAGACGGTCGCCATGATCCGGGAGGCGATCGACAACATAATCGCCGCCGGCGAGATACTGGTCTCCGCACCCGAGCCGCTTCGCGGACAACATATCGCCCGCGGCGGCGGCAACGCCGAGGACCGCTTCCGCGGCTATGTGAATCGGCCGCAAAAGTGGCTCAAAGAACTGGAAGGGCCGAAATAGTATCTGTTGCGGAAGGTATTCGGCGAACGTGTGGCAGGTTTCTAACCTGCCAATATCGAGGCAGATTGGAAATCTGCCCCACGGTGCGAAGCCGTCCGGCCGACTTTCCGCAACGGATACAAAATAGCCGCTCCGTCAGCCTTCACAGGGGACTGTCCCAGTTTTCGCCCGGGCACCGCTGCGAAGCATTGGTCGGCCGCTGAAAATGGTACTGCCCCCCTCCGTCGCCCCTGTAGATGCGGCATCTTGCCGCATCCGTGACGTTAAATGCGCCCCCGGCCGAATCTGCGCGAACGCGCAGACCGCGCACAACGGCCCGCCGTCCAAGAAAAAGCCTATAAACAAAGGCTTTTCTGCACTATAATGACCGCGCAACAA
>Ga0123335_1005044_pt1 | contig 16383 bp, 10 predicted proteins | sample BiotimSIPDNA_2_FD_89707 | JGI IMG/M metagenome (GOLD analysis project Ga0123335, IMG submission 89707) | Anaerobic biogas reactor microbial communites from Washington, USA - Biogas_R2 time_0 SIP DNA | ecosystem: Engineered > Bioreactor > Anaerobic > Unclassified | place: Washington, USA...
AAGTGCCGATTATCAAAAGAGTCTGGCCCGCTACAAAGAACAACTGGGCGTCCTCCTGAAATCCGGTGTTTCAACGCTTTATGTGCCTGCATCTCTGCTGGATGTGCCGGCCCAGCTCCAGGAAGTCAACGCATTTGTAAAAGAAAATGGTCTTGCAAACATGGCTTTCACCCAGTTGGCTTACGAACCCGAAGAACCGGCCTGGAACCGGGTTCTTGAAAAAATGCAACTATGGAAAAACACCGCGCCCGACATTCCCATCACCGTCAGCACCATGGGCCTTCGCCCATTCATCCCAGCCGCCTTGGATATATGGTCACTCCATGCGCAGGTGCTCGACACCACCCACAACGCGGCGGTGCTGCAGCGCGCCTCCGGGGGAGGAGAGGTCTGGTGGTACGTTAATCATACACCGCCGCGCCCCTATGGCAACTTCTTTTTGGACTTTGCCGCCATAGAACACCGCATCCTTTTCTGGCAAGCCTGGGCGTTGGGAATGCGCGGCATGCAATACTGGAATATCAACTACTGGCCCACGGAAGGAAATCCTTATGACAGCCTGCTGGATATCACGCCGGTGAACGGCGACGGCGTCCTGGTTTACCCGGATCCCCGGGGTCCGGTCAATTCCATCCGCTGGGAAGTCATCCGGGACGGCATCGAGGATTACGACTACATGGCCCTCTTCATGGAGCGCGTTCGCGCCCTGCGAAACAAGACCGGCAGCGATGCCCTCCTGAAGCGCGCCGCCGATGTGTACAATTTACAGGACATTGTGCCCAGCCTGGTCACATTCACACGCGAACCGGAGACCTTGTTGAAAAAACGCGATGAAATCGCCTCGGTGATTCAGGAAATAGACAAGATGCTGAACCCGTCGCGCTGACCGGTCGCGCGACAGGCGCCGCACGTGGGAGGTGTGTGTCATGGGCATCGCACTTAACAAGACACGACTGCAGCTCGTTATCGTCGTCATCCCTTTGGTATTGATACTTGCCGGGGGAAGCTATTACTACTTTTTCATCCGGCCGCGACAGGGTGTGTCCCATGAAAGGTTCCTGGTTCCCGACACCGCTGTGCGCGCGGTGGTCAAGCCTGTGCTGGTGCAACACTATGTTTCCTCCCTCGCGCCCGCCGGCACCCGCTTTATCAAAGGCGTGCCAAAGGTAACTTCAATGCAACAGTTTTCCTTTCGCACGGAATGGATACATAAGATGCCCTTTGAATTCACGTTTCTTCTGGATCAGCGCTCTCCTGACTTTCAGGGCGTCACCTTGTTTATTCAAGAACACCCTTCCGCCGAGTCCTTCGAGGAATTGGTTAACGACGATATGTTCTTCCGCACGCTCCATCCCGTCCAATGGAAATCGGGAACGATGATGCGCCAAGGCCGCAATGACCTCATCGCATTGGGTACGTTGCCTGTTCCCGTGTGGACACGGGATGCCGTTTCCGACACGTTCCCCAATTATGTTCCCCTGGATCCGCCTTCGGTGTCAGGCAAACACTTCGTCGAAATCGCGGTCAACAACCGGAACGGCGCGCTTATGGAGTTACAGGGCGCCCTGCCGGGGCTGGTAGGCGTGTTGGATGACCCGGGGCTCGAAGAAAGAATGCGGCACGCCTGGGGATCGGTGGGATCCGCCCGATTCACGGCCGACCTCGGCGCGGAGGACCGGCTCGACATGCATATCGAGATCCTGTGCGGAAACACGGAACAGGCTTTTGAAGCCGCAACCATCCTCCAGGAGGCGGCCCAACGTATCCAAACCTACCTGAACGGGCGCTTCGGCTTCACCCTGGAAGGCACCGCACACCCGCTGGAAGACGGTACTGCGCATGGTGACTATATCCTGACCGGTTTTGAAAACCGACTGCGGCGGGCGGTGGGCGGATAAGCAGCCCCAATAGGGCTTCACGATATCACCAGCATCCGTTATTTGCCTTCCGCGCCCAAATCCACAACCCAAATGTTGCGGTACTGCACATAATGATTGCGATGTGACTGTAATTTGATGGCGCCGGGTTCCACTGGTGGCGGTTGGAGGCGTTCATTTTCTTTCCACGCCGTAATCTGCGGAATTTCCTGATCCTGCTGAATAACAAACCCGTTGTGCAGCACCGTCATGCGCGGATAAGACTTGACGGAGCCGTCCTCGTTAAAACGGGCGGCATGGTAGGTGATGTCGTATGCTTGCCATTCCGTCGGCGGCAGACAGGCATTGACCCGAGGGGGTGACACCTTGTAAAGGGCGCCACATTCATCATAATAACCTTCAAGTCCAAAACTGTCCAAGACCTGCACTTCATATACATCCTGGACAAAGACCCCGCTGTTTCCCCTGGACTGGCCGCGTTCATTGGGCATGAACGGCGTCCGAAATTCCACATGCAACTGCACATCCTTGTACTTTGCCTTGGAAACCAGGTCACCGGCATCAGGTGTCACCATCATGGCATTACCTTCCGCGGGCACCCAACCTTTCGCATCCTCCCAGGCATCAAAACCAGTGCCGTCGAACAAGATCTGTGCGTTTGCCGGCGGCGCGGCGCCCAGCGTGGGGGGCGCATAGGCTATCCGTTGCATTTCAAATGTCTTCTGTCCGGAGCGGCGTCCACCCACGAAATGCCCGTCGCGCACTTCGCCCTTAAAATCTTCAGCATCAAAGACAAGACCATCTTTTTGTGCTTTGACTTCAATGGAAGCGACCACCGGGCTGCGCATAAAAAGCCTGGAAGCCAACCGGATGCGATATAAGCCGCGGCCAAGGGGAATTATTTGGGCGCTGATGTCCGGGTCCACATCCTCATCCCCGGACCAACGTCCCTGCCAGTTCCCCATAAAGGGATCCCCTTCCGCCGGGTAATATTTTCCGGCATCCACTTGCGCCCAGGCGCAATTGGTAAACAGGGCAATTATGCCCGAACAAACAAAAATGGACAGCAAAGCCACTGCCAGCATGCTGAACCTGCCAAAATATTTTCCCATGATATTTTTCCCTTCATACGAGTTTACATAACACAAGCGAACAATGTATCAACCGGAAAGGGTGCCATACAAGTTGTCGTTTTCATCCTTTCCGCAAACGACTACTGCGGAGGCTCAAGGCGATCCAGGCGCAAGGGAGCGTCCGGCAACAGGTCGCGCCGCACGTTCAGACCTCGAATGCCGTGGCCCATGTCTCCGGCAACGCACCTATAGGCGCCGGAGCCTGACTCCCCTTCAAGAACGGCCAGACTGCTTATCGCGCCCATGCCGCCGTGATCTTCCCACATAAGCGCGCCGGAGGCGTTTAGTGCATAAATGGCCCCGCCTGCCGATCCAATGGCAACCCCTTCACCGGCGGGAAGGGCTGACAAGGCCGTAGGTTGGGATACCGCGATACGCCAGGGTTCGGAAACTTTTCCCTGAAAGGAATCACCGGCGACGGGTTGGGCGTACAGGTGTTCACCACTGATGAAAAACACCCACGAACAAGCATCGCCACCGGCCCCGGCGCCCGCCAGATGCCTCACGCTGCCGTCATTCGCCTTCCACTCGCCAACAACGGCGCCATCACGCGCGTCCAAACAGATAATGCGGCCGTCGACATCACCCAGACAAAGAAGGATGCGGCCGCCATCCGGTTCCTCAATAAAGGACGGGGGACAGGAAAGGCTTCGCGTAAGTTCCTTCTCCCAAAGAATTCTGCCTTCAATGTCAACGGCCTCCACCCGGCATGCCTGTTCCGCCGTGGATGAAACAGGCTTATCCTTATCATGCTTGGGGACACCATCGGATGAAAGATTCAGGGCGACAAAAAACGTGTTCGGACACATTCGAGTTGTAAGCAGACAGGTCATGGATGTCGACAACGCAATGCGCCGAACCAGTTGACCGCGCGTGTCGTATATGGAAACGCGGTTGCCTTCATCACCGGTAAGCAGCATGCTTCCCAAATGGGGCGGGCCGGCGGGCAAGGCCGCCACAATATGAATGCGTCGTTCTTCACTCCACAAAGCCAGTTTCTCTTTCCCCTGCAGGTCGTATAAACGCAGACGCCCTTGGTCGCTTACCACGCCGATGCTGACATTCCCCTTATCGTCTTCCACGAGCACGGGAGCTTGTGAATAACTGCCGGCAAGCCGCCTGTGCCAAAGGCTTTTCCCGGAACGGACGTCGAAACAGGTCAGTCTGCCGCGGGAATCACACCAGAACAGCAGATGGGAATCATTGGTTTCCTTTTGCCGCAAGAACACCGGGGAGACAGGCATCGGGCCATCCAGCCAGTCGCTGAAATACGTTTCAGGCGTAGTCGTAACGGCATAGTTGCGTGTAATGACCGGGTCGGCGGCTATGGCGAGATTAATCTGAAATTGGGGGCGCGCCCCGTAACTGGAAATTCCCCGAAGTGTGCGACTATAGAAAGCTTCTTCCCCGGGCGCCAGATTCAGGGAGAATGTAGTTTCACCAAGCGCATAATGGGCATCCGTAACCAAAGCAATTGATCCTCGCAGCGGGGCCGCGAGCGGATTCCTTATCCCAAAGCTGAGTTCAGCAAGGCTGACTCCGCCCAGGAGAGGGCTTTGAAGGCCCAGACGCATGGCCGCGGGCAGGGCATAGGCGTTCAGCGGCATACCATCTATCAGGACCGGGCCAGACAGGACAGGTATGCGGATTGTACCGTCCCGGGGTAAAAAATGTTCCGTTTCCCCGGTAACCAAATGCGTTGCCGATATCATGTTTGTGCGCCCCGCCAGGGACATTTCCTTCGAGGTGCCCTCCCAGACCAGGAGCGCCGCCCCCCCCTCCCCTTTCAGTACCTCGGCATCCCGGCCGTCTATCGTCAGCGAGCCGATGTTTACCGCGTCCGCGTAAAGCAGCCTCGGCGAATAGGCATCCAGCGTACGGGGCACGGGTGGGGCGAATTGGACACGGGCGCGCCCCCCCTGCTTCAAGTGCTGAAATTGTTCCACGATGTCAGGTGGGATTTGCCACCATCCTCCTTGAGGCGCACGTATCAGCACATAGTCGCCGGCATAAAGGGCGGATGCATACAGCGCAACGCGGTACGCTTCAAGAAGATATCGGGCTGTCGGTATGTCCCCTTCATAATAAACCGGTTCTAAAGAAAATAAAACGTCGCGCGCGGTTATGGCATTCTCTTTAGTTCCTCTGGAGGATCGTTTGGACAGCAACCGCGCGAGAATGGAGGGATACTGGCGATAATGCGTCCGGGACCGGATATCGGGTGAATCGAACAGCGCCAGGCTGACTTGAATACCGCTCGCCGCTCCCGGCGCGTCCAGCGCTCCTTCAATCATATCAAACCAAAGCGGCCTGGAAAGGGAGACATCCCCCGTTATCAATATGATTTCTCCCGCAGGAAAGTGCCGAATGAAGGCGCGCAGCACACGAAGCCCGAAAGTATAGGCGCCTTCCGCCAGCGATTCGGGAGAAGTTTCCGGTGAATACCCGTCCCAGAGATAATCATAAATAAGACTGCTGTTTTGGGTATCGATCGCAATACCCCGCAGATTCGCCTCGCTGCAAAACTGGCCGGCAAGCCGAAAACGCTGTTCCGCAACCGCCATCAACGCGGCATCAGTGAACCAGGCATCTTCCGGGGCAAGGGCTATGCGCAAAAAATTGCGGTCCACACCGGCAGCCCTAAGCCGATTACACGCACCGTTGATTTCTCTGCCAAGTTCGTTCCAATGGACCGGCACCAGCATCTCATTCCCGGTGAAACCTTCAGCAGCGTAGTCACGCTCCGAGCGGAGGGGCGCAGTGTTGTCTTCCATGCCGCCGGTAAGGCTTTCCCGGCGCATCTTTTCAAGTTCACTGGGAAACAGGCGAAGGTCATCCAGAATACCTTCAAACAGAAATCCCCGGAATCCCCTTTCCCGCCATTCTTCAGCGTGATTTGCCGCCCAGGTCGCATTGATCGGCGCGGCCAGCAAAGGCATGGCCGGGCGCGGTTCCTCCCCTTGAGCCACAACGGACAATAGCGCCATTAAAATAAATACATTCAACATATTCAAGTAACGAAAACTTAGCATGAATTACCTGCTTCGGAATGTGCGTCTCACATGATAACGCCGGGGCAACCTGTTAAGTATACCTTCATCCACGCTTGTATTTACAGGGATGAAATGTGATCCATGGCGGGAATAGGGAAAAAGCGCCCTCTTGCTCTGTCACGTGAAAAAAAGTCCGCACCTGCAGTTCCCCCTCCCAATCAGAAAAACCCGCCCGGCTTGCAACCTCGCCACGAACGTAAAACGCTGCACACAGCATTCCCCTACCATTTCGAAGAGGTAAAAAAAACGCTGTCCTCTATGCGGAAACGCGATTTACATTTACGGCACTTGCGCCCTTCTCGCTGACTATCAGCTCATAGGTAACCTCCTCACCTTCCCGCAGGGTCCGAAAACCCTCCATATTGATTACGGAATGGTGAACAAAAACGTCAGCTTCGTTCTCCCGCGCGATAAATCCGAAACCTTTTTGATCATTAAACCATTTGACTTTGCCCCGTACCACGGGTTCGCTCACATCCGTCATGACCCCCGACTCCTGTCATGTTACGGCACGCCGATGGCACATAGTGTATCGGCAACACCATTCTTCTTTACACAATTTCAATGACTCCTACGTGCCAATATATAGGATATACTAAAAAGTGGTGTTTGTCAATGTGATTTTTACCAAAAAAGAGTTTTTAATTTATTTATCGGACGATCAAAAAAATGAAACAGTTGCCTGTCCCTGGAGACAGACAACTGTTATAATAAAATTTATTGAAAAATTAACGCTTTCTGCGAGCCACCCAAGCGCCACCAGCGCTCAAGGTCAGGATAAGCATGGAGAGCGTGGCAAGGCCACCCACCGGCATGGGCCCTACCTCGCGAACCGATACCTTTATGGGGCCATAGGTCTTTTCAGGATATATGCCGCCGACCTTTGTCGGCCCCAAATACACACAGGAGTAGTCTCCGGCGTCGCCCAGTTCGGCGGCCGCGATGTCCAGCGTGCGGGAGTCAGCGCCCGTAATATGCCCATCCTTGTCGTTCGCCAGGGGAACCCCATTACGATACCATTGGTAGGTGGATTTATAATAGGGGCGCTCCATAAGGGCAATACGCACGAAATCACCCGTCACGTAATTTCCTTCTCCCGTCTTGGGGGTCAAATTAGGATCAAGCGTCGCGTTAACATAGGCCGCCATCCCATCCCGGGCAAAGTAGGCGTATTCCTGGAAATTTCTCCACGTATCACCATCGGCATCGCCGAAAAAGGCAAGGAATCGGCTCAAAAACTGTTCCGTATTCGAAATATCAAAGGGCGTCAATGCGGAGGGGTCCGTATTGGTCGGGAATTCTTCAATAGTATCCAAGAGCATTACCAGGGTGGACACCAGGAATGTCGAGTAATTATCCCCGACGGTATAGAATCCGGCCAAGACAGTATCTATACCCGGCAGAATAATGTCCGCCAGTCCGCCCACGCCGCCGAGGGCCGTCTGGACACTGGCGATATTGAGATCCCAAGCGGTACGCACGTCCTGGTAGGTCAGACCGCCCGTAGCGCTCAAATCAAGGTCAGGCCGTTTTAAAACAGCATCAATCACCATGAACTCGTACAAATCCAACAACCCGTTTCCGGGAATAACAAAGGGATCTTCGAGGCTTCCATCCTGTGTAAAATTGCCGTTGACATCGAAATGGTCCGGATTAAAACTGAAGCCATACTCACTGAGAAGATGCTCATAGGCCTGCGACGCCATGTACAGGAATTGCATAGAACCCGCGAAATCTTCATCCGTGGCTGCCGGGATGTCTTGAAACTCATAGGTGCCGTTGTACACGAAAAGGCCGTTGCCCGCGCCCGGGCCGCCAAGAGCGACACCAGTGTCCGCGCGGAGGATGGAGTCATCATCGAGCACCTTGATCTGGGCCGCTTCCATGGAACTGCCCATGTCCACAGTGACCATATACACGTCCGCGGGGCCGGACGCCGGCTCCACGCTGACCACGTCCATGGCCTTCATGCCCGCCTTGGTATTGATATAGACCTCAAAATCGCTCACGTCTACCCCCGTAACCGGGTGCGTAAAGGTTACCTGGAATTGATAGGTGGCCTTATTGCTCAGCGGAAGAATCTCCAGCGCCTTGGGATAATTTAGCCATTCCTCAATATGCAGGCCAATGGCACGTCGCGCCACATGGGCATACCCTTCGGCCGTCAAATGAATATCCTGGTCAATGTAGGAAGCCATCGGCGACAGATATTGGGGATAGCCTCCCGGCCAGAAGGTGCACTCCGGATCCGCAGGATCGTTGCAGGGATAGGGTGCCACGCCCGGGGCAATATCTTCAGGAGGATAGCCATCTTCGGGATAATCTCCCGTCGGAATCCCGAACGTGTGCTGCATCAGGCCGAAGTTCATGACAAACTCGACCCGGTCACGTTCGAGGGCAAGCTCACGCATGCGCTCCTGTACGGCCACAAAAGACAAATGCATATCCTCAACCGTGTAGGACCCTTCAGGTTCGCGGGCGCCGTAATCGTAACTGAGAATCACTACGCGGATATCCGGTCGAACACTAAGGATGTGATCAACAAGGATTCCCACCTTTTCCTTGACGCTAAGGGCCAGCCAATCCATACATTCAGTCGGAGTTGTCCAAGGGGGACCGTTGGGGTATCGGTAACAGTCTTCAAACTCCACCTCCCGATAATAATCCGTAGGGTCAACACCAACGGTGCCGCGTAATATGTCGTTGCCGCCCAAGGTCATGACCACTACGTCTATGTTGGGGTACTTGGTCAGTTCCTCTGTTAGTACTTGTTGATAATTACGTTCGATCATCTCATAGACGCGCGCGCCCATCTCCGCCGTCCGATTGCCCACTTCGATCCAGCGCTCAAGGCCCGGATACTCCGGCAACACATTCTTGAACGTCCTGAAAGCCAGAAGGAAACCCGTCCAACTATCACCAGCCAGCATAATCCGGGGGACAGGTTCCGCTGACGCGGGACTGGCACCCCCGCACAAAACTGCGGCAATAACCACCACCATCATTCTCATCATCCAAAGATACATAGAATTTCGTTTTTTTGACATTAGTTATCACTCCTTTTAAAAGACATATTATTTATTGTGCACATAACCCATCAAATGTCTTATAGAGAAATCCCTCTATTCAAGATACTTTGTGTCGGAGATATCCCCACGTTTCGATAAGCATAACGCACCTGCATGCAGTGTTTCAGAAAAAAGTTGGCTCGATTTAACATACTCTTATCCAAATGATAACACAACATACATCAAAATGAAAGCTTTTCGGCGATGTTTTCTTCCGATCATTTCCTTTGCAGCTACTGCAGTCCGGAAGCAACATTTTCAGGAACAAGTCTGTTTAGGAATGCTTTGTGCTTTTCTTTTTCAAACCACCGCACTCGGGCCCTGATCGGGTAGGAACATTTGTGATACAATAAAGACACGGAATTTAGGAACATCTTGGTCGTGTTCTTATAGTAGAGCCGTTGCGCGAATTTATAAGGATTTTCCGTATAGTCATGAGTACACAGGTGAAACATAAACATTACAGCATCTTGGAGGAAATCCTTAACAGTGTTACCCATGGTATTGGCGCGGGCTTGAGTATAGCAGGTCTGGTATGGCTGATAGTGCGGGCTGTGCGTGTCGGTGACACGACAAGTATAGTGGCCGTTATTGTTTTCGGCAGCTCGCTATTTCTGCTCTATCTTGCCTCCACCCTGTACCATGCCATCCCTTTTATCAATGTTAAACGGGTTTTAAGGGTTTTCGACCACTGCGCCATTTATCTTTTGATTGCGGGAACCTATACGCCTTTCCTCCTTATATCGATGCGCGGCACGCTGGGCTGGACCTTGTTCGGAATCCTCTGGGGCATCGCTTGTGTCGGCTGCGCTTTCAAGGCTTTTTTTACGGGGCGTTTCGACCGTGTTTCCACGGCGATGTATGTGGCTATGGGATGGTTCGTGCTGGTGGCGATTAAGCCTGCAATCACCTATGTGCCCGTTGGCGCGCTGGTGATGATGGCCATCGGCGGACTGGCCTACACCTCCGGCGTATTTTTTTATATCTATAACCGGATTCCCTACAATCACGCCATATGGCATTGTTTCGTCATGGCTGGGAGTGCCATTCATTTCTTCGCCGTTATCATTTATGTGCTTGACAAGCCGATGGTCTAATCCAAAGTGTATGCGGGGCGCGAGGCAGTGTACTTCGGTTATTTGTGGCGAGAAATAATTTTGTAGACCGGGCGAAGCGTGAACAGCATACCACTTTACAAAAACACGAAAACGCTGTCAGACAGGTACAAAAAGAAAAATAGGGCATGTGAATGAAAAACGGCTGGGCATGGCTTCATGCGGCGCTGGTGGTGATGTTGCTGTTACTTGCGGCGGGAGTCCGCCTGTATCGCCTGGATGAAGAGTCCCTGTGGCTGGACGAAAATATCACGTGGGACAAGATTGAATCCCCCGGGTTACAGGACTATATTTCCCAGTTGCGCACCCGCGACACAACCTTTGTACCCGCCTATTACGCCATTCTGTATTACTTTGGGAAAGTCTCGAACCATAATGTGACGGCGGCGCGGGCACTTTCCGTAGGCTTCGGCATGCTTACGGTTCTTCTTGTATACCTGATCGCCAGGCGCGCTTTCGGCCCGTCCGCAGGTATTGCGGCGTTACTGATGGCGGCTTTTTCCAACACTCACGTGTATTATGCCCAGGAGATACGTGTCTATGCCTTGTATTCCACGGCGGCGTTGTTGTCTATCTGGACGCTGGAAAACGCACTGCGTCAGCCTCATTTCCTGAAGTGGGCTGCGCACCTGTGCGCTAACGCTTTACTGGTGTTCTCCCATTATTTCGGCGCCCTGTTCCTGATAACAGAAGGCTGTTATCTGCTACTGTTCCATCGCGCCTCGAAGAAGCGCCTGGCGGGGTGGTTTTTCGCCCAGGCGATCCTGGCGCTGTTGCTGGGCTTGTGGATGCTGGGCATCCGCAGGGACGTGCTGGAGGTCACCACCGGTTTTTTGCAGGTTCCAAAGGCGGAAACGATTGAGTACGCCCTTACCTGGACGGCCTTGTACTGGCCGCGTTTCTTATATCCCCTCTCCTTCTTGTCGCGTATCCTTCTGGATATGATATTACTGCTGGGCTTCTATTGTTATTGGACCCGGCAAAATTCCGGTCCAAACAATAGACGATGGCAACAGATGGTGGTATATGTTTTGCTCATGGTCGCACCGGTAGTAGCAGCCCTTGCCGCCTGCTATCTGGTACGCCCTGTCCTTACCCTTAGGTATGTCATTCCCGCTTCACTCCTGTTCTTCATTCTTGTCGGCGGCGCGGTAGGCTCCCTGCCCTCCCGCCCGTTGCGTTGGGGGGCGGTGGTATTGCTGGCTTGCCTGATGGGGGCGCATCATCTTGAGGCCGCCCGTCCCTATCGCCCGAACCTGAAAACTGCGGGCGCAATCCTGAACCAGTCGCAAAGCCCGAATGACGGGCTGGTTCTTGAAAGCGTTGTGGATGCCTTCGCGCGGCGCAGGTACATCCAGTTTCCTGAAGAACGCACGATCGTCTGCGCCTCCAAAGAAGACTTGCTGGGATCGGTCGCTTCCCTGCTTACCCGCCACGCTGTGGTGTGGGTGCTGTGCGAGTTTGGCTATTCGCGCAATTATGCCTCCCTGGAGGAGCTGGAGGCCGTCCTCAAGCAAGGAGACACTACCGTGGAGCGCATGGAACTGTCCTCGGGACATTACACGTTTATGACGAACTCGAACTGGCCGGATTTAAGCGATATCGGGCAAAGCATCGTGCTCTACCGGGTATCTGGCGCCCGTCTCGAAGAACGAAACCAAGAGCGCAACATCCTGCCCGCGGCCATTTCCATCTTCAGTTCGTAACGGCCGCGCAGGATATTTACAGCGGAACGCAGACAGCCGAAAAACTGGTACCGTAGTTTTGTCATGGCCCAAGCACAATACAGCCGGTTTCGAAACCCCATTAGTACCCGGTAGTTGCCGCGCCAGCGGGGGGTCCAATTCAACTCCTCATAACGCTTCCAGCCGGTTTCACTTTCAAAAGCGTCCGAGCCGGGCAGGGGCGACCAGATGAACAGGCTGATTTCATCCACACCCAGACGGGTGAGTTCCAGCGCGAGGTTGCGGGTCAGCCTGCGGTCTTCATCGTTCTCGTCCTCGAAACCCAGGACAAACACGCAGTTAAGGCGAATGCCCAGTTTTTGGGAAAACATGACCAGGCGGCGCAATTTGTCGAAGTCCATGGGTTTGTTCATGTTTTTCAATACACGTGGGGAACCGCTTTCCGGTGCGAAGACGAGATACCGCAATCCCACACGATGGAGCAGCGCTATCGTTTCTTCATCCATGGTTTCCACTTTGACACCTGACGGGGTGGACAAGCGCACCTGGATGTCGCGCCTCAGCAATTCCTCCGCGAACGCGGCCGCCTGCTCCCGACGGCAGCCAAACAGTTCATCCTGGATGATAACGTCCGTGATGCCGTGACATTCTTGGGCGTGCTCAATTTCGTCGGCCACGTGCGCGGCGGACCGGGTGCGCCATTGTCGCCCCCACACCTTGGGCGTGGTGCAGAAGCGGCAGTTATAGATACAGCCTCGCGAGGTGGTCAACACCATGAACCGTCCCTGCACGGGCGCGTGTTGCATGCCCAAGCCCCAGTAGTTCTCCAGGGGAAGCAGATGCAGGGCCGCAAAGCCGAAACGGTCCAGATCTTCCTCAAAGGGCGCGGGCGGCGCGGCAAAATCCGGTCCGGCCAGTCCCGGAATGGCACGCGGATCCCCTGTGCCGTCACGAAGACAACGCGCAAGCGCCTCCAGGGGGTATTCCCCTTCGCCTATGCATACATAATCGAAACCGCCCTCGATGAACCGTTGCGGCACCACACTTACATGATTCCCCCCGGCAATCAAAATGGTGTCGGGATAGTTATCCTTGATGGCGCGGGCTAGCCGCAATACATACTCATGGGACATACCGGAATGCACGCCGATACCGATGAGGGGCGCATCGTCCAGCCGTTCCACAATCTCCGTTTCCGTGAGGCCGAAGCCGCTGAGCTGGTCATCTATCCGGAACAGGCGCCGCGGCGCAAGGCCGAACCCATCCAAAATGGAAACGGGAATCTCCTTTTTTTCAAGGTATCCCGCAAGGTACAGCAGACCTGTGGGCATAAAGGGAATGCTGCTATACGGGTCACCGGTCAAATGGACCAGGGCGGGATTGATCAATGTCACCTTGAAGGCCATATCAGTTCCGTTCGGCCTTAACGCCCAGCCATACCTGCCGGGGATAACATCCTTCGCACTTGGTCCACCGCCACAGGGCAAGATAAGTGTCGAGCAGGCGGCGACGCAGGCCCGTAGTCTCCGTAATTAACGCGCATATCCCCTGCCAGCGCAGCGTATGGAAACGATTCTCGAGTAGGGCGCGCAGCGTGTCCGGTCGGTTTCTGCGCAGCGCAAGGCGTTCTTCCCGGGGAAACGCGTGGGCGCACCACACCAGTGGATTCAGGATATTCGGCTCAAACACAAAAAACGTTCCGCCGGGTTTCAACACCCGGTAAACTTCGTCAAGCACCTGGTCGGCCGACGGTACATGGTGCAGCACGTCCATGGCAATCACGGTGTCGAAGGTATCAGCCGGATAAGGAAGGCGCTCCGCGCTGCCCGCGACGGCCAGGAAATGGTCCAGTCGTCGCTCGCGGCAAAAGGCGCGCGCCACCGCAATCATTTCCGGCGAGCTGTCCACCCCATGCACAGAGCCCGCGCGCGGGGCCAGGGCTTCAAAGTAAATGCCCGAACCGCAACCGATATCAAGCAGCATCCCGCACGGACTTTCGCCAAGAAATTCCACGAACATGTTTTCATACAACCGGCGCAGCCGGGGAATCCCGCTCAACCAGAACGGGTCGAACCGGTCATTAAAGCCGCACCGCGCGAAACGCGTCCCTTTGCCCGCCGCCACGGTTCTTGAATAATGGTCGTCACTGCCGGTCATGGGGATGCGCCCTCAAGATATCGATCTTCCGCCTCATAGTCGCGCCCGTGTCGAAGGCGCCCGCCGGCCTTGTCAGCAAGAAAATGATCCGCCACCGTCAGCGAGGCTTCAATGGAATGGTCCATGTTGTTATACCAGAAACGGCCGCAGCGGCCGAGGAGGCTCAGATTGTCCCAACTGTCATGGGCCCAGGCGAACATACCCCGCAGTTTGCGCGGATAATTGAGCACGTACAGGGGGTAGGTGTCGTGGATATGTTCCACATGATAGTCCTCAATGTCTTCCAGGCTGCGCAACATCTTCGCGTGCAGCAGAAACGTCTCCACGACACAGTCGAGCCTGGCAGGGTCCCGCCAGGCCGCGGCGTCTTCCGAACAGGAAATTTCCACGCAGATGCCCTCCTTGCCTTCAGGTACAAGGGCGGAATTAAAACATCGGGGTAGACAGGCCCGGGACGCCTCCATGGCCTTGTCACCGAAATAACACCATTGAAACTCCGGCTCAACCCGTTTCCGGGTAACGTAATTGAAAAGGACGGTGGACATGTAATGCAGCCTGGGCACCGATTCCGGCGCGCAGCCGATGGTCCGCAGTGTATCGAGCGAACCCGACCAGAACACATGCGATGCGGGCACTGTTTCTCCCGTTTCTGTGCGCACCGCCGTAATCCGCCCCGCTTCGGAAAGAAGTGCCGCCACGGGCGCGGAAGTCAGAATCCGGCCGCCCAGCCGCGTGATGCGTTCGGCCAGCCTTTCCGAAAACACGCCGATCCCCCCGGACCGGGGATATATAAATTGCGTGTCCGGCGCGTTGGATCGGAGCACGGACTTGGCAACCCCCCACAGTGACCCGGTATCCACGCGCTTGTCGATGGTGGCCCGGTCAATACCCGTTACCGCCCAGTCCCGGTGCAGGTTGGAACAGGTGTAGTCCAGAAATTTTTCCGTATAAGGCTGAAAAAACGTTCGGTATAAAACACGGCCATACCGTTCGATAATATAGTCCTCGAAAGAATCCGTGCGCGCTTTGCGCCTGCGAAACAAATCGAGGCCCGCCTGAACGAGCAGCGGCAAGGGCAGAGAAACAACGTTCGCAAGCGTCATGGGCCAGGGAAGATACTTGCCAAAAAGAAACAGGGTGGAATTGCGGCGTATCCAGTGATAATCCTCGCCAAGAATTTCAAACACGAAGCGGTTCACCCGGTCACTGTCTGAATGGAAACGGTGCGGACCGATATCAAAGGTGGCGCCGTTCGCGTATGAAAAACTTCTTGCCAGGCCGCCGACCGTCTTTTCTCTTTCAAGAATTACTACAGGCACGCCGGCCTCCGCCAATTTCAATCCCAACGTGAGACCGGCAACACCCGCGCCGACAATGACGACCGGAAGGTCCTGATGATTTTCCATGGATACTCCTGCTGGTTGGCGCAGTCCCGATTCAGGAACTCGGCACACGCTTGTACGCCCTGGAATATGGCGGTAACGGGCCAGGCTGTCCCAAACGCTTCCGGAAAGACAACGGCCTTGGATCCCATTGCCAAACCACTTTACAACAACGCATGCCTCTCTCACAAGCGCAGACGACGGGCTGGCGGATACAAAAAAGTAGACAGTAAACGGGGCCGCAACCAGGTGCGGCCCCGCGATAATACAGGCAGTTCTAAATGGCTCAACGGTTGCCGAGTTTACTAACAACCGTCAAGGATGCAAGGCAAAGCCCAATGAGCAGCCAGTCACCCAGAAGACGCTTAACCGCAGCCGGCGACATCTCCTTCGAACCACATCCGGAGAAGCAACCACAACTGTCTTCACCTTCACCTTCAGACGGCGTCTCCCCTTCGCCTTCGCCCGGTGTTTCCCCTTCGCCTTCTACAGGCGTTTCACCTTCGCCTTCGGCGGGCACTTCTGCTTCACCTTCTGCAGGTGTTTCTCCTTCACCTTCAATCAGCGTTTCACCCTCGCCTTCGGCAGGCACTTCGCCTTCGGCAGGCACTTCGCCTTCGCCTTCGGCAGGCACTTCGCCTTCACCTTCGGCAGGTACTTCGCCTTCACCTTCGGCAGGCACTTCGCCTTCACCTTCGGCAGGGACTTCACCCTCGCCTTCAACCGGCATTTCACCTTCACCCTCAACCGGTGTTTCACCTTCACCCTCAACCGGTGTTTCACCCTCGCCTTCGCTGGGCACTTCGCCTTCACCTTCTAAGGGGGCTTCACCCTCACCTTCAAGAGGCACTTCACCCTCACCTTCAAGAGGCACTTCACCCTCACCTTCAAGAGGCACTTCACCCTCACCTTC
>Ga0123335_1005048_pt1 | contig 16379 bp, 19 predicted proteins | sample BiotimSIPDNA_2_FD_89707 | JGI IMG/M metagenome (GOLD analysis project Ga0123335, IMG submission 89707) | Anaerobic biogas reactor microbial communites from Washington, USA - Biogas_R2 time_0 SIP DNA | ecosystem: Engineered > Bioreactor > Anaerobic > Unclassified | place: Washington, USA...
GCTGTGAAAAAATTGATTTCAATTCATTGAGAACACAATATGTAGGGTGCGTGAAACGCACCATGCACTACCGGTTGTGGTGCGTTTCACGCACCCTACAATTTTTTCACAGCCTCGGAGCGTTCGGGCAATGCGTTCCCAAGCAGAGCTTGGGAACGAGAAAATGTTCACGAGGTTTGAAATGTTCGTTAAACTAAACCCGATACTCGACGTCCTCCCCCCCGACCCCCGAGTCCCGCTTCCCCCAAATCCCCTAATCCCAAATCCCCTAATCCCTAATCCCTAATCCCCAGCCGCCATGCCGATCCGACTGAACTGTCCCCGATGCAAGACGCCCCTGCAAGTGCCCAGCAAGAAGGCCGGCGGGTACGTCAATTGTCCGCATTGCAAGGGTCGGTTGTGGGTGTCGAAAGACGCCGCCGCCGAGGCGACTCCCTCGGCGCCGATGGCCGAGCCGCCGTTGAAATCCGCGCCGGCGGCGGTCGAGTTCGCGCCGCCGAGCGCGAAAGCCTCCGAGTCGTCAACGCCGGGCGGCGCCAAGCCCGAGCCGCCCCCGCCCCCCGTTCCGCGGAAAAACGTCGCTCGCTTCATCACGACCGAGACGGCCGATTCGACGCTTCGGCTGGCCGCCGACGGCAAACTGCCCGAGCTGCAGCTTGAGGAGGGCCAAGACAAGCAGAAGCAGAATGAAAAATCGTCGTCGCTGAATCCCCTGGCGCTGTTCGGCATATTGAGCATCAGCGTCGGCGTTTCGATCATGCTGGCGTTGTTCGGCCCGGAACCGCGCGCCGATTCCCGCGGCAGCGACAAAGCATATCAACGATATTTGATCGAGAAGAGCTATTTCGGCTCCGGCAATATCGACGAAAGCGACTTGAAACCTTATCAACTCCTGCTGCGCGAGGCCCAAATGGCGCATACCCGCGCCGACCTGAAAACCGAACGCGAGTGCTATCGCCGCGTATTGGACATGCTCCGCGCCGAGCGCGGACCGGACCGGAAGGGATTGACTGGCAGCAGAGAGCGTGATAAGAAACTGGAAGAATCGATTTCGATATTGCTTAGCGGGGAATAGACGTTATGGACGGCGCCGCGCGTTACGAAATAATCGACACCATCGCCCAAGGCGATTTTGCCGCGGTCTATCGCGCCCGCGACCGCGAATTGGGCCGCGAGGTCGCCATCAAGCAGATTCACCAGCAATTTTTGGCCGACGGACGCCAATTAGCCCGCTACTGGCAGGAGGCCCAACTGCTGGCCTCGCTGCAACATCCGAACATCCTGACGATCTACGACATCGTCCGTTCGAAGGGGTGGCTGATCTTGGAGTTGATGCAGGGCAGTCTTCAGCCGGCCGCGCAAAGCGAAGGGATCGATCTCGATTATCTCCGCGGCGTATTGTCCGACAGCCTTCGCGCGTTGGATTTTCTGCACGCCAACGGCATCGTACACGGCGACATCAAGCCGAGCAACATGCTATTGGATTCCCAGGGTCGGGTTAAGCTGGGCGATTTCGGCCTCGCCAGACGCGCCAGCAACGAGGAAGGCAGCCTGCTGAAAGGGACGACCAAGTACATGGCTCCCGAGTTGGTCTCCGACCGCTTCGGCGAAGCCGGCCCGGCCAGCGATCTCTATTCTCTCGGCTTTACGGCGTATGAATTGATGTGCGGGAACAAGTTCGACACGCTTTTTCCCGGGCTAAGCAGTTTCGGCCGCGATCGGCAAATCGCCTGGATGATGTGGCACGCGGCGGCGGACCGCAATCTTCCTCCGATCGGCCGGGTGTTGGAAGGCGTGCCCCCCGATCTTACTCGCGTCATCGAGCATCTGATCGTCAAGGATCAATCGAAGCGGTGCAGATCGGCGAAAGAGGCGCTTTGGGAATTGCGAGTCGATCCCGCCCTGGCAGCCGACGACTTGAGCGACGCGGAAGCGAAGGCCGATGCCGCCCGGACTGAAGCCGCGAAAAAGAAACGCCGCATGAGACTGGCCGCCGCGGCCGCGATGGCGCTTTCGGCGGCTTTGAGCATATTCATGCTTTTGCCGGAGAGGCCGCGACAGGCCCCGGTTGGCCCGCCCCCGCCGGCGACCGGCGTCGTGACGAAGGTCCATCACGATGAATGGTTGCTGGCCGTCGCAATCGAAGAGAAGGGCGAAACCAAGGCCCGCGAAATTCCGCTCAGCCGCTACGATCGGATTTTCATCAACGACAGATCGCATGTGCTCCGCGATCTGAGGCCGAACGACCGCGTAATTGTTTCACAAACGATCGACGACTCGGGGCGTCGAATCACCGAAATTCGCGCCTACCGGCCCGAGACCAACCGAGGTTACGTAAAATCAGTCGATCCCGAGCAGCGGCGGTTTGTGATCGCCGTCGAGGACGGAGAACGGGAGGCCGAGTTGAATCTCGCCGTGCCCGAGGGTCTGCAAATCACCTTTAACGGCGCATCTCAAATCGACGGGCGCCCTGTCGCACTGGCCGACTTGCACCCGGACGATCGCGTCTTGGTCAGTCATAAGGAAGGCGAAGCGGGGCGCGAGACCGTCGAGTTGGCCGTGGAGCGGGTGGTCAGAATCGACGGCGTGATCCGCAAAATCGACGCGGAAAAGGGCGAATTGACCGTCTCCTTCGGCGCTGGCGACGCCGCCGCCTTGACGATTCCATTCGCGCCGAATTGCGAAATCACGATCAACGACCGCCGCTTCATCGACAACAAGCTGCTCGAGCCGGGCGATCTGCGGCCGGGCGACGTGGCCGCCGTCTTCCACGACGCGCAAGCCGTCCGCGTCAGCGCAAATCGCGTCCTGGGACAAGAAGGCCTTGTCCGCTCGATCCACTACGACGCCGGAACGATCGACGTGATCGGCGAAGGCGGAAAGGCGACGACCTACAGCGTCGGACCGAATTGCATAATCACTCTTGGCGGCGAGGCGGTCGAGCTGGCCGATCTTCGTCAGGGAGACGTGGTGGCGGTATCGCACGATTCGCCCGACGCCCGGCGCCCCGAGGCGATTTCGGTCTCGGCCCGCCGGCCGGCCGATCGTTCGCGCTGGGCTTTGTTGATCGGCAACGAGAACTTCGAGGACCGCTCGCTGACCGCTCCGGCTCGCGCCGTGGCCGACGTTAATCTATTGCGCGGCGCGTTGACCGCCCGCTACAAAGTGCCCGCCGACCAGGCGTTCGTCTTGACCGACGAAAGTCTGGTTCGGCTGGAGCAGAGCATCCCGGATTTTCTCGGCCGCTTAAGCGCGAACGACGAATTGCTGGTCTACGTCACCGGCAGGGCTTATCGGAACGACGCCGGCAAGGTGTTCCTCGCGCCGCGAAGTTTCGATCTGAGGCGCGTGGACGCGACCGGGCTGCCGCTCCAATGGCTGATCGACCAGTTGGAGCGATGCAAAGCCAAGGGCAAGCTGTTGCTTGTCGATTTCGGCCGAGCCGGCGAGGGGTCCGATCTCGCCCGGGAACCGTCGCCGGCCGAGATGCTCGGCGCGCTTGAGGCTCCGCCCGGCCGCGCCGCCTTGAGGACCGTCACCGCCGTCGCCGGCGGCAAAGAAGGCCAAAGGGGAGCACTCGCGCCGGGGGGCAACGAGGGGCTGTTCGCCGCCTTCGCCGCCAGAGCCTATTCCGGCTCGGCCGACAAAAACCGCGACCTGCGAATCGAACCGACGGAACTGTTCGATTTTCTCCAGGATCGGATGGCCGCGTCGGCCGGCCCGACGCCGGAATTGTTTCTGCCCGACAATCGCCCACCCCGGCTGAGCGAACAGGCCAAGACCTCCATCCAGCGCTTGGCCGCCTACATCGGCCGGGACCGCATCGACTTCGAGGCGGCGCAAAACGATTTCCGCGACGCGGCGCGGGCGGCCGGAAAGGAAATCGAGCCGCGATTGCTCTACGCGCTGTTGCTGATGAAACAGAAACAGCGCGACGCCGCGGCAATGCAATTCGAGGAGCTGCGCCTCCAGCATCCCGATCTCGCGCTGCACTCCCAGGCAATCGCTTGGATGCGATTCGAGCAGCGGGCGTATCAGGCCGGCATCGACGAACTGACCGCCCTTGCCGCCGGATTTGAACGCCGGAAAACGCCGGCCGAGCCGTTTTCCGCGGAGGCCGGGCAATTGTTCGATTGGATCGGACAGCTCCGCGAATATGCGGCCGTCGCGGCGGAAGAATTGCGGCGCCCCTCGCCGACCTCGCTCGCTGCGCTCGACGCGGCGGTCGAAAATATCGGCCCCGACGCCCTCCGACATTACGAGCAAGGCCGGGCGAAGTCGAAATCCATCGCCGACGATTTCGATAAACGCGCCGCCGATGCAACCGCCAGCGCCGATGCCGCCAAACTGAAAATCGAACGACGCCGCTTGATCCATTACGCCGATTTCCCCTACGACCAAGCGGTGCGGCGGATTCTAGCCGGGTTGGATCAATGATTCGCCGGCCGGCGGCATTTCGCAAGGCGAAACCTTTCCGGGCAGATCGGGCCTGCCGCGCCGCAACCGGCGCTCAATCCAACGGAATCACCTTGGGCATGGGGATTTTGCGCCCCCAAACCCGGCCGTGACGCGCCGCCAGTTGATTGAAGTTGAAACGCAGGAACTCATAGAGCGACTCGGGCGGGCCGAGCGACAGCCAACGGTCGAGCAGAACCTCGATGTGGGCGTCGTACTGTTTGCGCGAAGCGCCGTGGGCGTAGCAACGTTCGCCCAGCCGTCGAAGATCGCCGTCGAATTTCGGCCCGATGTGCCACAACTCGTGCAGAACCGTCGAAAGTTTCCCGCGCAGCGGCAGGTCGAGGAACCGCGGCAAATAGAAGGTGAGGATGTAGAGCATTTCGCGGCCGTCGGGGGCGTAAAGCCGCTGCATGCCCCAGCGGCGCTTGCGGCGATAAACGTGCGCCCTACCGCCGTCGAATCGCATCGGCGCCAGCGAGGCATAGGTTCCCTGATCGTCCGCTCTCCGCGTTTGCGCAAAACTGATCGCCACGCGCGACATGTCGATGTGATGCAGCCGGTCCAAACGCGATGCCATGTCCTCGCAGACCCGCTGGATGTGAGAGGTGAAGTCGAATCCGGCGGCGGGCGGGCTGTCGCGTCGAAATGCTCGCGGCGGTCGAGCGGAATCCATGATGCGCTACGCTGTCCGGCGCTTATGCCGTATATTGCCACGCAAGGCGAGGGAAAGAAATATTCGACGGCCCCCGGGTTCCGCCGAGGAACGCGCGAGGCGGATGCAGCGGGGCCTTCGGCCAACTACGCTTATTTCGTTTCTTCGGGAGCTTGTTCGCCGGCGGATTCCGCGACGTTTTCGGCGGCGATGTCGTCCATCGGCGGGGCCGGCGATTCGACGGCCGGAGCCTTTGCCGCCGATTCGTCCCCGGCGTCTTCCACTTCAAACGACGGGCGCGAGGACACGCGGCGGACGCGGTCTCTCGTGCCGACGAATTCGAGGATAGCGCGGGCGCCGGCGTCGCCCAACCGGGGCTTGGCCAGCCGCATGATTCGGGTATAGCCGCCGTCCCGATCGGCGAAACGCGGGGCAATCTCCTCGAAGAGGATGCCGACCGCCTGCTTGTTGCCCAGCAGGCGGAGTGCGCGGCGACGCGCGGCGATCACCGGCGAAATCGTCCGGCACCATTCGTGCCATGCCTCGCTCGTTCGCCACGCGCGCCATTGATCGCTGTTCCGCTCGGCGTTAGGCTCCATCTCGTCGGCCTGGTCTTGATACGGCAAAACGCGGCGGGCGATGGTTATGCAGCGCTCGACCAACGGCCGCACTTCCTTGGCCTTCTGCAACGTGGTGATGATGCGGCCCGGTACTTTCGGCGCGTTCTTCTCGTCCTCGAAAACATCGCGCTCCGTAAGAAACAAGGCGGAAGCCAAGTTCCTGAGCAACGCGCGTTGATGGCTGGGATTGCGGCCGAGCGTCCGGCCTCGTCGTCTGTGTCGCATGATCGTGATTCTCTAATTTGATTCGGGGTTCGAGACGCGAGCTTCAGTATCCGATGCAACGATTGGATGCCGGATGCCGGATATTCGAACGCCGCGTCTTGATTTCCTTGCCGATTGATTGATTTACAATATGGTGCTTTGGGGCGGCGGGAGCCTCATCCCCAATCGAAGACCGATGTCGGCCAGCTTTTCGCGGACCTCGGTCAGCGTGGTCTCGCCGAAATTGCGGACCTCCAACATTTGCTCCTCGGAGCGGGTGACGAGGTCGCGCACCGTGTGGATGTTCTCGGTTTCCAGGCAATTCGACGCCCGAACCGACAGGTCCAATTCCGCCAGACTCATCGCCAACTTGGCCTCCGTCGCCTGATCGACGGCGACCATGCTGAGCGAAGGCGTTTCGCTGTGGACCATCGGCCCCAGTTCGTTGTATTGGACGAAGGGATTCAAGTGTTTGCGGAGGATTTTGGCCGATTCGACCAGCGCCATTTCGGGCGAAATCGAGCCGTTGGTCCAAATCTCCATCGTCAACTTATCGAAATTGGTTTTTTGCCCGACGCGGGTCTCCTCGACCTCGTAACGCACCTTGGTGACGGGGCTATAAGCCGCGTCGATCGGGATGATGCCGATCTCCTGCGCTTGGGGCGTGTGTTCGGTGGCCGGCACGTATCCCCGGCCGTTCTCCACGACCATCTCCAACATGAACGGCACGTCTTCGGTCAGCGTGGCGATGTGATGGTCCTTGTTGATCACCTCGACCTGCTCGTCGGCGATCACGTCCGCGCCGGTGACGGGGCCGGCCGAATTCTTCTCGATCCGCAAAACGCGGGTATGTTCGCTGAAGTTCTTGACGACCAACGCTTTGACGTTCAGCACGATGTCGGACACGTCTTCGTAGACGCCGGGGATCGAGCTGAACTCGTGTTGCGCGCCGTGCAGCTTGATCTGGGTAATCGCGCTTCCCTCAAGGCTGGAAAGCAAAATGCGGCGGAGACTGTTGCCGACAGTCGTGCCGAAGCCGTGTTCGAACGGCTCGGCGAAAAATTTGCCGTAGGTGGATGAAAGGGTTGATTGCTCGGCCGATACCAGACTCGGCAACTCCAAGCCACGCCATCGAATACGCATTATTAGGCTCCGATCCAATTACAATAATTGCAGCTATGTACGGCTATTTGGAACAAAGCTCGACTATCAAGCGAGGCTGCACGGGAATCGAGACGTCCGAAGCCTCGGGATAACGGAGAACGTGCCCCTCGGGCGGCGTTCCGTCCACTCGAGCCAGGAAATCCGGCACCGCGCGGTCAGCTTCCGCCAGGGCGGCTTGCACCAATTGCAGACTTTTCGGGCGGTTCTTCACGCGAATCACGTCGCCGGGGCGAGTCGAGTAACTGGCGATATCCACGCGGCGGCCGTTGACGGTAACGTGGCCGTGGGCGATCAACAGCCTGGCCTGCGCCCGCGACAGGCCGAATCCAAGTCGGTATACGACGTTGTCCAACCGGCGTTCGAGCAGGATCATCAATGTTTCGCCGGTGTTGCTTGTGCCCCGTTCGGCCTGGGCGAATATCTTGCGGAACTGCCGCTCTAAAATTCCGTAATGGTTTTTCACCTTCTGTTTTTCGCGGAGGTGGACGCCGTAATCGGTCTGCTTGCCGCGGCGGGAATAAGCCATGCCGGGCACGGACTCGCGCCGCTCGAACGCGCACTTGGGGGTATCGCAGCGAGTCCCCTTGAGAAACAACTTCGCGCCTTCGCGACGGCACAAACGGCATACTGGTGAACGACGACGGGCCATATTATTTCAGTTGATAGTGGGTAGTGAAAAACAATAATTTTCCGGGGCGCCGGCCGCCCGCTCTACACGCGGCGGCGCTTTTTCGGACGGCATCCGTTGTGCGGCAATGGGGTTACATCTTCGATCGACTTGATCTTCAAGCCGGCGGCCTGCAAGGCGGTGATGGCGCTTTCGCGCCCGCTGCCCGGCCCCTTGACCTTGACGTCGATCTCTTTCATCCCGGACTTCATCGCTTTGCCGGCGACTTGCTGTGCCGACATCTGGCCGGCGTAGGGCGTGCTCTTGCGGCTCCCCTTGAAGCCGCTGGTGCCGGCGCTGGCCCAGCAGAGCACCTCGCCCTTGGTGTCCGTGATGGTGATAATCGTATTGTTGAACGTGGCTTTGATGTGGGCCACGCCCGCGGTCACGTTCCGGCGTACTTTTGCCTTCGACGATGCTGAGCTTGTCTTTGCCACCTATGGAATACTCCGATCAACGGTTTGAAACTGACGGTTTTCAGCAGCCGGCGGTATTGCGGCCGGCATGATGCCGGCGGCTGCTTTAGCGCATGTCCTTGACGCCCTTCTTGCCGGCCACGGTTTTCTTGGGACCTTTGCGGGTACGGGCGTTGGTGCGGGTGCGCTGTCCGCGCACGGGAAGTCCGCGCCGATGCCGCAATCCACGATAACAGCCGATGTCTTTCAATCGGACGACGTTTTGGTTTCGTTGCCGCCGGAGTTGCCCCTCGACGACGTAGTCCTTGTCCAGCAACGCCGCCAATCGGGCCAACTCGTCCTCTCGCAGGTCGCGGGCGCGAATGTGCGGGTCGATGCCGGCCTTATGGCAAAGGTCGCGGGCGATTTTCGGCCCCACGCCGTAAAGGTATGTCAGCGATATGATCGCGGGGCGATCGTTCGGAATATCAACACCCAACAGACGCGGCATGCTCTCGCACTCCCTCGGTTGCAAAACCGAACGGATTGAACCGATCAAAACGATTCGATTTCAAACCGATCCGATTTTCTGTAAACACAATATTATTTGATTATTTGGCGACGAAAAAAACTTAAAACCCTCAAAGCCGCGGCTTCTCTGGGAAGAATGCTTGTTCTCGGGATTATCGAGCGTTTTCAACTTAAATGCAGCGGCAACATCGGCCGCAAACCGCAAAAATCTTATCCTTGCCGCTGTTTGTGCCGCGGATTGCTGCTGCAAACCACATACACAATGCCGCGGCGGCGGACAATTTTGCACTTTTCACATATTCGTTTCACGCTGCTGCGGACTTTCATGGCAGTGGCATCTTCTTATCTTGATTTACCCAAACGCGGAGCGAAGTGCTCCAGTATAAACCGATCCCCCCAAAACAGACAAGGCCCTTGAAAAATAAATTTTCCCTATTGGCCCAATTTCTGCACACACCGCACCATCCACAGGGGGGTGTGCTGCTCCGTGCTGCATGTTTCCAGGCATTATAAACACTTGGATCAACTGGCGAGCTTAGGGCAACTTACCAAGTTTCTCCGTTCGGACCGGCCGTCAACACCAGGGGGCCGTTTTCGGTAATGGCCACCGTATGCTCGAAATGCGCGCTGGGCAGTCCGTCGGTGGTAACTTGGGTCCAATAGTCGGGTAGCGTGCGAACGCTTTTTACGCCCATATTCACCATCGGCTCGATGGCGATGACCAATCCGGTGCTCAAGCGAAAGTCGCCTTTGCCGCGACGGAGTTGTCGGTTGGCGAAGTTGGGTACCTGGGGATCTTCGTGCATTTCGCGGCCGATCCCGTGCCCGACAAAAGCCTCAACAACCGAGTATTTATGTTTTTTGACGTAGGCCTCCATTTCCGCCGCCACCTGGCTCCAACGCGAGCGGCGGTCCAACAACGCGATGGCCAGACTCAACACATTTCGCGTAACGTCCAGGAGCCGCCGCAGCTCAGGCGAAATCCGGCCGACGGGGTATGTCGCGGCCGCATCGCCGCACCAACCGTTCAATTTGCAGCCCGTGTCAACGCTGACGACGTCTCCTTCGACCAATTTTCGCGGGCCGGGTATTCCGTGAACCACTTCCTCGTTGACTGAAATGCAAGTAACGGCGGGGAAAGGAACCCTGCCCGGCACTCCCTTGAACAACGGTTGCGCGTTGTGCGAGGCGAAGAAATCGGCCGCCGCCTTTTCGATTTCACCGGTCGTCACCCCCGGGCGGATCAATTCGGCCATTTTTTGATGCACCTGCCAGACAAGCAGTCCGGCCTTGCGCATTTCGGCGATTTCCCGCGGCGACCTTAAAATCTCCACTCCCAACAACTCCCAATCAATAAGTGTCCCCGCTACAAGAGCTTGTCTAAAATCGCCTTGGCGCGGTCGAAAACCTCGTCCATCGTTCCCATTCCGTCGATGCTGACGAATCTGCCCTGTTGATTGTAATAGTCCAGCAGTGGCTTGGTTTGAAGGCGATAGGCCTCCAGGCGTTGGCGGATGACTTCCGGCGAATCGTCCGCCCGGCCGCGACCGGATAGCCGCTGGAACAATTCTTCCTCGGGCACTTTCAGTTCGAGCACCATGTCGAGCGGGGTTCCCTTGTCGGCCAACATTTCGTCGAGTGCCTCGGCCTGGGCAATGGTGCGGGGAAATCCATCGAGCAGATAACCGTTGCGGCAATCCGGCTGACCGAGCCGCTCGGCGATGATCGTGACGATGATGTTGTCGGGCACGAGAGCGCCGGCGGACATGAATTCCTCGGCTTTCATGCCGATTTCCGTCTTCGCGTCCCGCGCGGCTCGAAGCATATCGCCGGTGGAAAGGTGAGCCAGTCCGTAAAGATCGACCAACCGCTGCGCCTGCGTGCCTTTGCCCGCGCCGGGCGGTCCAATGAATACGATTCGCATCTGTATGCCTTACCCCTTTTCCAGAAGCCCCTTGTAGTTTCTCATCACCAAGTGGCTGTCGATTTTCTGCACTACGTCGAAAGCGACGCTAACGGCAATCAACAAGCTCGTTCCGCCGTAAAAGCTCGCCAGCCCGTAGGGAATTCCCGCAAAGGCCGACACCACCGTGGGCACGATCGCCACGACCGCTAAAAACCCGGCGCCGACGTAAGTGATCCGCACCATCACCTTTTCCAGGTAGTCGGCCGTTCGACGACCGGGCCGATAGCCGGGAATGAAGGTGCCGTAATTCTTCAGGTTGTCCGACATCTCTTTCGGATTGAAGGAGATAGCGGTCCAAAAATAACAGAAGAAATAGATCAACCCGATATACAGGACGTTGTATGTCCAGGAATCTCCGCGTTGAAAGGCTTGCTCGAACGGTCCCCAGATTCCCGGGTTAGCTCGGGCGGCATACTGGAAAATCATCATCGGGAACAGCAACAAGCTGCTGGCGAAGATGATGGGCATAACGCCGGCCTGATTGATTCGCAGGGGGAGATACTGCCGCGTGCCGCCGTATACGCGGCGCCCGCGGACGTGCTTGGCGCTCTGGGTGGGGATGCGGCGTTGGCCTTGTGTAATCAGCACGATGCCCAGTACCACGCCGACGAAGAGCACCGCCATCAACAGCAGCGTTTCGACGCCGATCGAGCCGCGGCCGGTGCCGCCCAGTTCCAAGCCGGTGTCTTGTATCTTTTTGACGACTTCGAGGTAGAAAGTAGATGGCATTCGGGCGAGGATGCCCGCCATGATCAACAAACTGATTCCGTTGCCGATGCCGTATTCGTCGATTTGTTCGCCCAACCACATCAGGAATACGGTTCCGGTGGTCATCGTCAGCACGGCGGTCAACTGCCAGCCAAAGGGTAGATGTCCTCCGCTGGTCAGGAATGAATCGCGGACCAGGCCGTTTTGCAGCAAGATGCCGAGATAGAACCAGCTTTGCCCGACGCAAAGAACCACCGTGGCGTATCGGGTGTACTCGTTGATTTTTTTGCGTCCGCTCTCGCCTTCTTTTTTCAGCTTTTCGAGCGGCGGATAGACGCTGCCGAGCAGTTGGAAGATAATCGATGCGGAGATGTAGGGCATGATGCCCAGGCCGAAGATCGTTGCCTGACTGAGTTGGCTGGCGCTGAAGGTTGATACCAGATCGAGTACGTCGCCGATGCCGCCCTGCCCCTTCTGGAAGAAGGCGGTCATTTTCGAGGGATCGACGATCGGCAGCGTGATTTGCCAGCCGATGCGATAGATGGCCAACAATCCCAGCGTGAGCAGAATCTTCTGCCGCAATTCAGGGATTGTAAAGACGACGCGAATCTTTTCCCACATGGCTCGATCCGTCTGGTTGAGGGATGCCTATTTTTTCTTCATTTTGTTTTTGACCACGGGCGCCTTACCGGGCAAGACGACGACCTCCCCCCCTGCTTTTTCGATTTTTTCGCTTGCCGTCCGGCTGAAGCGATGGGCCGAGATTTTGAGTTTTTTGGTCAATTCGCCGTTTCCCAAGACTTTCAACTGGTCATAGGTTCCCTTGACGACGCCTTTTTCCCTGAGCGAATCCGGAGTGACCTCTTCGCCGATTTCGAAGTGATTTTCGAGGGAGTAGAGGTTGACGATGGCGATTTGATCGGCCCAACGGTTGTTGAAGCCGCGTTTGGGGACGCGTCTGACCAGGGGCATCTGTCCGCCCTCGAAGACGGGCGAGGAAGAATAGCCGCTCCGCGAGCCTTGTCCTTTGTGGCCGCGCGAGGAGGTTTTGCCGTGGCCGGAGCCGGGGCCGCGCCCGAGGCGCTTTCGCGACTTGTTCTTTTTTATTCCGCGATGGACGTCGTTTAGATTCATGTGAGCGAAACTCCCCGCAGGCGTTCGACTTCGCTTTGCGATCTTAGTTGCTTAAGGGCTTCGATAGTCGCCTTGACAAGGTTGGTCGAATTGTTCGAGCCGAAGCTTTTGGTAAGAACGTCTTTCAGTCCGCAGGCTTCGCAGACGGCGCGGACCGCGTCGCCGGCGATGACGCCGGTTCCCGGCGCGCCTGGCAATAAAACCACTTTCGCCGCGCCGAAATGCCCCTTTACGGAATGGGGGATGGAGGTGCCGTCCATGTGGATCGGGAACATGTTTCTCGTTCCGTCCTTGACGGCTTTTTCGACTGCCGGGGGCACTTCGTTGGCCTTGCCGTAACCCCAGCCCACCTTACCCTGGCCGTCGCCGACGACAACCAGCGCCGTGAAGCTGAAGCGACGGCCTCCTTTGACCACCGCCGCGCAACGGCGAATCTTGATCACCTTGTCGATTAGTTGTCCTTGGATTTCGTCGGTTGACATGGGATTATTGAGTTGTCAGTTGTAAATGGCAAGTCGTAAGTCGTCGGTTTTCGTTTCATTTCAGTCTGAACTGATAACTGAAAACCGACAACTGACAACTACTAAAAAATTAAACCTGCTTCCCTGGCGGCGTCGGCGAGCGCGGCGACGCGGCCGTGATATTTGTATTCGCGCCGGTCGAGGACGACTTCTTTAATGCCGGCCGCCAATGCCCGCTCGGCGATGGCCTTGCCGACGGCGGCGGCTGCGGCAATGTTTCCGCCGTAGGAGATGCCCGATCGCAACTCTTTATCGCGTGTGCTTGCGGAAACGAGCGTTCGCCCCCGGGCGTCGTCGATAATCTGGGCATAAAAGTTCAGGCGGCTGCGGAACACGCTCAAGCGCGGGCGCGTGGCGTCGTTCTTCAGGCGATTTCGCACGCGGAAACCCCTGCGTTTCCGTTGCCGGCCCATTCTTCGTTCGTGACTCATCGCTAAAATCTCCCCACGGGCAAGTTGCCGCAATATATGCTGGTAATGCTATTTCACCATTGCCTTGCCCTGTTTGCGCCGAACCGGTTCGCCGAGGTATCGGATTCCCTTGCCCTTGTACGGTTCCGGTTTTCGCAGCGCGCGGACGGACGCGGCAAAATGCCCGACTTTCTGCTTGTCGATGCCTTGAATAACGATATGTTGCTGGTCGGGAACGGAAACCGTGATGCCTTCCGGAATGGGAACCTGCAACTCGTTGGCCAGTCCGACGCGAAGCTGAAGCACCGTTCCCTGCACGGCGGCCAGATAGCCGACGCCGTGGATTTCCAGACGTTTTTCGTAACCCTGCGTGACGCCGACGACCATATTGGCCAGGATGGCGCGGGTGAGGCCGTGCAGCGCTCGGCTCTGACGTTCGTCGTCCCGGCGGCTGACTTTTACGGTTTTATTTTTCTCGTCCAGGGCCATCGACACTTCGGGACGATGTTCCCAGGAGAGCTTCCCCTTTGGGCCTTCGACGACGATCGTGCGATCGGCCAACTGGACTTTCACTCCAGCGGGGATGTTAACCGGCATTTTTCCGATCCGCGACATTTTCTTCCTCGATTGACTTTAGTTGTCGGCGTTCAGTGTTCGGTGTTCGGTGGTCGGTGGAGAAACTCAAAACTGAAAACCGTAGGCATTCTTAAAACTGAATCCCGACAACTGATGGCTTTTTACCAAATTTCGCAAAGCACCTCACCGCCGAGTTTTCGCTGGCGTGCTTCGCGGTCGCTAACGACTCCCCGGCTGGTGCTGATTACGCTGATTCCCAGTCCGCCCAGGATTGGTTTCAGTTGCGCGGCGCCGCTGTAAACGCGGCGGCCGGGTTTGCTGACTCGCCGGATGCGCCGGATCACGCGCTCTCCGTTCGGACCGTATTTCAGGTGGATGCGGAGATTGTTGGCCGGTTTGTTTTCCACTTCCTCCCAATCCCAGATATAGCCTTCGCGCTTCAATACTTCGGCCAATCCCCGTTTTACCTTGGAGAGCGGCATATCGACATGGGGCCGTTCGACGCGCACCGCGTTACGGATACGAGTCAACATGTCGGCGATAGGGTCGGTCATCATCGGTTTATGGGTCCTGCGTTAAATAATGCCGCGGCGGTTCGATTACAATTCGTCAACGACGGCTTACGCGCTGTTGCGTCGACTGGCAAACAGCCTCCTTACCAACTCGCTTTTCGCACGCCGGGTATCATCCCCTGGTCGGCGAGGTTGCGGAAACAAATCCGGCATATTCCAAACTTCTGGTATACGGCTCGCGGCCGTCCGCATATCCGACACCGGCGCACCAGGCGCGTCGAATATTTGGGCGGTTTCACCGATTTGGCGATTTTCGATTTGCTGGCCATTTTATTAGTGGCTAGTGGTTAGTGCTTAGCGGTTAGCGGTTAGCGGACTAGTTGCTAGCCACTGGCCGGTAACCGCTACTTTCATGCCGCCCGAAGGGGCATGCCGAATTCCTTCAATAATATCCGCGCTTCGTCGTCGGTCTTTGCGCTGGTAACGATGGTAACGTTCATCCCCTGCGTGAAAGTGAACTTGTCGGGGTTCAATTCCGGGAAGATCATCATTTCCGTCACGCCGAGGTTGTAATTTCCCCGCCCGTCGAACGCCTTCGGAGACAATCCCCGAAAGTCGCGGACTCGCGGCAAGGCGATGGAGACCAAGCGGTCGAGGAACTCGAACATCCGTTTCCCCCGCAGGGTGACCTTGCAGCCGATCGCCATTCCTTCGCGGAGTTTAAAGTTGGCGATCGACTGTCGGGAGTTGGTGACCACCGGTTTTTGCCCGGTGATCTGTTTCAATGCTTCCAGCGCTTCCTCCATGTATTTTTTGTCGGCGATGGCCTTGCCCACGCCCATGTTGACGACGATCTTTTCCAACCGCGGTATCGACATGCGGTTTGCGCGGCCGAGTTTTTCTTTCAACCCGGGCAGGATTTCCTTGTAGTACTTTTCCTGCAACCGCGGGACGGGAATCACTTCCGGTTCTTGCGGTTTATCGCCCTTTTTTGCTTTTTCGGCTTTTTCGGGCTTGCCGGCTTTAGGGGGCTTTGGGGCCTTTTCCGGGCGCTCGGGCTGATCGGCCTGCGTCGGTTTTTTTTCTTGGTCTTCGCTCATTGGTCGATTCGTGTTTTTCTAGTCGGCATGTGCCGCGGGTCCGAATTATCAAGGCCGCGGCGCCGCCTGCCTCGCGGTGGTTATTTTCCTTTTGCGTAGCGCGCCTTCGGGGGAGCTATTTGTCCGTTGCCCGCGCCGCACTTCTTGCAGTATCGCTCCTTGGCGCCGTCGTTGGCGTATCTGACGCCCAGCCGGGTGGCGGCCCCGCACGCTCCGCAGACCAGCAGTACGTTGCTCATCCGGATCGGCATTTCTTTCGAAAGCCGGCCGCCCTGGGGATTTTTCTGGCTGCGGCGCACGTGCTTATAAACGCGGTTTACTCCCTCGACTACCAGTTTATTCGACTTGTTCTCGACGCGGAGAACCCGGGCCGTCGTGCCCTTGTCGTCGCCGGCGATCACCTTCACCATGTCGTTTGTTTTGATATGCATCAGACCACCTCGTTCGCAAGGCTGACGATTTTCATAAAGTTGCGGTCTCTCAGTTCGCGGGCGACCGCGCCGAAAATGCGCGTTCCCTTGGGATTTCGGTCGTTGTCGATGATTACCGCCGCGTTGCTGTCGAAGCGGACGTAACTGCCGTCAGTGCGCCGGGTGGGTTGCTTACAGCGGACGATTACGGCTCTCACGACGGTCCCTTTTTTCAGGTCTCCGCCGGGGGTAACCGCTTTCACGCTGCAAACGACGACGTCGCCGACTCTGGCGAAGCGTTTTCTCGATCCGCCCAGCACTTTTATGCACATCAATTCCTTGGCGCCGGTA
>Ga0123335_1005049_pt1 | contig 16377 bp, 12 predicted proteins | sample BiotimSIPDNA_2_FD_89707 | JGI IMG/M metagenome (GOLD analysis project Ga0123335, IMG submission 89707) | Anaerobic biogas reactor microbial communites from Washington, USA - Biogas_R2 time_0 SIP DNA | ecosystem: Engineered > Bioreactor > Anaerobic > Unclassified | place: Washington, USA...
CTCGCCCCTTCCGGTAACTACCTGGTCGGGAGTTGCCTGGAGGGCCAGATTGCGTGCCCTGTGGCAGAAGGAGCTCTGGGGGGAATTGGGCCACCTTTGCCGGGATCATCGGCTGACCCCGAGCAATGTCATCAAGCTGTTGCTCTTTGCCATTCGGGGGCAAAAGCTCCATCTCTGGACGGAGAAGCTGCTTGCAAGCCTTCAGGAGGAAAAGACCACCCTATACGCTTACTGGTTGAGTTACGAGGCCTATGCTGCGGCCTTGAGCAAAGCACGGCATCCCGGTGCCCGGTTCATTGCTCGAGGTCATGCATTTGACATAGACCCCAAGCGCAATCCTATGAATCCCTATCTGATGAAGGCCTTTATCGCCCGGTATGCCGAAAGCATCTATTTCATTAGCCACCAGGCCAAAGGCCAATATCTGTCCTATGGAAAGCCATTTACACCGGAGGTAAAGCTCCGCGTGGTGGGTATGGGTTCGCAGGGCGAGCCGGTGCAGGAGAATCGGGTACCGCCTTTATTTGCCCGCGGCGGGGAGAAAGCTGTTTTTCATCTCCTCAGCTGCGCCACCATCAGCGAGATCAAGCAACTGCCTTTGCTGGTGGATGCCCTCGCACAGTGGGAAGGCGTGCCCATTCACTGGCTCCATATGGGGGGCGGCCCTGGAGAGGCAGAATTGCGGGCCTACACCGCAGCGCGGCTTTCGGGTAAAACAGGAATCTCCTATGAGATCACAGGTTCTCTCACCTCATCCCAAGTACAGGAAATCTATCACAGGAATTCTTTTGATGTCTTCATCAATACCAGCCGCATGGAAGGGGTACCCGTATCCATCATGGAGGCCATGCGCTTTGGCATCCCGGTGATCGCGCCTTGTGTGGGGGGAATCCCGGAGTTGGTGGATGAGAGCCTGGGGATTCTTTATGATCCCAGCCAGGGAATCCAGGGGATTTTAGAAGCATTGAAGCGCTTTACGACCATGCCGCGTTTGGCCGTGGAGGGAATGCGAGCGGCCGCCAAGACCCGGTGGGAGGAGACATGCCGCAGCGAGGCCCTGCTACCCCTCCTGTTTCCCAAGGAAGCGGCTTACCATCAGGAGGGATCATCCAAGGACAGGCAAGCCGTAGGCTCAGATCCCCAGCGGATACTAATCATCAGTTACTGTTTTGCCCCTCAGAATATCATCGGCGCGGTGCGTCCCACCAAGCTGGCCAAGTATCTGGCACGCCGGGGTCATCAGGTGACCGTGCTCTGTGGGCCGGGGATGGGCGGTCTGGTGGACCCTACCCTCCAGTGGGATTTGAATGAGCTTTCCGATGTCCATGTGGTGCGCGAATGGAACCCGCTCAGGGATTGGAAGGAGCGGAAGGGGAAAGGCAAGGCTCAGGACCAGGAGCCGGCATCCAATGAACAGCGTATCCCGAGGGCCGGCGACCGGTCTCCCAAAGCACCTCTGGCACAGACTTTACCCCAGCCCACTTCTTTGCAACAGAAACTGCGGAATTCCTTTTACCTTCTGTTAAGCCGTCTGGCGGATCGTAGCTTTGCCCGTCGAGGTTGGCGTACCCTTAAGGCCATGAACCGGCATTTTGACGTGGTGATCTCCAGTTATGGCCCCCACAGCGTTCACCAGATTGCCGGCAAGGCAAAGGCCGGCCATATGGCGGATCAATGGGTTGCAGACTTTCGGGATCCGGTGGAATATCCCTTTTCCTGGCAGCGGAGGGCTACCCGGCGTTATGTCAAGCGGGTGAAGGAGCATGCGGATCAGATCACGGGAGCGTCACCCAGTTACCTGGAGGCCATGGGACTGAACCGGGGCACTGTAGTCTTCAATGGCTTTGACCCGGAGGATTTGTCTTCCGCCTCAAGGGCACAGCTGCCGCAAGACTGCCTTTCCTTCGTCTATTGCGGGCAAATGTATCGCTCCAAAGCCGATCTAAGGCCTTTTTTCCGTGCCCTCTGGGAATTGATTCAGGAAGGTGTTGTAAGCAAAAGCCGAGTTCGCCTGGATTTTGCAGGCAAACCTGGAGACTGGAGTTTCTTTTTTGATCAAGCCCGAGAAAGCGGCTTGGAAAGCTGTACCCGAAACCATGGGATGCTGCCCAGGGATCAGGCCATTGGGTTGCAGCTTTCCGCCCATGCATTGCTTGTTGCTTCCTGGAACACACAGGAGGCACTGGGTGTGATACCGGGTAAGTTGCTGGAAGCGTTGATGTTCAACAAACCCGTGATCTGCTGCGTTGCCGGAGCAGTTCCAAGCAGCGTAGCCAAATGGCTGATCACCCAGATGCGAGTGGGCCATTGCTTTGAGGAGGCCGAGGGGGAAGCCGGGCATGCAACGATCAAGGCTTATCTTCGCACGCTCTGTCTTGCTTTTTTAGCAGGGGAAGCCCTTCCCTTTTCTCCTGACCCACAAGCTGTGCAAAGCTATGCATACCCTCAGATTGCCGGGCGTTTTGAGAAACTGATGGGCCTGGTGATACACAAGGAAGGGAGCTGTCTATGAAGATTGTCACTGTGGTAGGAGCCAGGCCTCAGTTCATCAAAGCGGCGGCTCTCTCCCGTGTGTTGCGCCGGGAGCACGAAGAGGTGTTGGTGCATACCGGACAGCACCATGACCCACAGATGTCAGACGTGTTTTTTCAGGAACTGAGCATTCCCAAGCCCAATTACAACCTGGGGATTGCCGGGGGAAGTCATGCCCAGATGACCGCGAGGATGCTCATGGCTGTGGAGGAGGTTCTTTTGGCCGAAAAGCCGGATGCTCTTCTGGTTTATGGGGATACCAACTCAACCTTGGCGGCGGCACTGGCGGCTGTGAAGCTGCATATCCCCATTTTACACGTGGAGGCGGGCAATCGTCTGGGGAGCCTTGTCAATCCTGAGGAGGTCAACCGGGTCCTTACCGATCACATCTCCACAGCGCTATTTGCCTGCGTACCCAGTTCAGTCGCGGCGCTGGCCAGGGAAAACCTGACCCAAAACGTCCACTTGGTGGGCGACCCCATGTATGATGCCTTTCTATACTATGTAAAGCGGCAGAAGAACCGGATACTTTTTTTCTTGCCTGGCCTAGCGGGGGGGCAGGTACCTGTGCCCACCGATTTTGCCTATCTTACCTGCCACAGGGAGGAGAATACGCGCACGGAGGAAGCCCTGTCGGAGATTTTGCTCGCGATGGAAAGCCTGCCCTATCCCACATTGTACCCGGTGCACCCCCGCAACAAGGAAAGCGCTTTGCACCTGGTGTATGCTCTGGGGCTACGCCAAGTGCAGCTGGTGGAGCCTCTGGGCTATCTGGACAGTATTTGGCTGTGCAGCCGGGCTCGGCATGTGGTTACGGATTCCGGTGGAGTCCAGCGGGAAGCCTTTTTTGCGAGGGTGCCTTGCGTGACAGTGTTTGATTACCCGGCCTGGCCGGAAACGCTGGTGGGAAATTGCAATCAGCTGGCCAAGCCTGACCGGGAGGACATCCGGACCAAATGGCTGGTACAGCCCTGCTGGGATATCACGGGCACCCCCTTTGGAGATGGTCATGCCTGCGAAAAAATCTGCGCTGTCCTCCAGGGACTTGAGCTGTAGCCCTCATAGGCCGGAGTTGATCACCCCTTTGGACTTATTCCCGGTGAGGATTGTCCTGGAGCAAGGCTTTCGCCAACCCTCGATCATTGTATTTGGAGGACAAGATGAAATTCCTCTCCAACGCCCACACCCACACTCCTTACTGTGACGGGAAAAGCAGCCTCCGGGAAGTGATCCGAGAGGCTCGAAGGTTGGGATTTGTCAGCCTGGGGTTTTCAGGGCATGCGGACCAGGGCTTTGATTTTGACTACTCCATGAGCGATGGCAGGCAGGCGGCATATGAGCATGAGCTTCGCGCTCTGCGAAGGGAGCTGAATACCGGGGAAGGTCCTCGGCTGTGGATAGGACTGGAGCAGGATGCCCTGGTGCCGGGGGCCAGGATGATGCAGAACAAGGCTCGATTTGACTACATTCTTGGCTCCACCCACTATCTGACCCGCGATTTTCATGGCCAGGCGGTTGCAGCGGACGGAAGGTTTGACACCCTGCAGTCTTATGTATGGGAGGTTTTTTCAGGGGACTGGATGGCCATGATCCAGCGGTACTATGACCTCCATGTAAGCATGCTTCTTGGTGACAAGCCTGATATTATCGGGCATTTTGACCTGGTGCGCAAATGGGCTGAAGCCGCAGGGCTCTTTGACGCATCATCTATGGCCTACCGCCAGATCGCCTTTTCTGCTCTGGAAAAGGCTTTCCCCTGCGGCGGAGTCCTGGAGGTGAACACCGGGGGCATGGCTCGCGGCTATCTCAAGGAGACGCTCCCATCCAAAGAATTGCTGGCTGCCTGGCGGGAAATGGGTGGTCAGGTGACCGTCACCTCGGATTGTCACAACGCGGCACTCCTGGATTTTGGTCTGGACGAAGCCCTTGTGCTGCTGCGAGCTCTTGGTTACCGGAGTGTACAGCGTCTGGGGACCGGCGATGAGTTATGGGAGACTCTGGAATTGTAGGGATGTAAAGTATAGAGATGTTCTGAGAAAACCTTTTGATCGCGCGCGACACGGCCCAGGAAAACATATAGGAAAGGCGATGCCATCATGTTGCTCTCAAGAGATATATCCTTTTATCGCCGGGTATTGCGGCTTACCGGCTGGATCGCTTTGCAGAACGTCATTGTGTGCGTCGTGGGTCTGGTAGACAACATCATGATGGGGGCGTACTCCCAAACGGCGCTGTCCGGGGCGTTCCAGGCAAACCAGGTTCAGTTCCTGCTGCAAATGCTGGTTGCGGGTATCGGTGAGGGAATGGTGGTGCTGACGGCTCAGTATTGGGGAGCCCATAGGATGGAACCCATCCGTCAAGTGGTTTCCATTGCTTTGCGGTTGGCTCTGGTGATCAGTGTGGTGTTCTTTGCCCTATCCCAATGGGCACCAATGTGGCTGCTGGGATTGCTGGGCAATGACGGTGCAGTGATAGCCCAGGGCGCGGAGTATCTGCGCATCACCGGATATAGCTACCCCTTCTTCTGTATTGGGCTGGTTTGGGTGAGTGCCTACCGAAGCATTGAAAAGGTTGCTGTGGGTATGGTGGCTCCCTCCGTGGCCTTCGGATTAAAGCTGCTGCTCAACTGGATGTTGATTTTTGGCAAGGGAGGTGCTCCTGCCTTGGGGGTGCAGGGAGCGGCCATTGCCACTGTGGCAGCCCGGGTACTGGAGTTTGGCATCATCCTGTTTAATGCCTACCGGATGGACCGCAGGCTGGCCCTTTCCTTTGGGGAACTGTGGCGCAGGAACAAGGAGCTTTTGGCGGATTTCCGCAAAGTGGCCACCCCCGTCATCCTCTCCGGTGGCAGTTGGGGCATTGCCATGGGGATTCAGACGGCCATTTTGGGCCATCTTGGTGCCGCCGCCATTGCAGCCAACGCCATCTCCAACTCCCTGTTCCAGGTGATCTCCGTGGTGGCATATGGCATGGCCAGCGCCAGTGCGGTGGTGATTGGTAAGGCAGTGGGAGGGAATGAGCAGGACAGGCTGAGGGAATATGTGAACACTCTTCAGATGCTGTATCTGGCCATAGGGATGGTGTCCGGAGCCGCACTGTTTCTATGCCGGAACTGGATTATTTCGCTGTATACCCTCACCCCTGAGGCTCTGCGGCTCTCACGGGGCTTCCTTACGGTGCTCAGTGTAACCATTCTGGGTACCGCCTATCAGCTCAGTTGCCTGACGGGCATCGTCCGTGGCGGTGGGAATACCGGCTTTGTGTTTTACAATGACCTCATTTTCATGTGGGGAATCGTGCTGCCCCTGAGCCTTCTGGCTGCCTATGTGTGGAACTGGGATCCTGTGTGGGTATTCTTTTGCTTGAAATCCGACCAGTTGATGAAGTGCTTGGTAGCTCTGTGGCAGGTGAATTCCTATCATTGGGTTAAGAAGGTGACACGGGGGGATGCAGCCGATGAGTGCGCTTGAACCTACACCGCTGTATAGGATACTGATTGATGCGGATGCATGCCCGGTGACGGAGATCGCCCTTTCAATCGCCCGGGAGCAGGGGGTGCCTGTGGTGTTGGTGTGTGACGATGCACACCATATGAGTCGGGAAGGTGCAGAGACCATCATCGTGCAAGGAGGCGCGGACAGCGTGGATTTCCATCTGGTGAATCTGCTGATGCACGGAGATATTGTGGTCACACAAGATTATGGTCTGGCGGCCATGTGTCTGGCTCGGGGTGCAAAAGCTCTGCATCAGGACGGTTGGTTTTATACCTCGGTGAACATCGATGAGCTGCTGATGAATCGCCATGTTGCCCAGCGATTTCGCCAGGCAGGTGGGCGAACAAAAGGACCGCCAAAGCGTAACCATGCCCAGGATGCTGCCTTTGCGCGGGCTTTGAGGAGCGCGTTGACAGAGGAAGCCGATATGCTATAATCAGGGAAAGCCCATGGCATGGAATGCCATGGGAGAGGGAGGAACCGGGAATGGGCGGTATGCGAAAGCTGATAAAGCTCGTGTCGGCTGTGGTTGTGGCGCTGCTGATTGTAGCGGTGGGACTGATCGGCTATCTGACCATTACCGAGTATAGGCCCCAGGAGGTGGAAGCCCTTGATCTGAACCTGGCGGCCCGGCAGGAGGCACCTTCTGTTGGCAACAAGTATACCCTGGTCAGTTGGAATCTTGGGTATGCCTGCCTGGGGCGGGACCAGAATTTCTTCATGGACGGCGGTACCATGGTGCGGCCAGACAAAGCGCAGACCGTTGAGGAAAATCTTTCAGGCATTCTCAGCGCCTTGTCCCTGCAAAAGGCGGATGTGTACCTGCTCCAGGAGGTGGACCGGAATTCCCGCCGCAGCCATTACATCGATCAGACCAGGGCTCTCCGCCACGGCCTTTCCTTGACGTCGGCTTATGCGCAGAACTATAAATGTGATTTTGTACCCTTTCCATGGCCAGTAATTGGGAAAGTGGATAGCGGGTTGATGACCCTGAGCGGACTGAAGATCAACGAGGCTGCCCGGGAGAGCCTACCGGTGTCCTTCACCTGGCCGGTTCGGGTGGCAAATCTGAAGCGCTGCCTGCTTGTGGAGCGCATTCCCGTCTTGGGCAGCGAGCATGAGCTGGTGATTATCAATTTGCATCTGGAAGCCTTCGATGACGGAGCGGGCAAAAAGGAGCAGACCCAGCGGCTTATGGAGATTCTTGAGGCGGAATACCGCAACGGCAACTATGTGATCGCCGGAGGAGACTTCAACCAGCGCTTTCCCGGCACCATCACAGATTACCCCCAGCGCAATGAAGCCTTCTGGCAGCCGGGGCAGCTCCTGGAGGAGGATCTTCCCCAGGGTTTTGCCTATGTCTTTGACTCCTCTGTGCCCACTTGCCGCTCTGTTCACAAAGAATATGACGGCGACAGGCAGAACGGCCAATTCTATGTGATCGATGGGTTCATTCTCTCGCCCAATGTCAAGGTCAATCATGTGGAAACCGTGGATCTCAATTTTCTATACAGTGACCATCAACCCATCCGGTTGGAGTTTACGCTTATATAACCCGAGAGGCGGGGCATGACCCCGCTTTTATTTTGACAAACTTACTTAAACATGATACCCTTTCCAGGCAAGTACGAGGAAGAAGAGGTAGACCATGGTAACGATCACGGATGTAAGCCTTCAGTTTGCAGGGGACCTGCTGTATAAGCATGTAGATTTGCTGTTTCAGCCAAACCATTGCTATGGGATCATCGGAGCCAATGGCGCGGGCAAGAGCACGTTGCTGAAAATCATTTCGGGAGAGCTCCAGCCCACCACGGGCACGGTTTCCATGCAGAAAACAGACCGGATGTCGGTGCTGGAGCAGAACCATTTCAAGTATGACGCCTTTACCGTGATGGATACGGTGATCATGGGCAACAAAAGGCTCTATGAGATCATGAAAGAAAAGGAAGCCCTCTATGCAAAGGACGACTTTTCCGATGCGGACGGGGAAAAGGCTGCCCAATTGGAGGTCGAGTTCGCAGAGATGAACGGCTGGGATGCGGAAACGGAAGCCGCTCAGCTACTCAATGGTATTGGAATTTCTCCCGAGCTTCACACAGTGCTCATGGGCTCCCTGGACGGCAAGCAAAAGGTGAAGGTCCTGCTGGCACAAGCCCTTTTCGGACACCCCTCCATCATTCTCCTGGATGAGCCCACCAACGGTTTGGATGTGGAGAGTACCCTGTGGCTTGAGGAGTTTCTGGTGGAATCCGATGCTGTGGTGATTGTGGTCAGTCATGACCGGCATTTTCTCAACGCGGTTTGCACCGATATCGTGGACGTGGATCATGAGACCTGCAAGATGTATGCCGGAAACTATGATTTCTGGTATGAGAGCAGTACCCTGGTGCAGCAGTTGCTGCGCAACCAGAATAAAAAACGGGAAGAAAAGATTAAGGATCTTCAGGAGTTCATTCGCCGCTTCTCCGCTAACAAGTCTAAGAGCAAGCAGGCTACCAGCCGAAAGAAGATTCTGGACAGCATCCAAGTGGAGCAGATGCCCGCCTCCAGCCGAAAGTATCCATTCGTGGGTTTTGAACCGGAACGGGAAGCGGGGAAGGACATCCTCTTTGTGGAAGGCCTGACCAAGACGGTGGACGGGGTGAAGGTGCTGGACAACCTGTCTTTCACTGTCCGCAAGGGGGACAAGATTGCTTTTGTGGGGGACAACGAGGCCGGTGCCACGGCTCTGTTCCGCATACTGGTGGGGGAGTTGAACCCGGACGCGGGCAGCTTTAAGTGGGGCGTCACCATTAGCCAGAGTTACTTTCCCAAGGACAATACGCGCTTTTTTGAAGATTTTGACGGGACCCTGATTGAGTGGCTTCGGCAGTACTCCTTTGACAGCACCGAAACCTACCTGCGGGGTTTCCTGGGTCGGATGCTTTTTTCCGGAGATGATGTGTATAAGCCGGCCAAAGTGCTATCCGGCGGGGAGAAGGTGCGCTGCATGCTCTCGCGGTTGATGATGAGCAAGGCCAATGCCCTGATCCTGGACCAGCCCACCAACCATCTGGATTTGGAAAGCATTACTGCCCTGTCCAAGGGCCTGGCGGCATATCCCGGGAATCTGTTCTTCGCGTCCACAGACCATCAGTTCATAGACGAGGTGGCCAACCGCATCATAGAGATTCCGCTTGAGAAAGAGGGCTGTCTGGATTACCAGGGCTCCTTTGAGGAATATCTGCAGTGGAAAAAGGATTGGAAATAGCGATGACACCTGAAACCCTGAAACCTGGTGTTTACAGACACTTTAAAGGGAACCTCTACAAGCTGCTCTTTGTGGCCCGGCACTCTGAAACGCAGGAGCCCATGGTTGTCTATCAGGCGCTTTATGGGGAGGGTGGTCATTGGGTGCGCCCTGCGTCCATGTGGTGCGAGCAGGTGATCCACCAGGGGCAACAGGTACCCCGATTTATGTGGCTGGGAGATGCACAGGGAACACCCCAAAGCATCGGATAGACTCCCGGCAAGCAACTGGTCAAGCAGGCAAGGCATATACTTCCCAAGAGACAGCAAGGGAGGATATGCCTATGTCGGGAGAGATCTATGCGGTAAGCCATTCCATCACAGGGGAGAAGCAGTTTTCAGGGCAAATGGTACTGACCTATGATATTGAATATCCGCAGTTCGTCACTTTTTCCTCCACTGCGTCCCTGCGGCGGATCAACATGGAGTACAAGGAGCAGGCTGCCATCCTGGCGCAATACGCCCAGGTAACGTTATTTGCGGAGGCGGTGGCGGACTTCAGAGGCAGGGCGCAGGAAGGCTTTCCTTTTTTTCCTTACGGGTTAACTCGCACCTTTACCCTGACCTATGGACAGGATTGTATCATCAGCCTGTACCTGGATGAATATACCTTCACGGGCGGAGCCCATGGCAGCACCATTCGTACCGCGGACACCTGGCAGGCACGAACGGCCGCCAGGCTGCCCCTGGCCAGCCTGTTCCGGCCCGGTGTGGACTATCAGGAGCGGATCTTGACTGTTGTGATTGCGGAGGCCCAGCACAGGGCACAGGAGGATCCAAATCTTTATTTTGGAGATCCTGCAGAGCTGGTGGTACAAAGCTTTGATCCGGCCAATTTCTACTTGACTCCTGCCGGAATCGTCATTTATTATCAGCAAAGCGAGATTGGACCTTATGCGGTGGGCATTCAGACTTTCCTGGTGCCCTATGGACCAGTGGGAGCCAGAATTCCCGGTTGCTAGGGCAAAACTGAGGCCCGATGCGGAAAAAACAATGTAAAGCCATGCTTAATCTTGCATAACGTGCGGCGCCTATGATAGACTGGACAGCAGATTCGCGGTCCGGTCTTTTGGTTTACGGTGCCATAGCCCGGCTTCGTGAAATCTCCAGAGGAGTGACTCCATGCCCAATTTTTCCTTAGCCGACGATGTTTTTCAGGAAGCCGCCAAGAATTATAGGACCCCCTTCCACCTGTATGACGAGAAGGGTATCCGGGAAACTGTACGGGCGCTGAAAACGGCCTTTGCTTGGGCAGAGGATTTTCGCGAGTACTTTGCAGTAAAGGCTCTGCCCACCCCGGCCATCCTTCGAATTTTACAGGAGGAGGGCTGCGGTCTGGATTGCGCCAGCCTGACGGAGTTGATGTTAGCGCAAGCGCTGGGCTTTTCCGGCAATGAAATCATGTTCAGCGCCAACAACGTGCCGCCCGAGGAATTTATCCTGGCCAGGCAACTGGGGGCCATTATCAACCTGGACGACATCACCCATATCCATCTGCTACGGGACAGCGGAAGTATTCCTGAGGAGATATGTTTGCGCTTTAACCCCGGCGGAACCTTTGCGGTAGGGAATGATATTATGGGCGCCCCTGGAGACGCCAAGTACGGCATGACTCGCCCCCAACTATCCCAGGCCCTTATGGAACTTAAAGCCGAAGGTGTTGTCCGCTTTGGCCTCCATGCCTTTTTGAGCAGCAACACCACAGACACGGCCTATTATCCCAGCCTGGCCCGGCTTCTTATGGAAACCGGGAGGGATTTGGCGGAGGAAACCGGATTGACTCTGTCTTTTCTGAACCTTTCCGGGGGCATCGGCATTCCCTATCTGCCGGGAGAGCCCGCCGCAGACTTGACTGCGATAGGCAGGGGGGTGCAGCAGGCCTACCAGGAGATCCTCATCAATAGAGGTTTACACGGGGTCGCCATCAAGACTGAGCTGGGACGTTATATGACTGGTCCCCATGGATGGCTGGTTACCCACATCACCCATGAAAAAAACATTTACAAACATTATTTGGGGGTGGACGCCTCCGCCTGCGATCTGATGCGCCCCGCCATGTACGGAGCCTATCACCACATTACACTGCCTGGCAAGGAGCACCTGCCCCATGATCAAAAGGTGGATGTGACGGGAAGCCTTTGTGAGAACAACGACAAATTTGCGGTTGATCGGATGCTGCCCAAGGCCGACATTGGAGATCTGCTGGTGATTCATGACACCGGTGCTCACGGCTTGAGCATGGGCTATAATTACAACGGAAAGCTGCGCTGCAAGGAGATTCTTTATCGTGAGGGCAAAGGCTTCCAGTTGATCCGTCGGGCGGAGACTCCACAGGATTATTTTGCCACCCTGGACATTGATCCGGTCTGGGAGAAGCTGGTATAGAGAAGAAGGATAGCATCCGACAATAAAGAAGCAGACCCGTGATGCAGGGTCCGCTTTTTGTTTTGTATAGACTAGCGTGTATAATCCTTACGGTGTGGTGGGCTTGGGGGTGGCGGTGGGTGCCGGAGTGGCAGACCTTAGCGCCGCCAGCTGCTTGGTGAGTTCGTCCACCTTGGCCTGGAGCTCTTTTTCCTTTGCAGCCGCAGCATTCTTCACAGCCTGCAGCTCGGCGGCAGCGGCATCCTTGGCCTTTTTCAGTTCGGCTGCTGCATCATCCTTGGCCTTTTTCAGCTCGGCGGCAGCAGCATCCTTGGCTTTTTGCAGCTCAGTGGCCGCAGCATCCTTGGCATTTTGCAGCTCGACGGCAGCGGCATCCTTGGCTTTTTGCAACTCGGCGGTCGCATCGTCCTTGGCTTTTTGCAGCTCAGCAGCCATATCATCCTTGGCCTTTTGTAGCTCGGCAAGCTCGTTTTCTTTTTCTGTTACAGACTCCTTAGCCGCAGTCAGTTCCTGTACATTTTGATCCAAAGAGGTTTCGTGGGTTTTAATGGTCTCCTCGGCAGCGCCGAGTTTGGCCGTGAGATCCAGCACATCCTTCATGGCTTTGTCCTTGCCGATAAAGCCGATGACTGCCATCACGATGGCGGCAACCAGCATGATGACGAGCAAATCAACCAATAGATTCCGTTTCTTCTTGGGAGTGTGATTGGATGTGGTATCAGGCATGACGAGACCTCCTCTGTTGCAGTTGGTATTTAACACATTATACCATTGTGGGTAGAAAAAGCAAAGAATAATTTAAGCAATCTGGTTGAATACACTCCGCGGAAACCATGGGGAACCATGGAATTGGAACGCTTTCCCTTGCCCGGTCCTTCAGGTTGTGCTATGCTACTTTAAGTGAATGAACTGCTTGGCAAAGCTGAGAACGAAAGAGGGCGAAGCCATGGAGCCCAGGCTTAACACCAATGGAAGCGCCGGCCATGACTTATGGAAGGTAGCCCTGTATTGTTTGCTGATTGCAACCGGATGCCTCATGATCTGCTCAAAATCCTCCCCGGCATATCCCATCAACGATTGGTCTGATGCGAATATTTTTTTCTCTATGGGCAAGGGAATGGCTCATGGAAAAGTGATTTACAGGGATCTGTATGATCACAAAGGCCCATTGCTGTACGGTCTGCATGCCTTATGCTACATGATTTCTCCCCTGTCCTTCCTGGGGGTGTGGCTGCTTGAGATACTGTGCTTCACTGCCTTTTTGGTGAGCCTGTACCAATTTATGAGACTATACAAGTTGGGAAGAGTGGCATTGATGATTCTGCCCCTGGCGGCTGCTCTGGTGGCGGCTTCCAATTCCTTCCAGCAAGGAGATAGTGCTGAAGAATTATGTCTGCCTCTGGTCTCCATCCCATTGTATTGGCTGATGCGGTACCTGAAAACAAAAGCCCCGGGCCCCATGCCCGCGCATACGGCCCTCCTCAGCGGACTGCTGTGCGGTTGTGTGTTATGGATCAAGTTCACCCTGTTGGGGTTTCATATGGCCTGGATTCTAATTGTCTTTGGCATTCAGGTTAGAAATAGGCAATGGAAGTCGGCATGGTCTTGTATCCTTTGGTATGTGGCTGGGATCGCACTGGCTACAGTGCCATGGGTGTTCTATTTTGGGTTTCATGGTGCATTGGAAGATTGGCTTGGAACCTACTTTTACCATAACCTTTTCCTCTATTCAGGCAGCGAAACGGCAGGCTTTGTAAGCCGGCTCAGGGCTATGGTCCGTTCCTTTTTGACCTGGGGATTGGAGAATTGGGGATACCTGGGCTTGACGGTTTTGGGTTTGGTATGGCATAGCAATCTTTGGACCGGTAGGCGTAGAGCTCAAATTTCCAATAGTGCTCCCTGGGAGCGCAGTTCTCTCTGGTTGGGCCTGGGGCTGCTCAGCCTGGGGGTGTTCATCGGTGGAAAGAGCTACCCCTATTATGGGCTGATTCTCTATGGGATGATGGGAAACGCGCTGGTTCTTCCCGCCCTGTGGACAGAGAGAATTCTGAGCATAAAATTGACGTGCAAGTCCCTGGTGTCCAGCTTATGCGCGGGGTTGACGGTGCTTTCCTTTGCGCTGTGCCTGCTGGGCAGCCAGAACGTTAAGACATCATTCTTGAAGCCCAGGGACAGCACCATGCAATACCAGTTGGCCCAGGTCATCGTCCAGACTCCGGGCGCTACGATGCTGAACTATGGCTTTATGGATGCGGGCTTTTACACAGCCTCAGGCATTGTGCCCCATGTAAAGTACTTTCACCAAACCAATGTGCCCTTGGACGAAATGCTTCGGGAACAGATTCGCTATATAGACGAAGGCCTGAGTACATACGTGGTGACCCGTGGGAAACAGCCAAAAACGATTTTGGAGAAATACGAACGGGTGATGACAGCGGAAAGCCCGCCGGACTTCTGGTACGACCATGTAGAGTTGTATCGCCTCAAGGAGAGATAACACAAACCGGGATGAGTAAATCACTCCCCCCGGTTTTTAACTCCCGATTAGTCCTCCAGATAGGTGGCTCCGTAGATAAAGTTGTGGATGGCCTCAATGCTATACTTCAGGTTTCTTTCACTGAGATAGATGAGGCTGGCTCCGTTGAACTCCTTGTAACCGAATCGCTTGTCCAAGGGGATACGGAGCTGTTCCATGATTTCACCCCCGTTTTGGAGGTTCTTCATGGTGTCACCCTTGAGCACTACCGTACCCAGTTGGATCAGCTCGCCCAGGGTTAAGTTGGTCTGCCCGTAGGGTAGAGCGGTTTCCACCAGGGAAATGAACTTGGCGATGTCCATGTCCTTCATCACGGTGGAGAGAAGCACCTCCAGGAGCTGGCGTTGGCGGCGGGTACGCTCCAGGTCATTGTCAATACCCCGGATCCGCGCAAAGGTCACGGCCTGCATGCCATCCAAATGGTGGACGCCGTCGGTGGCCTTCACATTCCCACGTTTCACCTTGTCCATTGGCTCCTTGCGAAGTTCATAATTGATACGGCCGGCTTCCTTGCTGGTCATGCTGATATCAACGCCGCCCAGGGAATCAATGATATCCGCCAGGCCATGGATGTTCACCACCACATAACGTTGGACATTCATGTCAAAATTCCGGTTGACTGTTTTCATGGACAGTTCGGGGCCACCTCGCTTGTAGGCAACATTGATGCGATTCTTGCTCTTGAAGCCAGGCACAATCACCGCCGTATCCCGTGCGATGGAGGTCAGCTTCACACTGCCGGTATCCATGTTCACCGAGCAGATAATGACCGCGTCGGAAAGCCCGCGCTCCAGATCCGTGCTGCGGTTGTCCACGCCCAGTAGAAGAATGTTAAATACATGATCGGGGAGCAATTCGTTGGGCTCCAGGTTGCTGAGATCCACCTCATCCATGGGTTGGTTGCTGTTAATAACGTCCTGAAGTTCCGCCATGGCGGCTTCTTCTTCCGGAGTCAGAGCCTCTGCGTTTTCACCGTCGGAGGCCTCCTCGGCGGTTTCGTTGGCCCAGCTTTCCCACAGAGCAAGCTCTTCCGGGGTCAGATCTTCTGGAACGAAATCCGCTTCGCTTTCATCTGCAGTGAAGGAAAGGGAACTGTCCGCCAACGTGGCTGGTGAAAGGGAACAGAGTAAAACCGCAGAAAGAACAAAGCAAATGACTTTTTTCAACCAATGAGACATGGACGTTCCTCCTTAAGGGATGGAGTCATGGGAAAATCAGGGGGCCGTATAAGCCAACCCATACAGGCCGTTGCCATGGGTAACAAGGCTGGCAATCAGGTAGGGCTTGGTGCGCAGAATGGCTGTGTAGGGGACGGCTTGGGTTTCTGAGAAAGTATAGGGCACAACCAACAGGCTGTCAAGGGGATTGGCAATGTCTGAGATGAAGCTCAAGGAACATCCCCTTTGATGGAGGACCTGCTCCAGGGTCTGGCGAGCCAGTTCCAGGCCTGTGGATGTTGGTTCTACCTGGCCTTCCAGGGTGGCGGAGGCTTCCTGAAGCGCTTTTATCTGGGCGGTTGCTTGCGGTTCTTTGTCGGTAGGCTCTTTTTCCTGCCTTTGTCCGATGACAGTCTCCACCACATCCGGGTCGTTGATCTGGGTTTCCCCACCGTGATAAGTCAGGACCGAGCTTACGTCCATCAGAAGTCTGGCGGAAGACACAGCCCGAGTAATGTCCACATGCCGGGAACCGCTGACAACCTCCATGCGCACGTGAGCCACAGGCGCTTGCAATGCAACACTATCCCAGGCGGCGGATGCGCTTTCAAGCAGGGGATCGATGCCTGTGACCGGGCGCAGAGTGATACAAAACCGGGCACCCAGTCGGGAAAGGCCGGCATCGGTCATCAGAGCGCGAACGGCCTCTCCCTGAAGTTCCGCCAGTTCCAAATAACCATAGATTCCCTGCAGACCGAATGCAATATGGGTGATTCGCTGACGTCGGAAAGCTTCAAGATGGGCATAGGTGAGGGTCAGGGTACGGTCTGTGACCACGGGATTACCATCCATATCGGTAACGTAGCCCCCGTCCTCATTCAACTCCGGCTCCGCCTGCAGGATGAGCAGCGCAGCATCGTACCCGGAGCGCAACCGCAGGGAAGCGGTGAAGGGCCGGGTCTGACCGGAATTCGCCTCAAAGATC
>Ga0123335_1005050_pt1 | contig 16373 bp, 35 predicted proteins | sample BiotimSIPDNA_2_FD_89707 | JGI IMG/M metagenome (GOLD analysis project Ga0123335, IMG submission 89707) | Anaerobic biogas reactor microbial communites from Washington, USA - Biogas_R2 time_0 SIP DNA | ecosystem: Engineered > Bioreactor > Anaerobic > Unclassified | place: Washington, USA...
TCCATCGCCCTGGAAATTCCTTTGCTTCCTGTTCGACAGCATTGGCGACTCTATCGTAACCTTGCTGACGGAGACGATCCACGACCGTTTGCAAACCCTCGGTCAGAACATATCCCAAGTTTTGCTTAACCATCCAGCGATCAACAGGACTGAGCGGTTTCATGTTTTCTCCTAGAGAGGAAAGGGGACAGTGTTACCTGTCCCCTTGGTTGGTGTCCCTTATGCTTTCTTCCTGCTCTGTTCCCATTCCCGTCGCTGCTGTTCCCAATCGTAGGCATCGGTTTCACTGACCTCTTGCCCAAGCGCCTGGAACAAGCCACGCAACTTGCGGTGCAACTCGGCGGAACGCTGCCGGACTCTCGCAGCGGGTAATTCCCCGTCGCAGGTGAGGTTTTCCGGACTGAGGTTGGCGTAGCAGCAGAGGATCGCCTCCATGATATGCTGATCGGCGGCGTCCTGAAACGGATTGAACTGAATCGCTCGTCGAGGTCGGCTGGGAGCGGGGGTGTTTTCGACTGTCTCACCCTCGGCGGGTTCCATCATCGAGTAGGGGACTCGCCACTGTGAACCGACTTCGCTGCCACGGCCACGGCCACGCTGTTCGAGAATCTCGACGACTGCTTTCGACGGGTTCATCTTCACAATCTTGCCAAGGGTCTTTTCGCCCCGGCTTCGACCGAAAAGAACTTTCATGCCATTCTTGCATTGTTCACGCAACATACGGGTTCTCCTAAAACTAAAGAAAAAACAGCGGGCGGGCAGAGCCGCTTCATTATATCTTCTCCGAGAAGACCCGCTGCCCCTCTCTATGGTCGGTGTCCATTTTTAGCCCCAAAGCGGAGCGCCCTTCCTCCGTTGTGCTTCTTGTTGGAGGCGGGGCTTGACGTACTGGTAAAATGGTGTTTCCTCCGGGCTGTCGTAGAAAGCCAGCGAACGAAGCCTTCGTCCTTCGCCTTCCCAGACCCGGTAGGTGCCGTGGTCGAAATCCACAATCTTGTAGTGTCTGAGGGTTCGATCCCGCCGCCATTCCGGCGTAAGTTCGTGAAGCGGAATGATCCTAGACAGGGACGTGCAGTTGTAGGAAAGAACTCCCACTACTTTCCACTGGCCGCTCGGTGAGAGCAGCATGTCGGTTCGCTCCACGTCGCCGTTCGGGTGAATGACATAACGCTCGCCCCGTTCGGTTTCCAGATAGAGCGTTTTGTTTCGTGGGTGTGAACATCGGGTGTGTTCATCAGCCTTGTTCCTTCTTTTGTCGTGTTGGCAGGACGATCTCACCGTTGGGTCGGCGATACTTGTCCACCTGTTCCTTTGGGAAACTGTGAGAAATCGTGACCCAGTTGGGTTCCCTCAGTGTGAAGTTCCGGGGCTTGCTACTGTCTCCACCCGTCCATTCCTCTTGCACGAAGAACAGGTGACTGCCAAGAGTTTGTTGGGCCTCGAAGACCCGGCTCTCGATTCCCTTGAGCAATTCGGTTTCCATCTTGTGCCCTTCTCGGTGATGATCGAGCACGAGATTGGCCACGATGGTGTGTAACTGCTGCAAAGCGGTATCGGCCGCCTTGGCGAATTGTTCCATCGCTAGCCATTGGTCGAGAGTGATTTTCATAGTTGACTCCTAGTGAAGCAAGGGGCGGAGGTTAGTCCGCCCCTTGGTTGGTGTCCGTCAAACGGGTGCGACTTCCGCTCCGAAGACCAGAGCGTAAGGCGGCTGGCCTTGCTTTTTGTGCCAGTCGGGTTGATTATCCAACCTGACCCGGACGCCAGCGTAATCATGCTCCCAGAAGAAGCTGGCGATGCTGCCTTCACCGAATCCGTTGAAGTTGATTTTTACCCGCTGACCCAGTTGTGGTTCAAACTGGCCAGTCCATTGTTTGTCGGCGGGGCGTTCGGCCAGATCGTATCGAGCAGTTGGTGATACAAACTCAACCGCTCCGATGTAGAGGTAGCCGTGGGACGATTGCGGCGAAGCCGCCATGAAAAATCGCCCTTCGCCAAACTCGACGATCTTGCCGCTGTCGGTTCCCAGATTCTTCACTTCTTCTCGCAACCAGGGCAGGGCGGTGTTATTGACCCACCACACGAATGAGAGGAAGTTGAAATCCTGCCGTTCGAGCGATTGATCCTGTTCCGGACCTTGAAAGGTCTGACGGTCGGGCAGCAAATCAATCGTGCCACCTTTGAAGATGGCACGAGCACCCCAATACCGCAGAATCTCACGGCCGTCTTTCATTTCGTCAGTGATGTTAAGACCGAACATACTGTGTCTCCTAGAGAAGGGGCGGAAATGTTCCGCCCCTTTGGTTGGTGTCCGTTAGCCTCGCAACTTCACTTGGCTGGCATCGGTTTCACCTTGCCAGTGATAAGCCGCCGTGACCGCTTCGTTGAAGTCGGGATAGTCGAACGAATCTTGGAAAATCTCATTGACGGTTCGGGGAGACTTTCTCTTCATGCGGGTTCTCCAAAGCGATGTTGAAGATCAGTTCATAGGCCACGCTCCACACTTGGCCGCAACGAAGGCACTTGAACCGTTCAGCGTCGTCGGTGATACTCAGCGACACAATCTGATCGGTAGAGTGACAGCCTTCGTGGGGACAACAACGATTCGTGTCGTCTTCCAACAGAGCACGAATCGTTGCGTGACGACTGCGGGAAATGCCCGGCCAATCAGCCATTTCGATTCTCCTCTGCCCACTTGATTGCAGACAGTTTGCGGCGAAACTCTTCCATGATTTTGCTGGTGTTGTCATTCAGCACGAAATACTTCGGGATGCTGGTGTCACCTTTGCGATCCCGTTCATACACCGTCATGCACCCAACGGTTTTAACTGGGTGTATTATCATTCACCAACTCCGGATTGAAAGTGAACTCGTAGCCCCACTCTTCAACGCTCACGATCCCAATGTCTCGGAGCGTGAAACCTTGAAGACGGTAGAGGCAATAGTCGGTGTGGAAGGCAGTCATGCCATCCATGTAATCGGCACCTTGCCACCGATCCTTGATGTATTGAGCCGCCTCGGCGAGCGTGGCAAAAGATTCAGTATCCCACGGTCCCCGACCCAACTCTTGACTCTTGATTTTGTAGGGTTTCTTTTTTCGTGGCATGTTTTCTCCTAGTAACCATAGGGGCGGAGGTTAGTCCGCCCCTATGGCTGGTGTCCATCAGCGATCTGCGAACTCGCACAGATAATCACCCAGCACGTCGAGCACTTGCTTGTGGTCGATGGGCAAGTTCCGTTCGGCGTGGTCGAGCAGCCGCTTCACAAAGATGGCGAACGCTCTGCCGGGTTTGTGAAGCGGGATGTAATCGCCGTTGATAAAACCACTGCACGAATCCTCTGCAATTCGGAAAGTGTCGTCCATATTCAGATAGTGGTCACGCCAGACCTCTTCGTGAATCACGTACTCGTCGCCGACGAGACGCAACACGATCCGGCTTGGGTCGCACCCCTTGCCCCGGATGATCGGCCCTCTGGCGACCATTCCTTCCTGGTCCAGACGGCGACCGTCATCGAAACACAAAACTTCGGCGAGCTTGTTCAGCACTACGGCATCCATCGGTTGTCCCATTTGTGTTCTCCTGAGTAAAGGTGTTCCGCTGGCATGGTGGGTGTCCGTTATACGTCTCTACAGGCGGCACAGGCAGCGACGATCTCTTCATTCGGAATCAGACCGTCGTTGCCAATGGCGTCGATGATATCCCATCTGCCCGCCATCCCTTGTCTGCTGTAGGTGGTCTGCAAGGTTCTGGTGAATTCTTCAAGAGTGCTGTTCCAGCAGAACTTCACCCAGACGAAGAAATCGTACCGTCCCTGCATTGGTTCATTCATCGTGTCGAAGTCGTGGAGTGTTGTCCAGTGACCTGCCAAGCGGCGGTTGTCCGAAAGTTCGAGTTTGAATTGTTCCAGCAGTTGTTGCCGGGGATCAGTCAGATGGGGGAAATTGTCCATCGACGGATCAGTGTCGTCTTGGGTGTGCCGACTGAACCGCACAAAGATCACGAACATAGAATTTCTCCTAGAGAAACAAGGGGGCAGAAAATTCTGCCCCCTTGGCTGGTGTCCATCATTCGTCCCAGAAACTCTTGACCTCGACAAACGGCTTGCCGAAAGCCGGATGCCCAGGGTTGTTGCCCTGACCAATCGAAGCGTCGATCCCCAACTGATTGAGTTCGTTTCGCAGCCTCAAAAGATCGGCCATCGGTTTGCCGGTGCCGATGTAGAGGTCTGCGAAATGGTTGCTATCACTGGCGTGAGGGTGGCGAGCGTCGTCCACCTGGAATCCACGCTCAGCCAAAAACGCATCGAGTTCTGCTCTGGTCATGATTCCTCCACTTCGTCGGGAAAGTAGGCTTCCAGCGTCTCATCGGGCGTGGCGTTGAGTGCATCTTCCCAAGCCTCGACGAATCCTTCAGTGCCGGGGCTGAGAGCATTGTCGTTCTCGTCGAACAGTGTGTCAACGCCATCCCCCATCGGGTGTTCCTTGCCGGTTGGGTTGTGGCGAACGGCGAAGAACGACGAGTATTCAATGACACTGAACAACTTCTGATTGCCCAGGTCCGTTAGCCGAACATGGATTTCGTACATCAGGCGGTTCTCGCTGGCATCCCGCCAATCGAACCCATTGTCGAGTGCCTCTTGGGCAGCCTTTTCAGTCGGGAAATAGTCCGATTCCCTACTGCCGAGTTCGGGAATACCGTCGTCGCTCTCGAAGATACGACCCAGGTAATAACCCGCTGCCGAGTGCAAAACTTGTAACGGCGAGTAGTGACCGTCTTCGGCCTTGAGTTCTTCTTTCACAAGGGAGCGAATCAAGTCTCTCATTTGGTTCTCCTAGTTCTTCAATTCGAATCTGTCTGTAACTCTTCACGCATCGTCGCTCATTTTCTCTCTCTTTAATACGTATCAACAACAGCACCATCCATCGACAATTCACGACTCCAATCAGATTTGTTTTCCCTTTCCGCCCCTATGGTTGGTCTTCGTCATTGAAGACCAACCAGTTTGTATAGCCGTGAAGCGAACCGCCGTCAAGGGCCGATTCATCGGCCCGAAGTTCAGGACGAACTTTTGAAGTGATTTCTCGCATGGTGTGTTTCCTAAACAGTCCAAGGGGGAGCAGAGATCATCTGCTCCCCCTTGGTTGGTGTCCGCTACCCTTCAATGTTCGGCCACTCGCTTTCGTCGAGTGGCCAATTCAAGCCAACGTGTTCAACGACTGCTCTGATGAAGCATCGGAGAGCACTGCCCGGTCGATTCACTGGAATGTAGACACCCCGCTCATAGCCGGTCGTGGAGTCTTGGTCGAGAGCAAGCGAACCATCGGGGTAGACGTAACGATCCCGCCAGACCTGATGGTGAATGACAAACTCGTCGCCCACGATCCGCCAGACCACTCGGGTCGGGTCACACCCCGGTGCTTTGAGGATCGGACCAGCAGCAATGATGCTCAGACCACTCAGCGGCGGAAAGGTGCCGCCACCGCTGACCGGCTGTCCGGTGATGCAACAAACTTTCTTCGCCAGTTCTTTGACTTGTTCATCCGTAAGGGTTCCAGCCATAGTTTCGCTCCTAGTGAGGGTGTTGTTTCTCGATTGGTTGGTGTCCGGTCACTTGACCTGCAAAGTATCCTTGGCGATTCCAGTGAGTGTTTCCAAAGCGGCGGCAACTTCGTTCAGGTCAGAAAGGAAGTGTGTGGCAAACGCTTTTTCGGTCAGCGGTTCACCGAAGTGGGCGGCGGCATCCTCCCAGTGTTGAACCACAACCATGAAAGCCTCGTGGGCGGCTTCGCTGTAGAGTTCGCTGCCAAAATTGTCTGCGGCGGAGCGAAGTTCAGACAGGAGGCGATGGATTTCGTAGTTTGGCCCAACTTGATCTTTGAACCGCTCCCACACCACTCCCATGTAAAAGTTAATCTCTCCCTCTTTCACTTCAGGGGAAAGACCATAATTTCGCAACTCGTCTTTGATAACCAGAATGACATCTGCCTGTACCAATCCCTCTCGGACAATGAAAGAGGAGCCTTTCACGTCAAGAGTGAGTTTCCATCCATTAGGTAGAAGGGTTACAGAACCGTCTTTCAGACAGTCGCCCTTCAGGGTGAAGTAGTTGGTGTGGTGTTCATGCACTTGAATCATTGGGTTTCCTCTCGACAACGGACATCGGCGTAATACTGCCGATAAGGTTCGGGTGCGTTCCGATCATCCCATCCATAAATTTGCCGCATCAAAAGCCGACTCGCCGCAAGTTTCCTTCGCAGATCGTCAAGCTCGGCTTCGATTTGACCATAGGGGCAGAACCTCTCTGCCCCTATGGTTGGTGTCCATTACTCCGTGACGGCCGAGGACGAAACCTCAGCCCACTGTTCGGCGATCTTGCCGTGGAACTTGTTGGCGGCGTAGGCTTCCTCGAAAGCGGCCTTGACTTTGGCTCGATCCTCCAATGCTTCCTTTGCCAGCCAGATCACTTCGTCGTCTCCAGCGGGACCGGTGCCAACGCAGTTTGCAATCGCCAGCACCATAGCAAGGTTTTCGTTGTCCACCCGGTCGAGAGCCCAGGTGTACCTGATTTCCTCTTCGTCGCCTTCATCACTATTGCCGATATTCAGGCTTTGCGACCAGTCGCCCCAGTCGAAATTCTCTCCGTTTTCGAGCTTGCCCTCGTAATAGGCAAGCACCGCTGCTTCCAAGACTTCGAGAAAGTAATGGCGGAGCCATTGTACGTCGTCCTGTTGCACCATGTTCCACATGGCGAAGTAGGCGGGGCAAACAGCATCCCAGCAACAGACGAAGCCATAGGCGATGAAATCCCGGACACTGTACGACGTGACGTAATCCGGGGTGGCTTGGTTGGGAGCGCAGTAATACTTGAGCGGGTTTCGCTCCACGCCTTCTTTTCCAACCAGGGTCCAGAACGGGTTTTCGATTTGGTTTACGGTTCCAATACCTTTCATTGATCTCTCCTTAACGGGACAGAGGGGCAGATTGCTCTGCCCCTCTGGTTGGTGTCCGTCAATGGCACTTGTCGTACTTGAGGACGCACACTTCATGTCCCCAGGCAGTGATCTCGGTGCCGTCTTCCAAGCGGATGCGGTACATTTCCTCGAACTCGCCGCCGTCGTCTACGACTTGCTGTTCTGCTTCGGTGTCGTGGCCCAGCACCGTGAACGCCTTCCCGACGTGTTCTTTGTACTGATCGAACGGCGTCGTGAAGAACTTGCGAAACGTGTCGGGCTCGTAATCGAAGTTGCTCAAAGCACAGTCGTCTTGTGCTTGCTCGGGCGTGTCTTCGATGCCGGGAGGGGAACTCACATGAACGTCGGTCACGGTGTACTCGTAGTTTGCCACTACGAGTTCTGTCTCGTTGGTGAGCATCCCACGATTCACGGCAGTTTCCACCAGTCCTTCCAGTTGTTGCTGACAGAGTGAAGAAGGTGGGCAGTCGCCATTTTCCATAGCATATCGAACCCGAAGCGTCAGGACCACTTCACGCTCGTTCTGGTATGAATTATTCTTGAAGAAACGAGGATCGCCTTGCGGCATGGAATACTCCTAGTTCGTGTTATCGTTCTGTGCCTTGCGGCCTTCCTCTTTGAGCCGATCAAAGAGGCGTCTGGCTAGAATCCGGCAGTATTCGGGTGGAACAATATCCCACACGATTCGACCATCATGGTGTCGAAGCGGCCAGCAAGTTTTGCCGGACGGCAAGATCACCCCAACGGTCTTTCCTTGAAAGAGAGCGGCAGCCCCGGTGAGTGAACCGTGCTTTTCGAAATCGGTCCAATCTCGTGTCTTGGGCTTTCGTTTACCGCACTGGCACTGGTCGGTATGGCGGCAATTCGTTTCACCGCACTCGCAGTCCCAGCAGTCCTTTTTGTTCACCCCATGTTGGCACATACTACACAGCATTGTTGTCTCCTACAGAATGGAGGGTTGCTGGTGTGGTTGGTGTCCTACAACTGTTTCCACTTATTCCCTTCACGATACTCGATGGAAGTCGCTCCAGCGTTCGGGCCACCAAAATCGTCCAGAGGCTCGAAGCCATCCCCGCCGACGAGGACGCCTTCGTAATACAGTTCTCCATCATCGTCCCGCATCAGGAACTTTTTCCCGCTGGGATCGGCCTTGATCTGTTCGTGAGTTCGCTTTGCCGTGCGTGGTCCGACGATCCCAACCGCATTGGCGTTCGTACCGGGCTGAGCATCGGGGTCAGCGATATGATCTCGGGTGATCGTCCATTCGGCCATTGGTTGTCTCCTAGTAAAATAAGGGGGCAGAGTGGTCTGCCCCCTTGGCTGGTGTCCGTTACTCTTGGGTGCCCTGCCATGCAGGGCACGGCTCAGCGGTGAAGAATGGCTTATCACCTTCCCTGCCCACCCAATCCAGGGCGGTGATTGCCAGTTCTTGCCCGTCAGGCGTGCGAATGATCGGGCAAAACTGTTTCAAGACTCGATCGCTCATTCGTCCCAACAGGATGGAGAGGTCGTCAAGGTTGGTGATAATCTCGGGCTCACCTGGGATCGGGTCCGGGATGTGAACGTGAACATCTTCGTTCGCTTCGATGTCTCGCATGTGGGCGAAGTCGATCTGGGCTCCAGCGTTGACAAACGCTTGTAGCATGTTTTCGATGCCACGAACAGTCACCGCTTCCTCGCCGCTGATGGTGAACTCGTACATCGCCGTGAGGCCGCCGTGTTCATTGGGTACGCTATTGCCTTGCTTGATGTACTTGATGTTCAGACCGAAACTCGGCTGGTTCAAAATGCCTAGCTCTTGCAACGCCCCTTTGTGTTCGACGACGTTGAAGGGCATCAAACCTCTAATCATCACGTTCTTTACATTTGCCACGGGAAACTCCTTAACTAGAAACAGAGGTTGGTCCGCCCCTGGTTGGTGTCCTTTACTTCCCAGCTTCTCTTTCAGCGGCTTCGGCGTCGAACACATCGCACGCCACCTTGATGAAAACCACAAGGCTGTGAATTGTATTCGGGTTTTTCACTCCGTCTGGCAGAGCACCACCTTTTCTGAGAATCCAATCTGAAAGATCACAGATCGCTTCCAAGGCTTCATGGTGGTTATCTTCGGCGCAGGCATCAAGAAACCTCTGCCAACATGCGTTCGGGTCCATGCGTTCTCCTATTCGATTTTGCCCTTGATATTGTTAGTTGCCACGAACTCTTTTACTTCCGCCTCGGTAGGCAGGAAAGTCCACCAGTTCCCTTCGTTCAAACAGTTGCCGTCGTCGCCATCCAGCAAAATCACCTTCACGTCACGTGGCTGATTTCACTCATCAATAATCTCCATTTCGCCAGCCCAGCGGTCGAGGATTTCGTTGTTGTAGTGTTCTCTCAACTCCGAATACACGTTTCCGCTTGCGATGATCGTGGCGGCAGTAGATTGCGCCACCATCGTCTCAAAAGCGGTCTGGAAGTCCGTGCCATCAGCTTCCATCTTGTCGATGACATCGTTGTTCCAATCTTCTCGCAGCATCGAGGCCACGTCGCCGACTTCCAGAAGTTCCGCAGAGTCACCGAACTTGAGTTTCTCGGCAACGATCTCTTGGAGAATCATCGCCTCTTCGTCGTTGGTCATAGCGGAATAGTCAACCTCCAGATCACCGAACTCGTAGTCCGGCCCTTCACTGTCGGTCAATTCCCAGCCGTGGTCGCCGTGCGAGACTAGCTTTTTGTACGCCTCTTCCCGAGCACGTTGTTCAAGCTCGCTCTTCAGCGGACTTCCCTCACCGTCGATTTCCAGTTTGACCGTCTTTCGAACGGTCACGGTTTCGGTGAGAGTCACTTCGATGGTGCGCTTCGGCATTGATTCATTCTCCTAGAGAGGAAAGGGGACAGGTAGCTGTCCCCTTGGTTGTGGTGTCCGTCACGTTTCAAGATAGGCTCGTGCTCTTGCCACGTCGCCGATCCACTCTTCGTACTCCGGGTCAGCGTATACCTCTTCCCGATCCGGGAGTTTTTCGAGGCGACCCCGAGCCAGATCGGCGAGCACCTGTCTGACTGGCTTGAGTGACGATTCCGAAATAGTCGCCACCCGAAGCTGTCGCTGGCAGATGGAGGGTGGGAACCAGCCGGTTTCACATGCAGAATACGCTCCACGTCGATCTTGACATCGGGGGTGCCCAACTGGGGGTAATCATCGACCGGGCATAGCAGCACGCTGCCATCCTGGATTCGCACCACCAGCCATTCCACCCCTACGTCGTCTAGGTCCGGCCCCAGGTTGAACACGTAAATGTCACCGGCCAACGGCTCGACACGCTCTTGATCGACCTTGGGCTGGCGAGCCAGCCGTTCTTTCGTTGCTCGAATAGCAGCTTGAATTTTTTCGTGTGCCATAGCCCACCCTTGGCTAGAGGAAAATGGGAGCGCCGGACAATCCGGCGCTCCCGTGGTTGGTGTCCATTATTCGTCGCCGTGCTGCTCGTGGCAGCCAATCCAGCCACCGTCGTTCTTCCCGGTGCAGTATCCCGTCGCCGGTTCAATGCACTCTTTGCCGACGAACGAGCCGCAGTAGCGGCAGGTGCCTTCGTCTTCGCACTCAGCACAAACGATGTCGTTGTACTGCGTGGCGATTCCCCCGACCCCGTGAACGCCTTCGCCCTCGCACTGAACGACGGGGACAATGCGTTCGCATAGATCGCATTTCACAGTGAGCTTGACAGGGATTTCGTTCTCTTGGAACCACTTTGCGGCGTGAAGCAGATGGCTGATCGGCGTCTCCCGACCGAATCGCTCGACCTCTTCCGAGTCGTCCAGGTGGTAAAAGTCCAACCGGGACGGCCGACCGTAACGCTGGTTCGCTTTTTCGAGAGCCTCTTGCAGCTTTTCCACACTGTCGCAGCCTTTGTAGCCCGACGAGTAAATGTCGTGGAACTGGCGGTCGCTATCGAAGTAGGCGTAGTTGAACTCCCAGAAGCAGCCATCATAGCCGCCACCTTCGTACTGAACGATGGTGTTCGGTTTGATCTGAGAAACGTGCGTGATAGGTTCCTCGGTTCGCTTCCTCTGAAACATGCTCTTCAAACGTTGCATCGCAGCCATCATGGTCAATTCTCCTAGAGAGGATAGTTTCGTCCGGTTGTGTGGTTGGTGTCCGTCAGGGACGCACGCTGCCCTTGACTTGGCGAGTCTCTTGATCGTAGACCGCCATCCCATCATAGATCACATGATCTAGGGAGTGGTCTTGGGCTTCCGCCTGAACGGGGCCACCACCGAGTTGCGTGTGATGGTAAATCTTGGCGATCTCAGACGGCAGGGCCATGCCCATTATGGTTTGGAACTGCCTCTCATACGCCTTCATTTCATTGATGCTCAGGGTCCGCCACCAAGCATTTGCTTCGGCTTGAAAGGCTTTGTCGTAATAAAGAGGATTCATCGGTAACTCCTTAACGAACCCAAGGGGACAGAGTAATCTGCCCCCTTGGTTGGTGTCCGTCAGTCGAGGCCGAGCGCCTCCCGTCCGACGAACTTGCCGCAGTCATTGAAACCCAGCGTCATGAGGATGTCGCCGCCGACTGACCAGCCCACGTCGCAATCGTCGTCATCTTCCCCGGTATACTCCATGTCCTCGAACAGACGACGGAGAAGTACACAGAGGCTTTCTGGGCTGATACTGCACTCCAGGGTGTTGGCGAGCACCAACTCTTCGCCCGCTTCCCAGAACTTCGTGCGTTCGCTGGCAATGATGCTTCGCTTGCCCTGCCCGTAATCGTCGCCACGATCCGGGCAGTTGCACGCTTGCAGTCTGCTGTCGATGCCGATATTCACCGCTTTGATCACCACGTCGGCGTCACGGCCGACGAGGCTCATCGTGTAGTTCTCTCCCTTGCAGGCGGCGATGATTGCATCGTATTCGATCTCGCAACAATTCTGGTTGGTGAGAACTCGGGTATCGTCTTTTGTCGCTGTCACAGGCTTTCTCCTGTCTCCTGTTTTGAGAGGGAAAACAATCCGCTCCCGTGGCTGGTGTCCGACAATCATTGTAGGAGGCTGTTACAAAATTTGCAACAGCCTCCTACCCCTAGTTGGTGGACGCTACAGTTGAACGAGATTCCGAGGCTGTCTCTTTGCCATAAGGTGATTCTCCTAAACAGAAGGAAAGGTTGGTGTGTCGCACCGCTATGGGTGGTGTCCGTTATCTTCCTTCTTCACGGGGAGAACGTGAAGTTGTATTGTATCCCAAAGAGAAAGAGGGGCAACACCGCAACGATTGAACGTCCACTTCCTGCTCCCTGTTTGCAGCGGGCTCTCCCAACTGAGCCGCTTGGCTGGCCAGCCATCGAGAAACTCTAAGCAGGCCAAGCTGGGGCACAACTGCTAGGGTGTGAGAAGCAGAAGGGTGGTTCTAATCGTTTTGGTGCGCCCCTCTCCCTTCCCCCGATCAGGAGAATTGGGCTCGCTGTTCTGGTTGGTGTCCGTTAGTTAGCAGGATCGTCGTGTTGCGGATACAAACCCCGCTTTTCGTCTCGGCGCTGTTCTTCCTCAGCATCTTCGAGGTCTTCCAGTAGGTCGCTGCAATCCGCATCGACCTGGACCAAGACGTTCTCCCCCTCAACGCCGACTGGCTTGAAAGAGAGGTCCATGAGACTGCCACCACTGCCCCAGCCGAGAATTTCTTCATCAGCGAGGTCGTTCATGCCATCGTAGCTGTTGTCGCTGCTAGAGCATATCAGCTTACCCAACGGCACCTTGATGACAACGGAAAGCTGTCCATCAGGGAAGAGGCGGCTGATTTCGCTGCGTTCGAGCGGAGCTTCGATGATGCGGGGCGAATCCCCTGACTGCATCGGCCACTGCACACCCAGGCTCCGCAGTACGTCCTGGACGATGGGGTGCTTGTTGACGAACTCGGTGAACGCCACGATGGGTTCGGTGGTCTTCAACCGTTTCAACTGACCGGGTTGTCGCTGAGCGTTAGGCTCCCAGCCATGCTCCATGACCAAGAGATTGCCCAACTGCATGAGAATGTACTTCAAGTTCATCGGTTTCTCCTACTGTGTGAAAGGGGCGGTTGCATCCGTGGTTGGTGTCCGCTATTGCTCTGGGAAGAAGGCGTCCACCTTCTCCTGGGGAATCGGGAATTGTCCCTGAATCTGCCCACAGTCGAGACAATAGTCGAATTCGACGTAATCGCCCCCACCAACTCCCACTTGCTCGGGAACGTAGTAATCTCGATCCCGGCCACCTTGATGGTCGATGAACTGGCAGAGGTCACTGCACTTGGCGTTGACCCCGGCAAGCCGTGTGCTTTCGCATCGCTGACACTTCATGGGAAACTCCAATTGAGTCATCTGAACCCCCTAGAACTTGTCTGGTAATATCCTAAGAACCACAACCGAATGGCCCTCGGTCCCATACAGCCCGTCGATTTCAAGAGGGTAGCACCCGTTCCGCTGCAAAAGCAACTTCAGGGTGTACTTCTCCGTCATGGGATGAATTCCCACCTCGAATTGCATCTTGTTCTTCAAGTGTGGGTACTGCTCCACGAACTCGTCGATCAATCGCTGCCCCGCCGCTGTCGCCTCGGCTTCCGTGTCGAAGTCAGGAAGGTTGGGTCGCTTGCTCATATAACTACTCCGGTAATAGCAGGGGGTTTTCTCCCTTTGGCCGTAGCACGATGACGTATCGGCCGTGCTTGTGAGCTTCCAGTTCGCTCACCGTCTTCCGGCTGAAGGGATTCATGCCCTGGATGGTGCTCGGCCATTGGTTTTGTCGCTGGTAGCGATACACCATATCCTGCCGAGCTTCGTGGTTGTCATGGTAGCGAACAGTGGTGCCATCGTCGTACTCGACCTGAACTTCGTAGGCGTTCTTTCGCCGCTCCAAGTCGGCGTACCCTTGCCGACCTAGATTGGCGAACAGTTCGAGCGATTCCACGTCCGGCAGCCAAATATCAGGGGTCATGCAACCCCGTTGCCAGTTGTCGTTGAACCAGACTCCCAACGTGCGATGCCCGTCAGCGTGCTGAACAGCGTGAATCTCATCCCCTCGGGTCTGAATTGCCTCGTAGGCCGCTTTCCCTCGGGGATTATCCCAATAGTCACTCACTGTCTTCTCCTTCATCGTAGGCGTACTGTGGTAGATTCTCGATTGCACCGAAGAGGATGGCAGGTAATTTGGGATCGAATTGATCAACAGTTACGTCAACCACCATGCGTTCCCCCCGCTCATCCACGAACTCGAACCACGTTTGCCTGATCCACTGGCGATACGTCGGTTCATAGTACCAGACCCGCCGCAGGAGCTTTTCACACGCTTCCTTGAGCGAGTAACAGACCTGACCAGTGATGCCATCCCCACGGAGAAAGCCGGTTTCCCGGCTATCTTCCACAAGGATGTAGACTGTCTTGTAGCTAGCCATGCTCAATACTCTGAAGGCAGGTAGAGCTTCACTGGGCTTCCCGGTCCATCAGTCCCAGCGTACACAGTGAATTCCCCCTCGGCCGGGAACGGGAAGTCGGTGAACTCGATCTCCTGAGTGACCACGGGTTTGCAACCCGAGTCTTCCACCGCTTCCAGAATGGCACCATCGTCCTGCTTTCGCAGCTTCCAGAAGTGCAGGTCGTTGAAGCGGGGGTTCTTCTTACGTGCCGCTTTGTGCTTTGGATTGGCGGCGATATGGCTGGCGATTGCGTCGATCAGCCAGTAAGCCCCGCCGTTTTCGGCGAGATAGTGCATCCCCTCCGAATAAATCACGTTACGGGCCAGTGAGTGACGATGCCACTGTTCCGATCCGCAAAACTGTTGGAGGTTGGCGTGCAGGGTGGCAGCTTCCATTTTCTCGGGCATGGGATTCTCCATTGCAAAAATTGTAATCCAAAAGAGCCCCGGTGGCGAGCAGCGAGTGTACAACCCGCCACCGGGGGCGACCCAGTACCGCTATGGTTGGTGTCCGTAGCGTCGGTCCCATTCAGCACGAACGGCACTTCGGACTGCTACCCGCTGCTCTTCGTTCAGTAGTTCACAGCCGTCACACACCGGGTTCGGTGTGGACAGGTAGAAATCGGCGAAGTGGCAGCCGCACACCGAACAGTGGGCTCCGTCACAGGAATCGTCCATACAGACGTTGACTGTGCCTTTGTGCGGTAGTGATATTTTCATGAGTAGGTTGCCTGTAAATGACGACCGATCAGGTTTCCAGCGGACACTCCCGATACCAAGCGTGATGACGCTCGCTGTCGGGTGCATGTTCCTCGTACAAGGCATTGTAGATTTGGCTCGCCGTTTCGGCATCGCCATCATCGCAGGCGTTTCGGAACTCAGCAAACTGCACCTGAAACGCCCGTTGATCTTCAGCCTCACTCGCAAGGTCTTCAAGTTCACCGACCGTACTCATCATGTAGTTGATCAGTAACTTTTCGGCGGACTCCTGGGTGTGACGAACACCCATCTCTGTGCCATGCTCATGTTCCAGCACAGCAACGAAGACAGTCTCACTCATCAGTTTGCTCCTGAAGTTTTTGTTCCCGATACGCTGCCATCAAGAGAGGGCAGTTCGACTCCAGCCACCCTTGAAGGGCAATCAGATGATCGGAGCGTTCGCTGTACCGTCCGTTCTCGAAATTGAGGTCATCGAAGTAAACTTCGGTGCCCACACCAGCGTAGCGGCAGGCAGCCCACTCTTCCATGCGACGTTCGGGATTGTTCCATTCCTCCCGCTGCCCTCTAACCTCTTCAAGCTCTTCCTCCAATGCTCGAATGAACTCGAAGGAGTCCACTCGAACATTGTGTTTCTGGGCGAGACTCGCCGCAGCCGATTCTAGCTCGGCTCGCCGCTCTTCTTGCGCCCGCTTCTCATGTTCTTCGCTAGTGGCCAAGGAAACACATCCGCCCCAATCGGAGTCGGTCATGTCTCGGAACTGGGACGAAAGATCGTCAAGGCTTTCGATCCCATCCAAGTCACCGTCCTTGTAGTAAGAATCTTCCTGAAGTTCGGTGAGCACTTGTTCCACCGTGTAACGTCGGGTGTACTCCCCGGCGTTTCCCTCGTCCGGATCGCCCCGGTCGAAAAACACGGCGACGAGTTCAAGGTCGGCAGAAACCCCCAGTCGATTGATCGTCTCTTCCCGTTCTTGTTGACGACGTGCGTGGTCAATCGTCATGATATTCTCCTAGTTGAGTTGGGCCTTTAAGTCCATCATTTGCTGAAGCAATTCCCTGCCCTCCGGGATAACCAATAGAGCAGCTATCCCTTTTTGCAGGATGAATCGTTCCAAGTCACGGAGCCGTTCTTGCATCTTCGGCCTCACTCTGGTTGGTGTCCATTAAACAGCTAAAGCCCCCTTGCTTTCACAAGGGGGCTTTGCTATAAGCCATCAAGCGGCCTCTTCGACCTCTTCCTGAGACTGGGCATCCAGGA
>Ga0123335_1005053_pt1 | contig 16358 bp, 1 predicted proteins | sample BiotimSIPDNA_2_FD_89707 | JGI IMG/M metagenome (GOLD analysis project Ga0123335, IMG submission 89707) | Anaerobic biogas reactor microbial communites from Washington, USA - Biogas_R2 time_0 SIP DNA | ecosystem: Engineered > Bioreactor > Anaerobic > Unclassified | place: Washington, USA...
ATGCCTGGAAGCAGATGCAGCGGCAGGTACCGCTCCCATCACGATCAATAACGGAGCAACACTTGAGTCCTGGGGTGACAAAACATTTGCAAACAATATCAATATCAACGATGGTGGAACACTCAGTTCACAAAATGCAACCTGGGGCGGCACTACAACTGTTCATAACGGTGCCTTCACAGTCACAGGCAACGCAACCATGACCACTCCGGCTACTGTTACGATGACCATTAACGGGGTTATAAGCGGCACAGGCAGTCTGACCAAAACCGGAGCCAGTGGAACTCTGGTTCTCTCTGATACCAATAACTACACAGGAACGACTTCGATTTCAGCCGGTAAACTGAGACTGGGGATCACCAATGCTATTCCTCCCACATCGGTTCTCTCCATAGGACAGAATGGCACTCTTGATGCAACACTGGATCTTAACACATTCGACCAGACTATTGCAGGACTTGCGGGCAGCGGCTCAACCGGTGGAACCCAAAAGATTACAAGCGGCGGCGGAACAAGAACTCTGACCATCAACAGCTCAACAAATCATACATACAGCTACATCATTGAAGACGGTGCCGGCAAAATCAATTTAGTAAAGACCGGAACCGGTACCCAGACACTGGCCGGCAACAACACCTATACAGGTACGACAACTGTTTCAGAGGGAACTCTGAATGTAACCGGGTCACTTGCAGCCGGAAGCGCTGTCACGGTTACCGGAACTTTAACCGGTACAGGAACCGTTGCCGATTCTGTAAATGCCAGCGGCGGAACAATAGCCCCTGGAAACGGCCCCGGGCCGGGAAAACTCTCTACCGGAGCCCTGACTCTGAACGGCACATCGAATCTGAATTTTGACCTGGGCACAGTTTCTGACACTATTGCTGTAAACGGCAACATTGCCCTGAATGGTACTCTAAACATATCTGCATTAGACGGATTTGCAGCCGGAGATTACACATTGATCACCTATACGGGTAATTTGTCAGATAATGGCCTGACAATAGGGACTCTGCCACCAAATAAAGTTGGTGTTATTAAAGCCGCCAACGGAATAGTCACATTAACAGTATCTAACAGCTACCCCCCAACCGGCATTTCACTTTCCAATGATACTGTACTTGATAGCCTGGCTCCCGGTGCAGTTGTGGGTTTGCTTACAGCCACAGATCCGGATATAGAAGAGCATTTTGAATTTGAGCTGATTGCCGGACCCGGCTCAACAGACAACGATTCATTTTACATAGAAGATAACACACTTTTTACTAATGTAATGCTGTACCACGAGATAAAAGACTCTCTCAGTATCAGAGTGAAAGTAACAGATCGAGATGGTCTGAAATATGAAAAAGAATTTTCTATTCATGTGGTTTCAGCTCCCAAAATCATTACTCAACCCCAAAACATGACTGTAAAAGAAGACAGCACGGCTGTTTTTTCAATTGAGGCAAAGGGATCTCCCCTGCCAGGCTACACCTGGTACAAAGTACCATCGACCGTTGTGGGAACCGGGGCAAAACTCACACTTGAGAACACTACAATGGACATGAACGGTTCCAGGTATATATGCCGGGTTCATAACAGTTACGACACAATATTCAGCGACACTGTATTGCTGACAGTTGTGGAACCACCTGTAATTGTCTCTTTCTCCGGAGATACAAACGTAATTGCCGGTCAAAACACATCATTTCTCATATCTTCAACAGGCAGCCGTCCACTCACTTACACATGGATAAAGAGTAAAGGATCCGCTACTGACACACTCACCGACGGCGACTCTTTGCTGTCAGTTCCAGCTATGCAGTCTGACAGCGGCGCAACCTTTAAGTGCGTCGTCTCCAACATGGCTGGTACAGTTGTCAGTCAGACAAAGACACTGCATGTTCTAAGCGTTCCCACGGTCACAGCCCCTCTCGATTTAGATACGACAGTCATTGATGGAGACACCGTCATTTTTTCTCTTCAGATAAATGGGACCTTGCCATTTACCTACAAATGGTTTAAAAACGGCCTCTTAGACTCAGTCGGAGCATCTAAGAATCTTACTCTCGATGGAGTCGGCCTGTCAGATAGCGGATATTATCTTTGCGTTGTGTCTAATGCTGCCGGCAAAGACACAAGTGATACGATATTCCTGCACGTTAATCCCGCACCTCCTGAAATCATTTCTCAACCGCAGGAACTGGCTGTGTCTCAAGGAGATGATGCTGTTTTCAGAGTAGGTGTAAAGGGCACACCAGAGTTTACATATTCCTGGTTTAAAACTGGTTCAGCAGATACGCTGAGCAAAACCGATTCTCTTTTACTGAAAGATGTCAGTGTTCTTGACAGCAATACATCCTACTACTGCATTGTTAATAACCGGGCAGGAACAGATACCAGTGATTCGGCTGCTCTGTATGTGTACACAAATGGGATACCACCCAAAGATATCAGTTCACTCTCTGATAAAACTGTACACGAAGGAGACACGGCTGTTTTTGTTGCCCGCGGTTCAGGTACTGCCCCGTTAAAATACACCTGGTATCTGGATCGGGAGGAAACCGACAGCCTCGTAGCAGAATCAGATACGCTGCGGCTTCCAGGAGTACTCAAATCCGACAGTGGCAATGTCTACTACTGCATCATAAGCAACGTTCTGGGCCATGTTACTACTTCATCGGTCACTCTCCATGTACTCGATCCTCTTGCAGCTCCTGAAGTTACTCTTGATCCTGTTTCTAAAAGTAAATATACAGGAGACAGTGTCACATTTGTAGTCAGTGCCACTGGAAACCCTTTACCGCAATACCAGTGGGAAAGAGATGGCATTCCAATTGATGGTGAAAAGGACAGTATTCTCACCGTTAAAGGGCTCAAACTTACGGATAACAATTCGCGTTTTGTGTGTATGGTTTACAATTCTCAGGATACTGTTTACAGTGACACTGCCGTCTTGACTATTGTTCCTCCTCCTGTCGCAGGATTTGCAGTTCAGCCTGAAACAAAGGCCGGTCTTACGCCGATGTCAGTCACATTTACAGACACCAGTAAGGGAGAAGTAACTTCACGGAAATGGCTTTTTGGAGATGGTGCCAGCAGCACTCTGAAAAACACTGAGCATGTGTATGAATCAAAAGGTGAATTTTATGTACAACTGATTATCACAGGACCATCGGGAAAAGATACAGCCTATGATACTATCAATGTGTTTGATGAGAATGAAAACCCGGTTTTGCTTAAGGCAACATTCCTTAAAAACCGTGATATCAGAATAGAACTAAATAACTATGCTGATACGACCCTGCTCAGAACCAAATTCCCACCTCCATGGGTAGACTCAATCGGCATCTGGATTAGAGAAGATTCCCTTCCGTCTCTTCCTTCTTCATCAACCAGAATTGCGGTTTATGACATGGATGAGCTGCTGAAAAGTGGCAAAACCTACGCCGATACGCTTACTCTGCCGGAAGGTGGTGAATTGTTCGGTCTTATGAACGGTCTCTACTGGCAGGATAAGAAAATCTCTGATTTCGACCCGCGTAATGGATTCATGGTTTTAATGAGGGACACTGTCTCTATTTCTAACCCGCTGTCCCTCTCAGGGTTACATCTGGGCGGGGATTCGGCCCAGTTCAAATTTACCGGGGTAAATGACATAGACGACCAGAGAATCGATTCTGTCGGGTTCTGGTATGGCATTGACAGCACATCGATCTCTTTTACCGGATCTGGCTCGCGATGGTTCTCTCTTGATAAGATAAGCGGAAGCGATCAGTACGTTTTTAATATCAAGGATGGGACTTTTGAAGAAGATTCAAGAAAAGTATACTGTGCTGTTGTGCTCAAAGGTAAAAACGGTCTCTTAAGCCCGCAAACAGTTGCTTCATTTACCACTGTTACCATATCGGTTGACAATCCGATCATTCTCAGCGCAGAAGCCATCAGTCCAAGCAAAATAGAACTCTCATGGCCCAAAATTACCGACCCGACAATAACAAAAATCCAGATCTGGATAAGTAAAACTGAAATAAAACCAGGTACTGTCGATTTTACCGGTAAGGATTCGGCCAGGGTTTCACCTCAGGATACATCTTACATTTTTACAAATCTTGAGAGTGAAACCAGATACTATTTTGCCGCTCAGGTTTACAAAAACGGGAAATGGTCTCCGGTTACCGCAAACGCATGTGCAAGCGCTGAGACTCCAGAGCCTGATGATACCCGTGTAGACAACTGCATCAAACTGAAAAAGCCCGTTTTCGATACACTTTCCGCATCAATACGGCTTTCGTGGTGCCTCGATTCGGCCTCTTTCTCTGACAGTCTTAATATAGGCATTACATGGAGTAACACGCATTATCCCGACCTTTTCCTCGATCCGCTTATGATTGTAGAAGCCAAATCTATATGCCAGCAGACTGTGCTTGAACTGAAAGAAAATCCGATACTTTTTGATACAACCTATTTCTTCTCACTATGGCTGCGCAAAGGTGAAGGTGTATGGATTGCCCCCACAGATTCGTCAAGAGGACAGATGAAGACACCGGCATTCAAAAGAGAAATTGTAACCTTCTTCAAGCCCGGGGCCAAAGAAGTCAGTGCCTTTAATGGAACGGTTGTGCTGTGGAAAGACGATCTTTTCCCGAGCACCGCATTGACCACAGATACAATATCGGTTTACCCGGGAAGAAAAACCTACGAGGGGATGATCCCTCTGGGAACCGGGTTCAGTTTCATAAAGAAAGAACCGACACCGGCGTTCTTCATCGGTATGCACTACAATGAACTTCCGGACGGCGTTAATCCTGAGAATATCAGAATCTACAGAGACAACGGAAAATCGTTGATCCTTGAGCATGGTACTGTTTTAGATTCCCTGGAAAAAATTGCGTACATAAAAACTTCGGATCTGAGGTACCCTTTCATGCTGATGATCGATACCATGCCTCCAAAAGTTACTTTCGGTGACACCAGCTCTGTTGGAGCAGTCGGTAAAAACATCCGGGATACAGTTTATCTCAGTGACAATATCCAGAATCTTTACTGGAAGTATATGTATGGTAAAGGTGACGAAGCTCCTTCTCATGAGAAGTCAGACACACTGAGTAAAACAAGTGATAAGTTAAATCTGGTTATTTCATCTACCCAGAAGGTGATAAATGAGGATAATGGTGTAAGGATTTACCTGATAGTGTCCGACGGAGTTCATCTGGACACCATTAACCTCTCCAGACGCGTCAAGCGCAGTAAATCGGATCCTGTTACAACAATAGCCAAATCCTGGTTTCCGCTTTATGTCACAGCGGACCTGAAAAACACCTCCCCCGACTCTGCTATAGTCAAGTTGCTTGAGGACGGTATATCAGATTACGACGACCGGTATCTGAGGTTGTTCCGCTGGATCGATGATGGCTCGAATGAAGCTGATGACAGGTGGTGCGAGTACAGCGAGTCAAACTCATCCCTTTTTGATTTTACTCCCGGAAGACTCATCTGGGTAAAGACACTCAAAGGGCAATCCATGGATTTTGGCCCGGGTACAACACTATCACTTAAAGACGACTTTACGATAAAGCTTCCCCCTGAAGAGTGGACCGATTTCGGTCTCCCCTTCCGTTTTGACATACGTCTGGCCGACATACTTGAATCTAATACTGAATACGACTCGCTCCATTTCTACTCATGGGTGACTGACAGTACCAACCGTTTTGGTACTGAAGGGATTCTTGTCCCCGGGTTTCCAGACAAACAAGACCCCAATACGATACTGGAATTTTCAAACGGCGGCGGCTTTTCAGTTTACAATCCATACAATAGAACCGTTACTTTGAAAATACCTCCGGTTCCGATCGCGATGTCACCTAATCGTCCGGCGGCAAAAACGACAGCAAAAGGCAGCTCCTGGAGCGTAAAGGTTATATGCCGAACCGACAGCGGCGCAAAACTCCCGGATCTCTATTGCGGTTATGCTGAAGGAAACACATTCTGCAGATATCCTTCTGCCCCATCATTCTCATCTGCAAAAGTGAGCATTTTTGACCGGGAAACAAACCGGCTTTACGGACATCATATAGCAGGTTTATTCGATGGCGCGATCACCAGAGAAATTGCCTTTTCAAATAACAGCAGAAGGCCTGTAACGGTAAATTATGACCTCCAGAAGGCCGGCACTTTCCCAACCGGCATAAATGCATCATTGCTTAATCCCTCAAGTGGTGAATGGCAGTCCCGGGGAAGCGTAACGGTTGCCGCCGGAAGCACAGAGTACAGATGGCTGATTGCGGCTGACGAGGCGTACAGAGAGATGTTTAAAGTTAAAACGCTCTCGTTCAAATATGCTCTGAGATCTGTTTACCCAAATCCTTTCCGCTCGGTTGCGCATATCAGGTATACGGTTCCAACCGGAGCTAAAGAAACGCTCTGTTTTACTCTGCACGACGCACTTGGAAGAAAGGTATGGGAAAAGGTAATTAATGGTTCCAAACTTTCTGTTGGCGAGCATTCAATTTCATGGGATGGTCATGACCTCAGGGACAAGAAGGTACAGTCTGGTGCATATTTTCTGAGCTTGTCAGTAATTGACTCCGGGAAAAGAACGGTTAAGAAATTCCAGTCAAAATTGACATTCATTCCATAAGACCAGCACATAGTGCGCTTATCGACCAAGCCGGTTGATAAGCGCATATTTTACTGACATTTACTTCAAATATCCCCTGATCGAACCGGTTCATCTGAGCGGATCAAAAAAACCATTCTGGATTCCTCAGTTAAGTGTTGCAGAAAAACAGGCAGCATTGCATAATTATTTAAGCGTTTATACGATATACAATGAATAAGCTTCTCAAAACAGAATTCAAGTTTCACGTCTGCTTGATAACAGTTGCTCTGTTGTCATTGGTCGCTATGCCCTCTTTTGCCGCCAAACGCACGGTTGATGCAGATGGAGGAAGTGCATACACATCAATACTGGCTGCGGCTACAGGAATCTCATCCGGAGACACGATTTATATCCAGGGTTCAGATGTAGATATCTATACCGAATCAGACTGGGATATAGAACCTACCGCAAACATAACGATTATGAGCAGATGGAGCGATCCGGACAGTTTTCCAGTGCTCACGATCTCGGGTCCAAGCTGGACATTCTGGTGGAATAATCAGGAAGGGACAACCAGGCTTGAAGCGGTTGCTCTTGATAACTGTGCCAGCATGTCTCTTGCAAACAGCACCCGCAATCTTATTATCGACAGATGCATTGTCAGAAACTTTTCATCTACAGTATTCGAGAGATTGACTTCTGATCACAGCAGCGCAGAGTATCTGAAAATCACAAACTCCATATTTCAGGGAAACGACACAATATTCTCCGACATACAAAATGCTAATCCCAACCCCTCTCCTTTCGGCTCTGTATACAACTGCACTTTTATCGGTAACACGATTGTAAATAACGACCTCACTGATGAGACGGCTGTAACAAACAACCGCATCATCGATTTCACCAACTGCATTTTCAAGGACAATGTAAGCATTTATGTCGATTCTGATGTCAAGGGCTCATACACCAACTGTCTGGTACCTGCGCAGGAATCCGGATGGGGTGCTGGTTGTATTTACAGTGACGACCCCGGTTTTGTCAAATACCCTTCAGACAGAGCCTCTGATCTCTACATCCAATCAAATTCTTCTGCCAGAAATAGCGGTGCCGGTGATGCTGCCCCCTCAATTGATATCAGGGGAAACTTCCGTGACGGCACACCTGATATAGGGGCATTTGAATTTACTCCACCGTCAGTGCTCTATACCTGGGATGTGAATACCGCTTCAGGAATACAGTCAGGTAACGGAACCTGGGGCACAGATAACTTCTGGACAACAAACGGCACTTCCCTCACAGAGTGGACCGCAGGGTATTCTGCACTGTTTTCGGGCAGTGATGCAACCTATTCTATAACCGTCAATGGCTCACAAATCGTAGACAGCATCTCATTTGCAAGCTCCGGGTATTCTTTAACCAACGGGACACTTGCACTTACCGGAAGGAAGGTAATTAATGTATCCGCGGGAAAAACTGCCGCGATAAATTCTTCGATTTCCGCCAGCAGTTTTACCAAAGATGGAAGCGGGACCCTCACAGTATCACCTTTGTACAACGGCGGCCCGGTAACTATCAGGAATGGCACTCTGGCTATAGGAGGCCCGGATCAAAACGATAAGTTCGCAGGCAACATCTTCATCATAAACTCAGCCAGCCTGAAACTTACAAGTGACAACAGATTAAATAACAATGTGTCTGTCGATATAGGCTCTGGTGCTGCTTTTGACATGAACGGCAAATATGATGATATCGGTTTCATATCCGGAGCCGGCAGCGTGATCAACACTTCAGGCGAGGGACTTACTCTTGACCTTGCTGACGGAGAGACCAGGACATATTCCGGTTCCATTAGCGGCAGCGGCAACTTTAATATACGTGGAGAAAATTCGACATCTGTTGCCGGAAGGCTTATTTTTAGCGGTGTTTCCAGCTCTACCGGTGGCACTTACATCGCAAGCAAAAGCGATGGAATAAAAAACGATGCCAAAGCGGAACTTCAGCTCACAGGTGGAAACAACCGGCTCCCTGAAGGCACCGTGCTTACATTCGGTTCCCCCGGAGCCTCGGGACTCTATGGCAAACTGATTCTGGGGAGCTCTTCAGGGACAAGCAATCAGACTATGGCCGGAATAACCAGTACTTCAGGAACCGGAGAATTCTCTATAGTTGGAGGAAATCCAGCTGTTTCAACACTGACAGTCAATAGCAGTACAAATTACAATTTTCATGGAAATATCGGTGGTGATCTGTTAAATGAGAACAATATCGCACTGGTCAAATCCGGCAATGATACACTGTCTTTAAGAGGCATCTATACCTATATCGGGCCAACAACAATAAACGGACCTCTGAAGCTGACCGGTCCACTTTATAATAGAGGTAAGTCTCCCGGTGCAATAATCATTAATGATGGTGGTACCCTGATTTTAAATTCTGATAATTTTCTCGGCACCCACAAATCTTTCCCGGCAGCGGCAATCACCATCAATGAAGGCGGTTCGATGCTCAGCAACGGGCATTTCAGTACACTTGGTAAGTTGATTCTCAATGGCGGCGAACTCATTTCAAATGGCGGACTTTCGGCAAACTGGACAACCTGGTCTCTGCACGATACCGTAACTGTAAATGGCACATCAGTATCCAGAATCATAACAGCAGGTGGTAATAACAATGCGGTTAAAGTTGGTAACAATCTCAATGGTGGTATGGCAGTCTTTAACGTTCTGGATAATGCTTCAGGTGATGATTTAGTGATAGAATCCCGGCTTGAAGATGATAGGGATACTGTTTCAGATGTCTGGACACCTGTTTCCAGCGGCATAGTAAAAGATGGTGCAGGAACCATGCTGTTATCTGCATCAAACACATATTCCGGTGCTACGCTGATAAAAGCAGGTATACTGAGAGCCGGCAGTACAGACGCTCTTGGCGCGACTTCATCGGGAACAACAGTTGAGAACAACGCCACGATCTCTCTTGAGGGTGATATTACCTTTGCAGCAGAGCCTTTGGTTTTAAATGGAACAGGCGCTGATGGCCAGGGAGCCATGTTGCTTGAAAGTGGAAGCAGTAAATCTGCGGTCTGGAACGGTTCCATACAGCTTGCTTCAACAAGTTCCATTCTCATAAAAGATACAGAAGATACCCTGATTGTAACAGGCCTTATCAGTGGCAGTGGCGGTTTGATCAAAGCCGATGACGGGCGGCTTATACTTACCGCAAACAACAGCTACAGTGGCGTAACCACAATCAGTGCAGGTGAACTTCAGTTAGGAATGAATGGTGCCTCGGGCAGCATACCGGGAAATGTAACTAACAATGGATCCCTTATATTCTCACGATCTGACAGTTCTACCTTTTCAGGTGTGATTTCCGGAAGCGGTTCTCTTATCAAGCAGGACAGCAGCGGTACAGTAGTCCTCGGTGCTGCCAACACCTATACAGGCATTACCACTATCGGTAATGGAGTCCTCAGAATTACAAACGGCTCTGCACTTGGTTCTCCCTCTAAAGGTGTTGAGATACAAGGTTACGGAAGGCTTGAACTCTCCGGTGGTATCACGGTAACCGGCGAGACAGCCATCCTTTCTAATAATAATGACGGTAACAGTTGTGGCGGCCTCCAGTCAAAAAGTGGCGATAACACCTGGGCTGGTCCGCTTCTACTGACATGTGATGAAGCCAGTATCGGTGCACAGGCCGGTTCTTTGACAATCAGCGGGGACATAAGCGACAGTTCAGATACATTTAACCTTGTTGTAAACAGCTCAGGTGAAGGGACTGTAGTTTTAAGCGGGACAAATACCTACGGTGGAACAACAAGAGTGCACGGGGGTACGCTGAAAATTTCCGGCGATGACCGTCTCCCTGTCACTACTTTACTGGCGCTGGGGGTTGAAAAAACAGATGGGACTTTTGATCTTAACGGATACAATCAAACTGTAAGCGGATTAACGCTTAATGACTCTACAAGAACAAACTGCAGAGTCTTAAACAATGGGACGTCAGCTTCAGTTTTAACTGTAGACAACAGTTCAGATTGTATTTACAACGGCACCATATCAGACGGTTCAGAGGCCCTTGGGTTAACAAAGAGAGGCTCAGGTAAATTAACTCTTTCCGGATTATCCAACAGCTATTCGGGAGCCACACTGGTTGAAGGCGGGGCTCTTGATATCACCGGGAAAGTCTCTTCAAGTGCAATAGGGATTAAAGCCGGTGGAACATTCAGTGGCACCGGACAGGTTGAAGCGATAGCGGTTCTGGGTGGAACAGTCTCCCCCGGTAGTGAAAACAGCGGCACCCTGACTTGCGCTTCATTGTCTTTTGATAGTGAGTCAAAAATCAAAATGGACCTGGGGACTTCCGGAGACGTTGTTAAAATAAACGGTGATCTTACAATTGACGGGACCCTTGAAGGTTCAGCCCTGAGCGGCTTTGCCGCAGGCAGCTACACTCTTTTTGAATATACAGGCGCTCTGACTGACAGCGGAATGGACATAGGTACAATGCCCGGCGGATTTGCCTATTCTATTACCACTGGCGAAGGGAAGGTATTTTTAATTGTTACACCTCTTCAAAATTACACCTGGGATATAAGTTCTGAAGAGGGAATCACCGCTGGAAACGGGAAGTGGGGAGTCGATAATTTCTGGACAAAAGATGGTATTACACTTGAGGCCTGGCCTCAGGAGAACTCTACAGCTACCTTTGCTGGCAGTGATGGGGACTGGACAATCAGCCTCAATGGAACTCAAAAAACCGATAGCCTGACATTTCTCAACTCAGGATATGTACTTTCCGGCGGAACCATCGATTTTCAAAATGATAATGGACTTTTCATAGCGGCTAAAAAGAGTGCAACGATTAAATCGGTCATATCTGGTAGAGCCGGCCTGAATATTAACTCCGGCGCAGAAGGAGATTCAAGGATTTTCCTTGAGGGCGACAATACATATACCGGGCCGACTGTTATAGGAACCGGTATAGAGATAAATACGCCGTATCTGGCAGATGGAGGCGTTAAAAGCGGCATAGGCAAGTCAAACAGCAGCGCAGAGAATCTTGTGCTTGACGGAGGACATTTACAGTATACAGGTGAAGCGACAGTAACGGATCGTCTTTTGACAATAGTTGTATCTGCACGTCTGTATTCAAGCGGCAGCGGCCCTCTGACATTTTCAAACAGAGGTGCGGTCGCAATTACCGGATCCGGTAGCACGGTTTTTGAGCTTGGCGGAAAATATGAAGGGCCAAATGTTTTCTGGCCCCAGATCGGTGACGGCCCCAACGGTGTAACGATGGTAGAAAAAACAGGAGATTCAAATACCTGGGTTTTGGCCGGGGAAAACACCTTCAGCGGAGGAACAACAGTCACCGGTGGAACATTACAGATCGGAAACAGCGGCCAAAATGGAAGTGTCACCGGAGAAATCGAAAACAATGCTTTCTTAACTTTCAACCGCTCAGACAGTTATACATTTGAGGGTATCATTTCAGGAACAGGCGAACTGAGACAGGAAGGTTCAGGCACGCTGGTTTTGACAGGGGAAAATACCTTGACCGGAAATACAGTTGTCTCAAGAGGCGCACTCTTGATTACCGGGTCAACTTCTCCGGAAAATGAGTTTACGGTTGTTTCCGGAGCGGCTGTCGGAGGATCAGGAACTATTGCAGGAGGCATAAATGTCAGCAATAACGGCTCGGTCTCTCCGGGTATCAATGGACCGGGGAAACTTGTCGCCGACACAATCGTTCTAAACAGTAAATCAAGGCTGATATTTGATCTGGGTACCAAAAGCGACAGCATCGTATGTAAAGATCTTGTTCTTGATGGAAAACTTGATATCATTGCCGGTTCAGGCTTCAAATCAGGGACTTATAATATTATCACATGCAGCGGAAAAGTCACCGATAACGGCCTTGAACCCGGAGAGATTCCTCAAGGGTTTGTCTGCGCCATAAGCCTCAAAGACAATAATGTAAAAGTAACGGTCTCTTTAGACGCAAGTACCCTTGTGCCTGATTTCTCTGCTTCCACCCTCAGCGGTTTCTCTCCTCTGAGCGTCAACTTCCAGGATTTATCAAGAGGCCAGATCTCCTCCTATTTCTGGGATTTCGGCGACGGAAAGACCAGTACTCATAAGAACCCACAGCATTCTTACTCTTCCCCCGGGTCTTTTGATGTTACATTAAGAGTCGAGGGCCCGGCTGGAACCGATTCGATTATTAAAGAAAATCTTATAACCACCTTTGACAAAAAAAATAACCCGGTAACAATCTCGGCAAACTATCTCACCGGTACATCCGTTCAAATCACAATGCGCAACCTGGATGAGATAGATACATCTTCAACACCCAAAGCCTGTTCTCTGGGTATCTGGATAGAGAACGACTCTCTCCCCTCCTATCCCGGCAACTCTTTTCTGATGATAACCTATGGTTTTGATGAGCTGCTGAGCGGCGCAAGTTTCATCGATACCTTGACACTTCCAGAGGGAAATGATTCTTTCGGCCTGATGACAGCTCTATTCTGGAATAATGGAACAGTCTCTTCTTTTCAGTCTATAAACGGTTGTATGGCAGTATTAAAAAACGACCTTATTCCCGACAATCCGGTTTTTCTTGAGGCACAAGAGGATGGCCCGGGAAAAATCAAACTCTCTTGGAACCACCTTGCCGATACGACACTTACCTTTGTACGCATACTGATGAGCAAGACAGAAATTCCTGCCGGAATGCCGGCAATTAATGGTTATGACTGGTTCTTGTATTTTATCAGCGACACCGCTGCTGTAATCGACAAACTTGAACACAGTACTCATTACTATTTTGCCGCACAGGTAAACAGAAAAAATTACTGGTCACCGGTTACTGAAAATGCCCTCGCAGAGGCTCAAACTCCTGCGCCATCGGACACCGTACCTATTGCAAACACAATTGATCTTCAGCAGCTCCTCTATGACTCACTCTCCCACAGCATAAAAGTTTCGTGGTGTCTGGATATGACCGTCGCAGAAGATCTGGAATTAGGTATTACATATTCATTTACTCCCGATTCAGGACTTAAAACACCGCAGGTAATAACAGTAGATAAGAGCTGCGACAGTGCTGTACTGAATTTAAGAGGGACAATCCTGTTTGACACGACATATTATGTATCGCTCTGGTTGAGAAAACCCTATGGAGTCTGGTCAGCCGCTACCGATTCCTCACGCGGGAGTATCAGGACTCCTGAACAGGCATCCGCGATAATTTCATTTTTTGACACATCTGATGTTATCCGGATTTTTAACGGAAGTGTTTTACTGTGGAAAGATGCATCTTTCCCTCCAACCGAAGCCCGGACTGACAGCGTTCACATAAGCTCATTTGGGAGAAACTATGAAGGAATGGTTCCGGTAGGCTCTAAATTCAGGTTCGGGAGCCATGAGCCGTTCCCTGCATTCTACATAGGGATGATCTATGCTCCGCTTCCTTCAGGTTATAATCCGGGTGATGTGAGGCTTTACAGGGAGAATGACGGCGAACTTGAGGTTGAATATGGATGTGTCGTTGATTCTCTGAACGGAATCGTCTACACAAAGACTTCGAATCTGGAGCATCCATTTCTGATGATGATTGACACACTTTCTCCATCAGTGACTGTTGAGAGTGATACCGGGTCGGTTTGTGAATCGGGAGCTTCAGTTCTGGATACTTTTAAGATCAGTGACAACATTTCAAATCTGAGCTGGAGATATGTTTACGGAAAGGGCGAAGTAGCACCATTAAACAAACTCAGCGGCCTTCTGGACGGCAAAACCGGAACTGTGGACCTGCAGGTATCAAACGAATCGGTGAGCTCCAGAAGCGGCCTGAGGGCGCTGATGATTGTATCTGATGGTGTTCACACCGATACGGTCAATGTCTCGCGCAGGGTAAGAAGAGAAATTTCAGATCCGTGCACCACCAGAAGTGCCCAGTGGTATCCTCTTTCAGTCACAGCAACACTTGAGAGACCACAACCGGAATTTCTGATAGATAATCTTTCTGAATTTGACAGTTCTTTTTACGATCCCAGGTTTATGCGGATTTACAAATGGGTTGGAGGCGACCAGAAAAACGAATGGCTTGAGTACTCAGAGAATGCCAGACCGGAGTTCGTTTTCTCTCCCGGAAACCTCTACTGGGTAAAGACCTTGAGAAATATACCGATTAATTTCGGTTCAGGTACTACCGTATCGCTAAAAACCCCTTACAAAATTGAGCTTGCGCCGGGAGAGTGGACCGATTTTGGTCTGCCCTTCAGTTTCAGCATAAGAGCTGCGGATATAATCGGGAGTACATCCGGTTCAGAAAACCTTCAGTTCTATTATTGGGCAAAAGACAGCATCAGCCACCGGTATTATTCCAAAGAGCTTTATGTACGCGGTCTTAAAAATTATGAAAACCTCAATGTGACGTTTCAATACTCTTCGGGTAAAGCCTTTACGGTTTATAATTCCGGTAAAAACACGGTCACACTGAAAATTCCTCCGGTGCCTCTGGCGATGTCTCCCCTGCGCCCTCTTGCAAAGCAGAATGCATCGCGGTCCTGGAGCGTAAGGATACTCTCAAAAGGCACCGATGGAGCGTCTCTGCCGGATATTTACTGCGGTGTCAATCCTGAAGAAAAGGCCACATTCTACCCGGCATCACCGTCATTTCTCCAGGAACGGGTCTTTATTTATAAAAGAGAAAAAGGCAGCAGACACGGTCACTTCATGTCTGAGAAATTTGATGGCGTGCTGAAACAGGAGCTTGCTTTTGTCAATGATGGGCCGAAGCCGGTGAAAATCGGTTTTGAGCTTGAGGAAGACGGCCTTTTCCCAGAACAGATAAGTGCAAAGCTGCTGGAACCTGAAAGCGGGATGTGGCAAAGCAGAGGCACAGTCACACTGGCCCCCGGGAGTGTAGAATACAGATGGCTGGCAGCATCAGATGAGCTTTTCCGGCAGGATTTCAGTCAAAAGGCCATGGCATACAGGTATTCAATCAAATCAGTTTATCCAAACCCGTTCAGCTCAACTGTTATTATTAAATTCGCTGTTCCGCTGAACGCAAACGGCAGCCTGCAGTTTACTATTCATGATGCGCTTGGAAGGCTGGTCTGGAAAAAGAAGCTTAATGGAAACCTCTCTTTTGGAAATCAGCTTCTCTCCTGGGATGGTAAAGATACCAGGAAGAGAAAAATCAATGCCGGTATCTATTTTCTCACCATGTCCGTCATTGACCAGAACGGAAAGCTGCAGAAGAGATTCAATTCAAGAGTTACATACCTGCCCTGAACGTCCTTAAGCCCATTGGTGTACATTATCCCACCGGTTGGGAGCGCTATCGTGAACGCGGAAGGGAATCATATTTTTAGACAGCACCCGGTTCAGATACCTTATAAAAATATTAAACCCGGGACAGATTTAGGATTGGATTTATTGGTTGAAGAAAAGGTAATTATTGAACCGGGATTTTTCTAAACGCGAAACGGTTACTCCTTTGCGCCCTTCGCGCCCTTTGCATTTTAAATTCCGCAATCTTTGAATATGAGAAATGGATTTAAATCTGGATTGATATAAGGAATTTCATTAAAGAAACTGGTAACCCGTAGCGCACCATGCGCTTAATTAAGGCACGGCCGGAATTTAAACGGTAGAGTAGACGCGGGTTTTGACGCCGCGCCCCTCGTCGAACCGTACATACAGATTTCCCGTATACGGCTCTCCCATAGACTTCACATACGGTACACGCAACAAGCTCA
>Ga0123335_1005055_pt1 | contig 16358 bp, 13 predicted proteins | sample BiotimSIPDNA_2_FD_89707 | JGI IMG/M metagenome (GOLD analysis project Ga0123335, IMG submission 89707) | Anaerobic biogas reactor microbial communites from Washington, USA - Biogas_R2 time_0 SIP DNA | ecosystem: Engineered > Bioreactor > Anaerobic > Unclassified | place: Washington, USA...
ATAAGGGCGCAGAACCACCTTGTCCGTGGGTTCGGGGAGGGTAATCTCAAAATCCAGCGGTTCGTCCGCCTCTATGGAGAGAAACTGAATCACCTCGGTCTGGTCAAGACTGCGCTGATGTCCCGGCCAGCGGCGGTTGTAAGGCATAGCGGACACCCGGGCGGTATCTGTGGGAACGGTCATGCCGTTGACAGAGATAGTGTATCCTCCCTCCGTCGCCGGTGTTTTGACAGGATAGAATCGTATGCTCATAATCGGCTGCTCCGTTGTTTTATATGTTTACGACAAATTTTATCAATATTCGGTTCGCGCCAGTATGGTCTGTTTTAGCACCGGAGAGAGGCGGTTGAAGTATTCCGAGTAGCCGCCGACCCGGACGATAAGATTCTCGTGCCGCTCGGGATGCTCGATAGCTTCAAGCATGTCTTCCCGGGAGAGGCAGCTTATCTGCAGCTGCATTCCACCGCGTTTGAAGAAGGCTTCGGTCAGCGGTCGGAGATATTCGCTAAGATGCTCCTTGCGCATACGAAGATTCATGATAGGCGTGCCGAGAACACGGTTCAGCGGCAGAGTGGAAACGCTGTTAAGCAGGGCGGTGGGTCCCTTTATATCCTTGCCGTGAACCGAGCCAAGCGAGTCGCAGAGGGGCTCACCGGCCGCCCGCCCGTCGGGAGTTGCGCCGACAGGACGTCCGGCGCCCTCGTAGGTTATAAACTGGTTGGAAACCGTGAGATACTTGCCGGAAGGCCAGCATTCGCGCTGGCTGAAGCTGTCGTAAATTCGTTTGGCAAATTCCGCGCCCAGACTGTCGACCCGTTCGTCGTCGGTACCGAAAGCGGGACAATCGCGGCAGGCTGCAAGGAACTCGGGATCCCGCGCGTCAAGCGCCGTCATGAAGCTCTCGGCGGTGTATCTGCCGCTCTCAAAAATCAGCTCGCGTACCGCAGACAGCGAGTCGATCACATTGATCAGCCCCGCCACATTGCTTACGCTCCAGTAGTAGCGGGCGCCGCCGCTGTTGAAGTCGAGCCGGCGGTCGATGCAGTCGTCGATAAAGAGGGTACGCACCGGCTGAGGACGGTATTTGCCCCGGGTAATGCGGTATTCGGTGAGTATGTCAAGCGCTTCGGCGATCTGACGGCGGCATTCATCGGTGAAGGCATCAAAATAATCGTCGAAGTTATCGAACTCGCCCAGATGCGCTCGTGTGAAACGGTCGTAGATAAGCGCGGTGTTAATTCCCAGGTCGTCGGACCCTACATTTGATATTCCCTCAAGCATTGTTTCGGTACAGCCGCCAAAGGACATGCGAATCCGATCCTCCTCGGGAATATCGGGGAACTCACGGGCGATAGCCGCCTGGAAACCCTCCTCGTTGTAAAGCGCCGGCTGACCGCAGGATGTGGCTAGAGAGGCGTAAACCTCCTGCCAGACCTCGTCGGGCATATCCGGCTTCACCAGCAGCTGCAGATTAGGCCGGCGGATGTAGTGGCTTGCGCGGATGCACTGCAGGGTCAGGGCATTGTAATCGGGACCGAGCGCCCCGACCAGGCGTTGTTATAGTCTATATTCTGGTAGAGTTCGCGAATGATATCAACGATATCCTCGCCGTTGTGGAAGCGGATAAGATGCTGGTCAAGCCTGCCGATATCGTCGCAGCCGTCCACATAATACACAAAGTTGTAGAGCACCAGCGCCTCATAGAGGGTGGTTGGCACTCTGTCGGTATGTTCAAGAGCTTCGATTAGCCCCTCATACACATCGTCGCGGCTGCGCAGATGGGCAAGCAGCTTTTCGCGGTAGATGTCGATGCCCTCTAAGACCTTCAGCAAACCGTCGCGGAAGTCGTCATGGGGAAGAGCCTCTACCCGCGCGCGGTAGCCGCAGATACCCTCGGCAAGAATTCGGCCGTAGTTTATGAAGGAATGGGTATAGCCGGCGCCGCCGACCGTATGGGGAGTGGGAAAGCCGGTGACTTTGTCCACTTCCTCACAGAGCGCGGTATAACACTCATCATCTACCTTTTTCTTCTTCTTTAGCGCGTCTCGGCTGAATGAGAGGGTGTAGGAATAGCTCGGACGCACGACCACATTGCAGTCGGAGGCGCCGGTAGCCCCGCCGCAGGGGTAGAGCTTGCCGCCGCGGTAGGGATCGGGATTGGTCAGCTCCCAATAACGCTTGAGAGCGTTTGAATATCTGAATATCGGCTCCCGGTCGGGGAATTCAAAAAGACCGCCTGCATATGGCTCGCCCGCATCGAAGAACCGCTGTGAAATTGTACTCATAATATCCACCTCTGTATTCATGAATTCTCCCGCGTTTTCAGCGCCTATTGCTTGTGGGAGAGAATTTCGTTTATCGTGACATTGCGTACCGATTTGTTTTGTTTGACAGCCTCATATGCGGCAAATCCCGCAGCCTCGCCCATTGCGGCACAGTTGCCGGTCACCCGGTAGGAAGCCATAGCTTCATGTGAGCCGGATATTGTCTTCCCCGCCACCAGAAGCCCCTCCAGCCCCCGGGGGATCAGACAGCGGTAAGGAATCTGATATGGCTTGACCGGCCAGCATTTCTGCTCGGTTCCGCAGCTGACATGTATGTCGACGCCGAAGGTTACGGTGGTGATTCCGTCCTCGAACTTGCGCCCTTCCGCAAGGTCTTCGGCGACCAGTGTATACTCGCCTTCGATGCGCCGGGTCTCGCGCACGCCGAGCAGCGGCGCGGAAGAAATCAATTCCAGACCGGTAAAGGCGGGACAGTAGCGCTTGAAGGCTTCAAACACCTCGATAACCTGTGCGCGCCCTTCAATTGTCGCGTTTGTGAGCTCCCTTGCCGAGAGAGGATTGTAGCCGCGCATATGGGTGAGCTGGAACACGCCGAAATGTGTATTGGGCACCGGTATGAGATAGGGTACCTTGAATGGAACCCGCTCGGGCTTGCCGGCCGCGGTGAAGGCGTCATTCAGTTCCTCATACACCATCTTGCCCTTGATGTAGTCCTCGGGGATGTTCGCCACCAGGAACATCAGGGTCATTGCCTGACAGTCGCCATCATCGTTCCCAAGCTGAAATGCCGCTCCGGCTTTTGCCGCGATATGCGCATTGCCGGTGGCGTCTATTGTACAGGAGGCGAGGTACGCATGCCTGCCGTCGGTGTTCTCGGTAATGATTCCGGTGACCCGATTGTCATCTTTGATAATATCCACCGCCCTGGTGCCGTAAAGCAGGTCAACTCCCGCCCCGGCACACTTTTCCTCTAAAATGGCGCGCATGTATTCGTAGTTGAAGCTCTTATCCCAAAAGCCTCCCCATTCTCCGCGCTCCTTGAGAGTGTCAACGATCTCCTTCATGAGACCGTCCTTGTTGGCATAGTCGAAGAGAGGATTCACGAAACCGCCCGTCCACATGCCGCCGAGCGACCACTGTTCCTCAACCAGCAGCACGGACGCGCCGCATCTTGCCGCTCCGATCGCCGCGCAGACACCCGCCGGTCCGCCGCCGCAGACGACAACATCATAGCTGCCCGCAACCGGTGTCTGAAGTGTTTCCTTTATGTAATCCATATCGGTATCCTCCAATCTGTCATATATACAAAGTCATTGTAACACAGCAGTGCTTCGATATCAAGTCGAAAAATGAAAAAAGGACCGCTGATACCCTTTATATATCCGCCGCGGGCGCGTAGGCACGCGGGCGGAAATATACCGTATCGGTCAGTCCTGCATTATTGTTTTCTGATTATGGATTATGAAGCCAGCCAGCGGTTAATCTCATCGGCGTATTGGGCATCCGGTCGGGTCTTAACCACATAGCGGTGGCGTCCGTTTTCGTCGCGGATGAAGCTGTTCTCGCCGGTTTCGGGATCAACCGACGCCCAGCCGCGGACCGTTGTATAACCGGCGCGCTCGGGGCAGCCTTCCAGCGCCAGCAGAATAGTCATCGGATCCCAGGAACTGCGGCCGTTGACACTGCCGTGAGCCTCAAATATGGTGCGCAGTGCGTCTCTGCTGTCAAGCCCGGTTTCGTGACCGCCGCTTATGACATCGCTGCCCACTTCCCAGCCAAGGAAGGTGATATCGCCCGGGTAGTTCTTAAGCAGATGTGCGGCTGCCCGGCGGGAGACATCCGAGCGGGCAAAATTGTTCTCGCGTCCGCGCCCGTCGTTTTCCCAGTTACCCGCCATCATCCAGAGATGGGAAACCTTGCGGCGCACCAGCTCCATACCCTCCTCGGAAGAGATAAGGCCGGCCAGTACCTGGGGGTAGCCGATTTCAACAAATTCGATGGGACCTTCCTCCTGCTCGAGAATCTGTCTGCAGAGATCAAGTGCCTCGGGAGTGCCGTCATTGGTACGGGAATTGGAAAAGTGTATAGCCAGCGACTTCTGATATGAGGGCTTGCCGCCGAAACCGGTGGCTTTGTGGTCGAGTCCCAGCGGTATGCGCCAAAGGTCTTCCGAGACCATAAATGCGTCTACTGAGGGTATGGTATATCCCATACAGGCGTTCACCGAGACTCCCAGCAGCTGCCAAAGTCCCTTCTTATGGGCGCGGCAGGCTATTCTCAGTGCGGCGGCGTCGTCACAGTCGGTCCACCAGTCGGTGCCGAGGATAATTTTTCTCATAGGGTACTTAAATCCTTTGTTGTCCTTTCTGTAGTAAAATTCAATGCATATTCAATGCATACGGAAATCGATTTCGAAGGGCAGAGGTCTGTCCTCGCCGAGTGCGGCGTATATCTCGAACCAAAGCGCCGAGATGGAAACCTCACCCTCCTTGATATCGCACATGACGAAATCGGGTGTTATTATGTCTGCCGCTTCTCTCGGACGTCCCGTGCGCAGATATGCCTTGGCGCGGTAGAAGAGCAGACGTCCGTCTTTTTTCAGCCTGTCGGGCAGAGTGTCAAAGAGCGCAAGATAACCCTCGTAATCCCCGCAGGCGGTAAGCACCTGGGCGGCGTTTACGATAAGCCCGCGGTCGGTATTGCAAAGCGACACGGCTTTCAGTATCAGCTCATGAGCGGTGTCGAGATCACCCCGTTCACCCTTTGCAAGCATGGCAAGGTTGCGGTAAGCCCAGGCATTCTCGGCAAGCGCCAGAGAACGCTTCCACGCCCGCTCGCATTCGTCGATTCCGCCGTTGGCGTAAAGCAGGACGCCGTACTGCAGCCAGCCGTACCAGCTGTCGGTGCGGAAAGCCGCCTCACGGACGACCTTTTCCCATTTCGGCGATACCAGATAACAGCGGGGCGGCTGTGAAACATCGTGTTCACGGAAGGTTCCGCCGTGCAGCACCCGCAGCCACTCGGCCTCGTTTTCGGTCACCGATGATTCGGGGAAGTCGACCACCGCTGACAGTCTCGGCCCTCCGAAGAGTTTTCTCGATTCTGCTTCAACATAGCCCCAGCCCTTGCCCGAAAAGACAAGTTCGCGGGAGACATATTCCGTCGGGAAAACATCAGTCAGCGCCCCATCGATGTCTGCAATGCCGCCGAGCGCCGCCAGCCTTTCGTCGATCTGAGCCTCGACGGCAGCCTGCGCCCTCTCCCAGCCGCCGAAGGCATCGGAAGGAGCAATGTCGGAAGCGCAGTATCCCTCGACCCAGCTCAGTGTCTCACCGGCTGCAAAAGGGATGTGCTCAAGCTGTGTATAAGCAAGTCCGGCCTGAATCTCGATGTAGGAGTCGCCCGGCTCGGCGAGGAAGCCGCCCCAGTGACGCCCGCCGGCACCCTGTCCCCAAAGGAACACCTTGCGCCCGAAAAGCCGGTGCTGAGAGAAGTGTATAAGTCCGCACCCGTCCGACTCCACCGCGGCTATCCACTTGGCGCGGTCTTTCGGAATCTTGTAGAAAAAGTCCTGGGAGCGCACAGAGTTTACGGGATAGCTGTAATCCACGCCGCCCGATACCGGTACTTCGGTCTTGTCGAGCAGATAACTGCCTTCGTCGTAGTAGCAGAGGAATGCGTCATCGGCGGGGACGACAACACGGGTTCCCTCGGTTTCGGGTACGGCGATATTCGACCACCAGTAGGTATATTTGTCCTCGCGGGAGGTGTTTTCTATGGTGTTGCGCAGATACAGCACCCCGCTGTCGGCAGGAATATACGCCTCTATGCAGTAGACTATATCGCGGATGCGCTCATACTCGAACATCCGGAGTATGGGTTCCCCTTCCGGCGTTTCGGCGAACTCGGTAAACAGAGGATCGCAGGTCAGAGGATTGTGACCCTTGATGCTTACATTGAACTCAACACCGCCCGAGAACCAGGCGTTGCGTATTGCCAGGTTGGCAGGCTGAAACACCGGGTTGACATAGAGCAGCTCCCTGCCGAGCCGCTTGTCGTAGAGCGACCAGCGCCTTCCGCCGAGAGAGGGCAGGAAGACAGCCCGCAGCAGGTCATTTTCCAGCACCGCCGCCGGAAAATCGGTCGGCTTTCGCTCACGGTCATAGTTGTCAAGTATGGTATAGGGAAGTATGGTGCCGATCATGCCTTTGCCGATATATCGCTTCTCCTCATCGGTAAGGCGGTCGGTGGTGCGCATGGGAGCGCGTATATATTCGACGTTGCGAATATCCGGCTGGAAATTTTCTTCACCGAGGGAAGCCGCCGGCATGTTCCATGTCGTAAGCTTTAATGCTGTCATTTTTTCACCGAGTTACATTACAATGTGCGAAAATCAACGGGAGTAATTTTACCATCGGATAGGGAGTTTGTCAATAACCATAACGAAAAATTCAAAAAAACAACCTGAATTTGACATACGCTTAACATTCGAAATTAATGAATAGTTCACAATCATGTGATATACTCACAAAACACTGACCGGCAACACAATGTCAGAGGCATTTGTAACTGCAACGGCAATCACAACCTGTAAAAATGTAACTCTCGCGTATGAGAGCAACATCGTGGCGAAAAACCGCTCTTTCTCCGTGGAAGCGGGTGATTACCTGTACATAATCGGCGAAAACGGCTCGGGCAAAACCACCTTGATGAAGGCGATGCCGGGCTTTAAGCCGGTAGCCTCCGGAAGCATAGAACCGGGCGACGGACTCTCTCATGTCGGTTTCGGAGCCATGGTTATCGCCGCCGTGCTGAACATCGCACCCATTAATCTGGCTATTTCCGTGGTGGTGCTTGCCGCATTCATAATAGCCTATGCCGCCGAGTTCATCAGAGGCGTTATTTCGCGCATAAAGGACAAATAAAAAGCCGCCGCAACGATGTGCGGCAGCCTTTGTGCACTCAGATCATATTCTTAAAAATCAAGTCAAACAGCTTTGAACAGGCTGTCGTCAGTGAGTGGGGAACCACGGCGCTTTCGTATTTTCCCGCACGGATGCACTCAACCGCGTCGGCGATCTCATAGACAAATCCGTTCTTTGTTTCGGTGTCGGTGAAGACCTCGACCGTTTCGCCCTTGTTGTTTATGAGATGCGGCTCAGGGGCATAATGAGTACGGCGGACCACTATCTTGCCCTCGGTGCCGTATATGACAAGCTCGTCGGGCAGGCGGGTGACAAAGCTGCAGGTCAGCGATACCGGAACCCGTCCGCAGAGATAACTGATATGCTCGGTGACATCCACACCGGTGCCCGAGTCTATCGAAAATACCGAAATCTCCGAGGTGGGAGCGCCCAGCATCATATCGGCGATTTCATATGCGTAGACAGTGATATCCCGCGCCGCGCCGCCACCCAGCTGCGGACCCATATAGCGTCCCTCGACCGACGGCGGAGCGATGAATCCGATCTGCACCGCCATATATACAGGCTTGCCGATGCGCCCGTCGTCCAGCCATTCCTTAGCCTTCAGGTTGCCCGGCAGATATCGGCTCCACATTGCCTCCATGACGAAAATGCCGTCGCGCTTCGAGCGGGCGAAGATGTCCTCCGCCTCCGCCGATGACGAAAACATGGCCTTTTCACAGATAACCGGAGTTTTATGTTCGAGACAGAGGGAAGTCAGCTCGTAATGAGCGTCGTTGGTAACGGCGATGTATACGCAGTCGGGACGTTCTGCTTTGAGCATGGCTTCATAGCTATTGTAGGAAGCCGGGATGTTGTGCTTAGACGCAAAATCCGCCGCCCTCTCCGCCGATTTCGAGGCTATCGCGCATACTTCGCAGCCCGAAATCAGCTTGACGGCGTCGCAGAATTTATTGGCTATATTGCCGGCGCCCATAACGGCAAATCTGAATTTATTCATGTATTTACCTCCCCGTCTTTATACACCCTTTATTGTATATTCCCGGCTTATGTTTGTCAAGCGGCGTTTATGTGAATATCGGAACATATTATAAAAACAAATACATAAGAGGTGGCATATGTCAGTTGTAACGATAATCGGCGCGGGCATGATGGGTTCCGCGCTGGCTTTTCCTTCAAGGGAAAACGGTCATGATGTGCGGCTTGTGGGAACCCACCTTGACCGTGAAATAATCGACACCTGCCGCGCTGTCGGAAGGCACCCCAAGTTCAAGCGTGACTTTCCCGACGGTGTGAAGTACTATCAGATCGAAGAAATGAACGCCGCCATCGACGGTGCGGACATGATTATCGGCGGAGTAAGTTCCTTCGGCGTGGACTGGTTCGGCGAGCACGTTTTGCCCGCAATCTCCGAAGAAACCCCTGTTCTGACGGTTACCAAGGGACTTATGGACACTCCTGACGGCAGACTTATAACCTACCCGGAGCTTTGGGCGCAGCGCCTCGCCGAGAAGGGACTGAAACGCAATCTTAACGCTGTCGGCGGTCCCTGCACAAGCTATGAGCTTGTAGCGCACGACCAGACCGAAGTTGCGTTCTGCGGCTCAGACATGGAAACCCTGCGCCGGCTTAAGCGCATTATGGCGACCGATTACTATCACATCAGCCTGACTACCGATGTTGTCGGCATTGAAAGCGCGGTGGCGCTGAAGAACGGCTATGCTCTCGGGATCGCTCTTACCATCGGCATCAACCAGCGCGAGTTCGGCATCGATTCGGAACTGCACTACAATTCGCAGGCGGCGGTTTTCGGCCAGTCTGTGCGTGAAATGGCAGGGCTGCTGCGTTACCAGGGCGCGGATGACCTGAACAATCTTGTAGTGGGCGCGGGAGACCTTTATGTCACCGTATACGGCGGCCGCACCCGTCTTGTGGGCATCCTTCTGGGCCGCGGAATGACTATTGACCAGGCGAAAGCCGAACTTAAAGGCGTCACTCTCGAGTCGCTGGTCGTGGCTGAACGTGTAGCGCGCGCGGTCCGCATTGCCGCCAAGCAGAGAAGACTGTCGCTTGACGATTACCCGCTGCTCATGCATGTGGACGATATACTCGCCGGCCGCTCGGGCGCCGATATCCCCTGGGAGTCCTTCACATATGAATATGAAGGTTAAGTAAATATATAACCGCACAACAGCACCGCCGGAAGTTTTTGAAATGCTTCCGGCGGTGTTTATTTGTCTGTATTGTTTATGCTTATTATGCTTCGAAAATCGTCCTGCCGCCTACAATAACGCGCTTCATCGTGATATTATCGTCGAATATGACTATATCTGCGCGCTTGCCGGCATCGAGAGTGCCCCGGTCGGATAGCTTCATTATTGCGGCTGGTGTGGCGGTCGCCATCTTCACGGCGTCGGTCAGCGGTACCTCGGCTAACTGAACCATGTTGCGCACAAGGCGGTCGGTGGTGGCTACACTTCCGGCGAACGCTGTCTTGTCGGTGAGCTTGGCAACACCGTCTTCGATTATAACCGGGAGACCGTTCTTGCGGGAGCCGATGACGCTCTCACCCTCGGGCATACCCGCGCCGCGCATGGCGTCGGTGATAAGGGCGATGCGGTCGGGACCCTTCAGCTTGTATATCAGCTTCAGCAGCGGCGGCGGCAGGTGTATGCCGTCGGCGATGATCTCCACCGTCATATCGTCCAGCAGGTAAGCCGCCTCAACCAGACCCGCGTGACGGAATACTCCCCTGCGGTGAACCGATGACATAGCCGAATAGAGGTGTGTCACATGGGTAAACCCCGCCTCAAAGGCTGCGATTGCTTCTTCACACAGACAGTCGGTGTGCCCCGAAGCCGCCAATATGCCGCGTTCACGCAGTTCCCTTGCAAAGTCAAGAGCTCCCTCGAGTTCGGGCGCGGCGCTCCAGCGTACGATTTTACCCGATAGCGCAAGCAGTTTGCGATACTCGGAGGGCTCAGGCGGACGGACATACTTGGGATCCTGGGCACCCTTCTGCGACATGGCGAAGTAGGGGCCTTCAAGGTGTATGCCCGCGAAGTCGGCGCCGTCAAGGTTGAGTTTCAGCGCCTCCTCATAGGCGGCGAACAGCCCGCTCATCTCTTCGAAGCTGCCGGATGTGGCGGTGGGGAACAGTGTGGTTGTGCCATGTATGCCGTGCATTCTTGCCGCGGCGAGGAAAGCCTCGGGCGTGCCGTCCATGAAGTCGGCATCTCCGCCGCCGTGACAGTGAATGTCGATAAAACCCGGCGCCACGAAACAGCCGCCCGCATCAATTGTATCGTCAACCATGACGGTGCTGCCGGCTTTGACTATTCTGCCGCCGCGGAAATAGACAGCACGGGGAGCGATATCACTGCCAACGACTCTGCCGTTTATTATTTTTGTAACTTTTTCTGCCATTTATTATGCTCCGTCAAAGTTCGGGGATCTCGTTGACAGCGACTTCTTCACCGCTCTCGAAAGCGCGTTCAACCGCCGTGAGGATGAATACAGGCGCTATCATATCGCGGTAATCAACGGGGGGCTGTCCGGAGAGCACCATGTTGGTGAAGAGATTTAACTCACGCTGATATCCGTCGGTACCGATGTCGAGACTGCGAAGTACCGAGCGGTTCTTGAAATACACGGACGCCGAATAGTCGGAGGGACCCCAGTAGCCGCTGACCTCGAAATCGCCGTAGTTAGCCTGCATGATAACCGAGTCATTGCGCTTCTTCGCCCGAACCGTTTTGACATCATAGCCGAAGATTTCACCCATTATCTGTATAAGATGCTGGGTATAGAACCAGAAGCCGCCGTATTCGTTCTCAAGGCTGATAGGAGAGCTTACCGAGCCGCCGATGAGCTTGTCGCGTTCGCGTGCGACCATCTGTTTCAGAGCTATTGTGTCGGTGACAATGCCGCAGCAGGAGAATGAGCAGAGCGGCACCCCTGCGGCCTTTGCCAGCCTGACCAGCTCCACAGCTTCGCCTTCGTCGCAGGTGGTGGGCTTGTCGATAAATGCAGGCTTTCCCGCCTTTATCAGTTCGCGGGCATATGGCAGGTGATTTGCGCCGTGACGCGCGGTGACCATTATGGCGTCGCAGTGATCGATGAGCTGCTCGGGGGAGTCGGCAAAGTATTCCACGCCGCAGAGTTCGCGGAGCTTGTCATTTGCCGCGCCGTCATAACCGTAAGCGCTCGTTACCCTGAATCCGGGAGTGAGACGGCCGCCCCTCAGGGGATGACCGCCGTTGATGAGCTGTCCGAAAGCCAGGGCGTGGGAGTTTTCCGTGCCAAGAATGGCAACCCGGATATCTTTGTTACACATATGTTATACCTCTCTTGATGTTCACAGATTAATGCTTCTTGGGAAGGGGATTGTCGGCGTGAATTTTCTCCATGACAGCGATGAGCTGACGAATCTTCTCGGGCTTGATAACAAGCTCGCCGCCGGCTGTCAGGTGATTGAAGATCATGTCGTAGTATTCCTGAACCGCCGAGGTGAAGACCGAGCCGGATAAATCATCTTCGAATTCGTGCCAGGTGAGCTTTTCGGAGCAGTAGGCCGGCTTGCCTTCGGCGTTGCGGAGGGGTTCAAGGGTGAGTTTCTGCTCGGGCGCCTCCTCATCCTTGTAATACTTGTATTTCACGGTGCGGGTATCGGTGATAAGCGAGCCGCGGGAGCCCATGACCTTATAGGTATAGCTCGAGTAGGCATCGCAGCTGGAGATTTCAATGTCAAACATCGGACGGCCGGGCGCGGTCATAAGCACCTTTACATAGTCCTCGGCGTCGCCGAAGGTATTTACGCAGTCCAGCTTCGACATAATCTGCGGCATGCCGTCGTAGTCCATAAGTGTGAGAATCTGTTCAAAGGGGTGGGGACCGGTGTTGAGCATGGAGCCGCCGTAGCGAAGTTGAGTGGTCTGCCAGTCCCAGCGGCGTGAGAAGCCGTTGAAGCGAACGCTTACCTGAACAATGCGTCCCAGCACGCCCGAGTCGATTATCTCACGCATGCGCTTGAAATAGGGCGCGAAATGTGACTGCTGGAAGATCGACAGCATCACGTTGTTCTTCTTCGCGGCGTTAATCATGTCGTCGCACTCGGTGACGCGGCCGGCGAAGGGCTTTTCAACCACTACATTGAAGCCGTGATTAAGCAGATCAAGGGTTATCGGGTAGTGGAAGTTCGAATAGGTTGCGTTCACCACAAGATCGATGTCATCGCGGTTGAAGAGGGAACGATAATCGGCATAGACATCGCAGCCGTATTCGGTGAGAGCGGTATAGCGGCGATCGGCGATCTCGTCTACAGCCGCTACAATATTGTAGTGGGTGTTTGCCGGGCTCATGAAGAATTTGCCGTGGATGTCGCGGCCGCTGCGGCCCTGTCCGATGATTGCAACATTAAGTTTTTTCAAGGTTATATACCTCCGATATTTATTGACGTGATTTTACGGCAGTTTTTTGCCTGCGGCTAAATATAGCCTGTACCACTCCTCGCGGGAGAGAATGACGTCGGCAGCCTTCGCCATCTCCGCTGAACGGGATGGGGTGGTGGAGCCGGAAATCGGCTGCATACAGGCGGGATGGCGCAGGAGCCAGGCGATGACGACGCCGGTGGGGGTGATGCCGTGAGTCTCGGCGACTTCGTCAAGAACACGGTTAAGTTCGGCGAATTCGGGATTTCCGATATATGCACCCTTGAAGAAGCCGTGCTGGAAGGGCGACCAGGGCTGAATGGTGATTCCCTTGAGGCGGCAGTAATTGAGTACCATGCCGTCCCGGTTGATGCCGGCTTCATTTTTCATGTTCACGTTGATGCCGGCGTCGATCATGCCGGTCTCGGTGAGACTGAGCTGAAGCTGATTGATTTTAATCGTGCCCTCGCCAAGTGCCTGTGAGAGCAGTTCCATCTGCATAGGGTCCTGGTTGGAGACGCCGAAGTTCAGCACCTTGCCGCTGCTGCGGAGAATGTCAAAGGCTTCGGCAACCTCCTCCGGCTCCACAAGCGCATCGGGGCGGTGGAGCAGCAGGAAGTCCACATAGTCGGTCTTTAAGCGTTTAAGACTTCCGTCGAGTGCTTCAAGGATATGTTCCTTCGAGAAGTCATACATGCCCCGGCGGATGCCGCACTTGGTCTGGATAAGCATCTTTTCGCGCATTCCGGGATTTGCGGCAAGAAAATCGCCGAAAACCTCCTCGCAGCGTCCGCCGCCATAGATGTCGGCGTGGTCGAAGAAGTTTATGCCGCACTCAAGGTCGGTCTTGATAAGCCGGTCAAGGTCAGCGGGAGCAAGACCGCCGATACGCATACAGCCCTGTGCCAGGCGAGAAGCCTTAGTGCCTGCAAGCTCGAAATATCTCATAAACTAACCTCCTTGGGTTATAATTGTCATTTTTTGAAAGCGTATGCGAGAAAACTCTGAATATGGTCGTCCCAGTACTCCCAGGTATGCGCCCCCGGGTCCTCCTCGTAGACATAATCGAAGGGATTGCCCTCGAAGGTGCCGAAGAAATCCCGTGTATAGCGTGCGGCATCCAGCAGAAAATCCGAGCTTCCGATTGAGTGGTATATCCTCGGCACCGGCAGACCGTCCGTAATTATGCGCATTGCGTTGAACTGCGGATCCTCTTCGGTTCCGGCAATCTTTTTTCCGTCGAAGCGGATGTAAGCATATCTGTCGGTCTCGGGATCGAGATTCGATGTGTCCTCAGGCAGCTTCCGGTTCGTCATACCGGCGGACAGACAGCCGATGACGCTGTAGAATTCGGGATTTGCAAGTCCTATTTTGAGCGCGCCGGCGCCGCCCATGGACAGACCGCAAATCATGTTGTGCCCGCGGTCGAGAGGAAGCCCGAAAAAGCCGTGCATGACCTGGGGCAGTTCCTTTGCCACATAATCGTAGAAGTTGCCGCCGTGTGCGAGATTTGCGTACCCGGACTTCTCAACCGAGGGCATTATGACCGCCAGCCCGAGGGGCGCGGCATAGCGCTCGATACTGGTGCGGCGCTGCCATATGGTCTCGTCGTCCGAGGAGCCGTGCAGCAGCCAGAGCACCGGAGTATCGCTGCCTCCTCCCGCGCTGTCCATGCCGATGAGGTTTGAAGCCTTCTGGGGCAGAATTACATCGCAGGTCACCTGACGGTGAAGCGCGTTTGAATAAAAATGAGCGTGAAGCAGTGCCATCAGCCTTTCCTCCCTCTTATTCCGTCGATATATTTCAGAACAAGCTGAATCTCGTTATCCCAGAACGCCCAGTTGTGGCCGCCCTCCGCCTCACGGTAGGTCAGGTCGTAGCCAAGACCCTCAAGATGAGACTTCATATTGCGGTTCTGTCCGATCAGTGAGTCTGAGGTGCCGCAGGATATGAACACCTTCGGCTTTTCCTTGTCGGATGCCGCCAGCTTTTCAGCCAGAGCGAAAACATCGTTGACCGAGCCGGGGAAATCCTCATGAGCGCCGAAGATGTCAGAGAAATACGAGTCATAGGAGCCTTTTATCACCCGCGGGTCGAAACACGCCGACAGGGGCGCGGCTATCGAGAAGCTCTCGGGGTATGTCAGCGCGATGGCAAGCGAGCCGTAGCCGCCCATAGAGTTGCCTGAAATCCAGTTGTCCTCCCGCTTTGACGACATGCCGGGGAAGAAACTGCGGCATATCTTCGGCAGCTCCTCGCCGATGAAGGCGCGGTAGTTATAGCCGAACTTCATGTCGGTGTACCAGCCGAGATAGGTTGTGGGCATTACCACCGCAATACCCCGTTCCTCCGCATAACGCTCCACGTTGGTACGCCGCATCCAGATGGTATGGTCGTCGCTCATGCCGTGCAGCAGCCAGAGCACCGGGTATGTTTGGCTGACTTGACCTTCGGTGACGCCGATGTTGCCCACCGTGCGCTGCGGCAGAACCACATTCATTGACATACACATGCCGATTACGTCCGAGAAGAAACTGACCTCAAAAAATGCCATGAAACCACTCCTTTAAAATCAAATCGCAATGACCTAATATATCATCAAGCGCCGCGTCTCTCAGCCGTGCGGTGGCGTGAAGGGCGCAGAGAATGCAGGGCAGAGTCTGCCTTTTTCTATTATGAAAGATTCGTTTGGAGCCGCGATCGCCTCGTATACCGCGCCGTTTATCGATATGGATAGGGATGTGGGCCTGTCGTTAAGGCAGGATATGGTGATAACATAGCCGTCGGTGCCGGTCACAACACGGAAGCCGTCTGACATTGTGAAAATTTCCCGTCCGTCAATATATGCCGTCGCCTTGCCGCTCTCTCGGATAAGCCTGTATACATGATCGCCTATGGTTTGAGTATAATCAGAGTCATCGGGGGAGACATCGGAGTTCCATATAAGCCTGCCGGAAACATAATCCACACCCCGCAGATATGCGATATATTCGAGAGTGCCCAGCAATGTGGGACCGTAGCCCTCCATCTGACCGAGCGGAGTTCCATCGGCTGGGTCATACTGCTGAACATATTTGCCGAAGCGTTTGTGATTTTCAAGCCATGCCCGTCCGATAAGGGTCGCCTCCGCATGGTGACCGTAGCGAAGAAGCGCGTCAAGAGAACGCTGGAAAGAAAGCCCCTGTGCCGGTCCCGACCAGCTGTTGTCAAGCGTATCTCCCGCCATATTTTTTCGGATTATCTCCATAACGCGCTCGCTGCAGTTATTCTGCTTCTCCGAGACATAGTAAAGCGGGTCATTCGCCGCGATGTTGGGCAGCGGCAGAGGAGTGAAGAACTCATCCTTTGCCATAAGGTGACGCGAAACGAAGGTATCCGCCATCTCCTGGGTGAAGAGTCCGTGATACATGCACTTGATATTGGCAAGTGACAGGCAGTAGAGCATGCGGTTGTCACGGTCTCTGTCGTATACAGCGCCCCGTTCATCATCCCAGAGGTATTCACGAACCTTCGCCTGAACCGCGTCTGCCTTGGTCCGCCATTGGGCTGCTTCGTCTTGTCTGCCGAGAATATCGCAGATTTCCGCCAATACGGTGCGCATGGAGTAGGAATAAGCCATATATTCCGCCGACTCGAAGGGAAGCCCGGGACCCTCGGGAGGGTTCTCACCGCTGAATGCGCCGTTATTGACAGCATGAACTCCCTCGGACATGAAGCGG
>Ga0123335_1005059_pt1 | contig 16350 bp, 10 predicted proteins | sample BiotimSIPDNA_2_FD_89707 | JGI IMG/M metagenome (GOLD analysis project Ga0123335, IMG submission 89707) | Anaerobic biogas reactor microbial communites from Washington, USA - Biogas_R2 time_0 SIP DNA | ecosystem: Engineered > Bioreactor > Anaerobic > Unclassified | place: Washington, USA...
TCCGGTCAGAGAGAGGGATCGCCCTTGCCGAGCCTACACGACCTCCCCACCCCTGCCATGCTCGTCGATGTCGACGTGATGGAACATAATCTGACGGAACTCGCTGACTTCGCACGCGAGATCGACCGGCAGGTGAGGCCCCACACGAAGACCCACAAATGCCCGGCACTCGGCAGGCGACAGCTCGAACTGGGAGCCGTGGGGCTCACAGTGGCGACGGCGTGGGAGGCCGAGGTGTTCGCGGCAGTTACGAACGACCTCTTCGTGGCGCGGTCGATGCTGGATCACGTGGCGCTCAAGCGCCTTGCGGCCCTCGCCTCCCGGGGTACCCGCATGATTGTCGGCGTGGACAGCGTGGAGGGAGTCGAGGTCCTGTCGCGGGCGGCGACAGCGTACGGAGCCCACATGGAGGCTCGTATCGAGATCGATTCCGGGCAGAACCGCTGCGGTGTGGCGCCCGAGGAGGCGGCTCCGCTCGCGCGCCACATCAGAGCGGCGCCTCACCTCGATCTAGACGGCATCTTCACCCATGAGGGGCACGTCTACAGCGTGACTGGCCCAGGCGGCGTCGATTCTGTGGCGAAGCGTGTGGCGGCGGCCATGGAAGTGGCGGCGAACGCTATTCGTGCAGAGAACATGGAGGTCCATTCAGTCAGTGTGGGCAGCACTCCCGCTCGTTTCGTCACGCCCCGGTATGAGGGGATCACGGAGATGCGACCCGGCACATACATCTTCAACGATCTTACCGCCATTCTCCTCGCCGCGGCACGGCCTGAGGACTGCGCCGCGTCCGTGCTGACCACCGTCATCAGCCAACCGTGCGGGCGGCGGGTCGTTGTGGACGCGGGGCGCAAGGCCCTGGGCTCGGACGGAGTGGCACGCGAGTCGGTGGGATACATCCTCGAACATCCCCGCGCGAAGTTCCGCGCCGCGAGCGAGGAGCATGGGATCATCGACTGGCACGAGGACGAGGAGCTCCCACGCCTGGGGGATCGCCTGAGGGTTGTGCCTTACCACGTCTGCCCCGCCGTCGATCTGCATGATGAGCTCGTCATGGTTCGCGGCGAGGAGATCCTCGACATCCTGCCTATCGAGGCGAGGGGGTACGGCCCGCTAGCCAAGGGCATGGAGTAACGCTCGAGGCCCTTAGTCCCGATAGCCGAGCTTCAGTATCCGCCTCGCCCCCTGGTCGGACACGTAGAGGTCGCCGTCCAGGCAGACCCCTACGGAGCTGGGGCTCTCCAGAGTGCCGAGGTTGCCTCCCAGGTCGGGGCCGAATGAGGTCAGCAGTTGGCCGTTTCGATCCACCTTGCTCAGCTTGCCGCCTTGCCCCTCGATGATCCATAGGTTGCTAAAGGGGTCCTCGTCCACGCTGACCGGCAGCCGGAACCTCCACGCCCCACTCCGGTAACCCTCTATGACTTCCAGAACGGCGCCGAGGACATTGTGGACAACGAGCCGATGGTTGAGGGTGTCGCAGACGATGACCTCGTCATGCCGTGTTACGGCTACCCCTCGCGGGCGCTCGAAGCCGCCTACCTCCGCCCCACGCCACACGGACTGGAGCCGGCCTCGGGGGTGGAAGACACTCACGCGATGGTTCCAGGTATCGGCGACGTACACGTTTCGCCTGGAGTCCAAGGCCAGGCCCTGGGGATAGCGGAGTTGGCCGAGGTGGCTGCCTGGCATTCCGAACGTGTGCTGGTACCCTCCGTCAGCGTTCATCTTCTGCACGCGGCCGCCTCGATCGAGGATGTATATCATCCCGTCTCGGTCGACCGCCACATCCCAAGGCTGCTCCACATCGACTCGGGAGTCCGCACTGGAGCAGGCGCATGTCCAGACCTCGCCCTCCGGCGTGATGCGTCGAACCGAGCGCTGGTCAGCGTCGGCCACATAGAGGTTGCCGCGGAGATCGACATGTACCCCGACCGGGCGACCGAACTCGCCAGGCCCCGTCCCTTGGCCTCCTACCACCTCGACGACCTGTAGATGCGCGCCAGCATGGACGTGCGTCAGATCGTGCGCGGCGCGAGGGGCGCCGGGCACGAGACCCTCCATCTCTGGTTGCGGTAACCGAGGATCTCGGTCCGGCGAGTCCTCGAACTCGACGAACTCCCACCGGTCCCCGCCATTCCCCGAGGTCATCCGGACCTCCGATTACTCATAGGGCGGCTCGTCGCTCGGCCCACGGTCCGACGTGGCCCCTCCATCGTCAAGCATGCCGTCGTCCTCGTCCCACATGCCCGCGAGGCGGATCAGGTCGGTGAGTTCATCGGGTAGCTGGGGCAGCTCGACAGGATCGCCGCTGGATGCCCTGCGAGCCCGCAGCCGCGCCCACGCGCGCAAGCCGGCAATCCGGCCGCTCGCCGTCGCCGACAGGGGGATGCTCTCCTCGCAGGCACGCAGGATGTCCTCCGTAGCGAGTTCCTCTTCGCGGTCGAAAGCGTCGTACATGCCGGCGACAACCGCCTGCTCGATCTCAGCCCCCGAGAAGCCCGCGCACCCCTCGGCAATCCGCTGGACATCGTAGAGGCTTGCATCCCGCCCCCGCATCGATAGGTGGATGCGGAGGATCTCTACCCGCTCATCGAGGGTCGGTAGGTCGACGAAGAAGATGTCGTCAAACCGACCCTTTCGCAGCAGTTCGGGCGGTAGCTGTGAGATGTCGTTCGCCGTCGCGATGACGAATACCGGGGCGGTCTTCTCCTGCAGCCACGTTAGGAAGGTCCCGAACACGCGCGCGGTCGTGCCCGCATCGCTGGCACCTGAGGATTCCGTGCCCGAGAGCCCCTTCTCGATCTCATCGACCCACAGCACGCAGGGCGCGACGGATTCCGCGATGCGGATGGCCTTCCGCATGTTCTCCTCGGACTTGCCGACCAGCCCCGCGAAGATCCGGCCCACATCCAGTCTCAGCAGCGGCAACCGCCAGAGGTTCGCCACCGACTTCGCGGTGAGGGACTTCCCGCAGCCCTGAACGCCGAGCAGCAGCAGGCCCTTCGGCTCGGGCAGCCCGAACTGTCGCGCTCGGTCGCCGAAGGCGTGGGTTCGTTTGGCAAGCCAGTCTTTGAGGACATCCAACCCGCCCACGGAGCCGACTTCCTCGCTCGCATGGTAGTAGTCCAGCACCTGACTCTTCCGGATGATCTGACGCTTCTCGCTGACGATGATGTCGACATCGAACCGCCTTGCCTCGACAAGGGAGCGGGCCAGGACGTTCTCCGCTTCCATCAGGGTCAAGCCCTGGCTCGCGCGGATCACCCGATCTCGCTCCTCCGGCGTGAGCTCCGCGTCGACCCCCTGCTTGCCTTCCATGGAGGAGCGGATTCGGTCCAGGAGCGCCCCCAGGTCCCCGTAACTGGGCAACTCGTAGTCGACCACCGTCACCTCCTTCTCAAGCTCGGGAGGGAGTTCCAGGATGGGCGACACCAGAATCAGCGTCTTCAGCGTCAGCTTCAGAGCGTAGACAAGGTCGCGCAGCTTCCGTACCACCTGGTCATCGCCCAGATAAGGGTGGAAGTCCTTGAGGACGAAGAGAGCCTGCTCCTGCGACTGCATGATGCGGTCAAGGACCACCAGGGGCTGGCGGCTATCATTGTCTCCCGTCCGAGCGCCCTGCAGGTAGAGCCCCGAGGTCGCCGTCCACATGTAGAGGCGCTTCCTGCGGCTGTTGGCGATCTCGATCAGAGCGCTCTCCACCCGGCTCTCCTCCCACGACACCACGTAGAGGATCGGGTACCGTGCCCGAACGAGTATCTCTATCTCTCTGGTCGCGCCCGCGTTAGCCATGCCACGACTCCAGTTCACGCGCCGCTAGCGCCCAATCTGCCTCCTCTCTTCTGTGGAGGCTCGTCGGATTCCCCCCGCCGGCGACGGTTCCTTGCCATCCGAGCCTCCGCTGGGCAGGCCCTAGCGCTGACCCGTACGCCGTCATCGACCGAACACCATTGCCTGAGGCCCCGCCCCTGCCCTGGCTGTTGCTTCGCGCTGCGAACCCAATCTGATACAGTGTCCGCTCGTTACCCCGGCCCGCGTATTGGGAGATGAATCCGTTGAGCCAAGGTGCCTCCGTCGATCAGCTTCGCAGCCAATTCATCGACTTCTTCGCCCAGCACGACCACAAGGTCATGCCGAGCGCCTCCCTTATACCCCAGAGCCCGTCGACACTCCTCACCGGCGCGGGGATGCAGCCCTTCGTGCCCGCATTCCGGGGCGAGGCCGAGCCTCCCGCCTCCAATGTCGTCACGGTCCAGAAGTGCGTGCGCGCGGGTGATATCGAGGAGGTAGGCCGCACAGCCCGGCATCACACCTTCTTCGAAATGATGGGCAACTTCTCGTTCGGAGGCTACTTCAAGCGTGGAGCGATAGACCTCTCCTGGGAGCTGGTCCATCACGTATGGGGGATCGACGCCGAGCTCTGTTGGGCCACCGTCTATCTGGACGACGACGAGTCCGCCGACCTGTGGCACACCCGCGCCGGGATCCCGCGTGAACGGATCCTCCGGATGGGCAAGAGGGACAACTGGTGGCCCCAGACCGCCTGGGACGGGCCGTGCGGGCCGTGCACCGAGATCCATGTGGACCAGGGGCCTTCCATCTGGTGCGACGACCCCGACAAGGGACCGGCAAGCGAGGGCGACCGCTTCCTGGAGATCTGGAATCTGGTCTTCCAGATGCACAACCAGACAGTGGATGGCTCGCTCACGGACCTCACTACCCCTGGCATCGACACGGGCCTAGGCCTGGAGCGTCTGGCCGCCGTACTGCAGGGCGTGCCCTCCAACTTCGATACCGACATCTTCGCCCCCACCCTCAGCGCCATCGCCCAGGTCTCGCGCGAGATGGGCGCCGGAGTGGCCTATGGCGACTCCGACGTCGTCAGGGCCTCCTACCGGGCGATCGCTGATCACCTGCGTGCCGTGACCTTCATGATCGGCGACAAGATCCTCCCCTCGAACGAGGCGAGGGGCTACGTCCTCCGCCGCATCCTCCGCCGCGCGTTCCGCTTCGCCCGGAACCTGGGCATACGGCAGCCGTTCCTCCATGGTCTTGTCCCCACGGTGATACAGAGCATGTCCGTGGGCTACCCGGAGCTACTCGAGCAGGAGGAGGCGATCTCTCGCATCGTCCGATCGGAGGAGGACCGTTTCTGCGCAACGCTGGAGCAGGGCTTGACTCGGCTGGAGGCGCTCATCGCCGACGTCAAGGCCAAGGGTGGCGACACCCTCCCGGGTGACGAGGTGTTCCGCCTCTACGACACCCTGGGATTCCACCTGGAGTTTACTCGTGAGCTCGCTGAGGAACAGAACCTCAAAGTCGACGAAGAGGGCTATCAGCTGGCTCTCGAGCAACAGCGCGCCCGCTCCCACTTCCGCTTCTCCGAGTCCGGAGCGGCCAAGGCCTTCTACGTCCGGATCGGTTCGCAGCTAGAGGCTTCCACGTTTGAGCGTGAGTGGGACGCCGCACGGGAGACGCCTATTCAGGCCATCCTTGGCGGCGAGACGCTTCTCGCGGAGGCTGAGGAGGGGGCCGAATGTGCCCTCGTCCTGGGTCCCACGCCGTTCTACCCTGAGCGTGGAGGCCAAGCCGCGGACCACGGGTCGATCATCACTGCCACCGGTGAGTTCACCGTCACCGACGTTCAGGAGCCAGTCGATGGCGTGATCCTGCACATCGGACGGGTCCGTTCGGGCCGCATCGAGCCAGCCCAGGCCGCGAGCCCCCGCATCGACATGAGTCGGCGTGAGGGTATCCGCCGTGCCCATTCATCCACCCACCTGCTGCACAAGGCCCTCCGTGACGAGCTCGGCCTCCACGTGGCTCAGGCGGGCTCCCTCGTCGAGTGCGACCGCCTTCGGTTCGACTTCTCACACTTCGAGGCTGTAACCGCAGAGCAACTCGAACGTGTGGAACGTGCTGTCCAGGAACACGCCCTCCTCGGCCTTCCCGTGGTCACCGAGGTCATGCCCCTGGAGAGAGCCAAGGAAGTCGGCGCGGTAGCGCTATTCGGCGAGAAGTACTCCGCGGAGGTCCGGGTCGTCACCATGGGAGACTACACGAAAGAACTCTGTGGCGGCACCCATCTCGACAACACCGCCGCCATCGGACCCTTCGTCATCGTCGCCGAGACCTCGGTCGCCGCCGGTACTCGGCGTATTGAGGCTCTGACGGGTCTTGCCGCCGCCGATCACATGAGTGAGCAGCGTCGAACGCTTCTGACTGCGGCTAAGGCTCTAGGCGCCCCGACCGGAGAGGTGCTTCACAAGATCGAGGACCTCGTCGCCGGCGCCCGAGAGCTCCGCAAGCAGATCCAGGATCTCAAACGGCGCGGGGCCGGTCCTTCCGCCGATGCCCTGACCTCCGAGGCCCAGGAAGTGGCCAAAGGGGTCAGAATCGTGACGGCGAAGTTGGAGGGAGCCGACCAAGAGGAACTCTCGGGTCTGGCGGACCGCCTCGTCGAGAAGGACGCGGCTGTGGTGGCCGTCGTCCTCGCTGTTGCCGACGGCAAGGTGCCCATCGTATGCAAGGCCGGCGACGCGGCAGTGGCGGCCGGAGCGAATGCGGGCAAGCTGGCCGGCGCGGTGGCGCGGCTCTGCGGAGGCGGAGGCGGCGGAAGCCCCGAGTTCGCTCGTGCCGGAGGCAAGGACCCGTCCAGAGCGGATGACGCCCTAGCTCGGGCCCCCGAGTTGCTGCGGGATCTGCTTGCGTAGCCGGTAGCCGCTACCAGCGCGCTGGAGAGGGCATGTCGTGTTCACGCGTAGGGTCGTACTCGCCGTTGCCGACCTGGGTTTCGTCAGGCGGATCATCGGCTCACCTAGGATGTACCGGTCGCTGGTGCGGCGCTTCGTTGCGGGGGAGACTCTCGAGGAAGCCCTAGAGGAGATCGGCGGCATCCATAGCCGGGGCCAGCGCGTCTCTCTCGACTTCCTTGGCGAGAAGGTGACCGAGCCCGCTCTGGCGGAGCGGGTTGTTGAGGAGTACCTTCACCTGCTGTCCACAGGCCTGCCCCAAGTGAACGGCCTGGACGCGACAGTATCCATCAAGCTCAGCCAGCTGGGCCTGGACATCGATCGGGAGTTCTGTGCCGCGAACGTGCGTACGGTTCTCGATGCCGCCGCCCGGGCCGAGCGGTTGGTCCGCCTGGATATGGAGGACTCCACCTATGTAGACGCGACCCTCGACCTGTACTGCAGGATGCGCGAGGAGGGGCGCGAGAACGTGGGGCTCGTCCTCCAGGCGTACCTGAGGCGTACGCCTGATGATGTGCGGCGGCTGGCCCCCTACGGCGCCGATGTCCGCCTTTGCAAGGGCGCTTACCAGGAACCCCCGACGGTGGCGTTCCAGCGGATGGCGGATGTCCGCAGAGCGATGCTCGAGCTCAGTCGCAGCATGCTCCAGGGGCGTTTCACCCTCCGCCTCGCCACCCACGACGCGGCTCTCATCGGTGACCTGCGCCGGATGCTCGAGGAACTTGGTCAAAGACCCGCTGATGTGGAGTTCCAGATGCTCCTAGGCGTGGGCCGTAGCCTGCAGCGTCAGATGACCGATGAGGGCTACCCCATGCGGATCTACGTGCCCTATGGTCGCGAGTGGTACGCGTATTTCGCGCGCAGGCTCGCGGAACGTCCCGAGAACCTGCGCTTCGTCGCTCGACACTTGTTCCGGGACTAGCCCCGGCTAGTCGAAAGTGATCCTCAGTGCGACGCCCAGGGGCATGCCCGGGTAGTCGAGGCGCAGCGTACCCTCCTCCAGCGTCGAGGAGACCTCGACCTCTCGCCCGCTTGGGTCCACCGCCTGAATCCCCGCCACGGTCCGGGCACCGAGGAAGACTCGGGCGACGCCTGGCGTTCGCTCGGGCCCCTGAAGAAGCAGTGCCAAGGTGTCGTCATCGGCACGCTGGACGGCCACGTGCGAAGAAGTCGCGATGAGCTGCGGAGAGCCAGTGTCCGCCAAGTCAGACCAGTCCTTGAGAAACACGCACTCGTCTGGCCCTAGCTCCACCGACCTCTCAATCCGCAGATCCGGGGTCAGGAGGTCGACGTAGAGGCCCTCGGTTCGGTACTCTCCCGCCTCAAGCGAACGTGCCGCCACATATGGGCCACGGCGGACCTCCATGGACACAGAGGGGGCGGGAGGATTCAGTAGCAGGCGCGGGAGCAGCGCGTCCAACTCGGGGGATCGCGTGAAGGCGCTGGGCGGCAGTCCGCAGTAGGTGACGGTCCCCTCTCCCACCCCTGCGCGGAACATGACGGCATTCCCATCAGAGTCACGCATCGCCGGCCGACCTGGCGCGGGATGGGCCATGAGGGGGAGGTAGTTCGGTAGACGCAGGTCACCCTCGAACAGATCGCCCTGAAGCACTCGCTCCTTGCTCGGAACGCCCGCGGCGCTCACGATGTACTGGTTGCCGATCAACACCTGAGCGCCAACCGTGGTGCCAGGGTCCACGTCGAAGGCATAGGCGAATGACTCTTGGCCATCGGCGAAGCGCGCTCCCGGGGCCGAAACAGCGCCTCCAGCGAGCAGAGTGTGTGGAGTCTCGCCCGATGTGCCGGGGTCGAACTCGTACACCACTGGCTCGCCCTGCAGCGTGGCCTCGACACGCACGTGCCGCACCAGAGCACCCCATCCATCGTTCTTCTTTGAGTCCTCAAAACGCAGGGCGACCGTCCCCGCCTCCTCGGCGAACTGGCTCAGGTCGAGTGCCAGGGTGGTGAGGTTCTCAAGGTCGCGCCCCGTGTAGTCCGTGCGGGCGACCTCATGCCAAGTCACGGACTCGCCCCGCGACGCCTCCGGGTCACCCACGTCCAAGCCAAGTTGCTCCATCAGGTGCGCCTGCGGAGAGGAGTAGCCCGCTTGGGTCCACCACTCATCGACGGCGTTGTATGCGTCGTCCCCACCGAAGACGAGGAGTTCGCCCCCCGCCCGGACCCAGTCGGCAAGCCCGACGTTGATCTGCGGATCGAGGGGCTTCATGGCGTCGTAGGAGAGCAGTAGGGTCTCGTAGTGGTCCAGGTAACCCGGCTCAGGCGCCCGCTCCAACTGGGCCACACTCACGGGGACGCCATCGCCAACGAAGGGCAGGCAGAGTCCGTAGAAGCCGTTGAAGTCGGAGGGTGAAGGGTCGCCGCGCTGCCATTGCAGCGAGTCGGCAACGAATGTCGCTATCGGCGCTCGCTCCGGGGTGATAGACCACTCGGCATGGTTCTGTATGTCCGCCAGCGCCCCCACCACGGTGCAGATGGTCGTGGCGAACTCGTCGGGCACCCGGCCGAAGATCCGGGTCGGCCAGGGCATGGTCTCGTACTTGCTCACCTCAGGGAAGAACAGGGATGCGGCCAATGTGCGGACGTAGTTGCCGTAGTAATCGGCCATGGATCGGTCTGGGTTGTCCTCCAGGGGATCCATGAGGAACCAGAGGTCTATGCCTGTATCGCGCGCGAGCCCGACGAGCGAGGCGTATTCGAGATACGCGTTCTCAAAGGTGCGCTCCCGCGTATCGCCGCGCAGGGTGGTGGCCGTCCGCGCGGTGCCGGTCCAGACCTGGCCAACCATGCCGTTGATGCGTCCGTCAGCCACCACGCGCCAGTGGGGCGAGATGATGGACCATGAGGCGTAGTTCACGGGACTGTGGGTGAAGAGGTAGAGGTCCACCTCCGGGTCGGCGCTACGGGCGCCGTCCCAGCAGGCGTTGAGCAGCTCGTACTGGAGTTCGGCTTTGAGCCGATCGGCCCGATAGCGGGCATCTACCGATGCGGTGGGGTCTACCCACGGCTCGCCGTAGCGCTCCTCATAGATCGACTTGAAGGAGCTAGAGTAGCCGGCCCGAGCGAAACCCTCGGCCTCCTCGGGACCCGCCGCCTTCGCGCCCCGCAAGACGGCGAGGCGGAAGTACTCCCGGTGGTAGTCTTTGCGGTCCTCCGTCGGCACCATGTAGTAGCTGCCCGGGCCGCAGTCCAACACCCGCCCATCGGCGTCGGTCTGGCCTGACCCTGGATGCTCGTCGATGTACCCTTGGCCCGCTCGGAAACCCACCATCACATGCGGGATATAGCCCATCTGGGCCCACGAGCGGATGGTCTCCTCCCCATTACCGGCCACGATGACCACGTCGGTCTTCACGTCGGCCTCCGGGAGATAGCCCGAATGGGTCTGGAACGAGGTGGAGGGTTGGCGCGACTCACGGGCCATGGTGTCAGGCTGGTTGGGGTCGGTACCGAGAACGGCCTCCACCGCGTCGGTCAGGCCGTCGCCGTCCGCGTCCGGTCCTTGAGGCCGTGGCCCGTCGATGGGCATCAGCTCGACCAGCGCGGGGCGCTCTGTCCCGAGGTCGTCCGCGTCCACGCCGACTCCTGCATCGACATTCGTGATGGTCACGACATCACCAGAGGCACGAATCTGCAGTGATATGTCCCAAGTGGCAGCCCTGGGTGGTGCTACTGCCGTGGCCGCGATCCGCCTCCACTGGGATGCTCGGCCGGGGACCTCGGGGCCATCCTGACCCACGAAGCCGCCGTCCAGGGTGAAGAAGCGGATGTAGAGGACGGGGCGCGGCTCACGGGACGGGCCCGATTGGACCCAGGCGGCAACGGACACAGTATCGCCGGGCGCGCAGGCGAATCGCCTCGTCGTGCCCACGCCGAGCCAGTCCTCCGGCCCCGTCTTGTTCAGCTGCAGGGCGCCGTGCTCACCGTCCTCCGATAGGAGCCATCGCACCTCGCCCGGGCTCCCTCCCTGAGGCGCCCAGCCACGCGGGAAGAGGTACCCATCGGCCATATCCGATGCGAAATCACTGGCCGGAACCTGCGCGAACAGCATCCAACTCGCCGTGAAGATCGCGCCGATCGAGGTCATATCCGGAAACCGCCCTTCGCGGGTCGAGTCAAACTCCGAGCACGTAACGCTCCACGGCGGCAGCCACGCCTGCGGCCTCGACCGGGCCCGTCACCCAGTCGGCCGCGGCGATCACCTCATCCGCACTGCCGCCCATGGCAACGCCTACGCCTGCTATCTCCAACATGCCGATGTCATTCAGCCAGTCGCCCACCGCCATGACCTCAGGACTGCTCACCCCGAGCCTCTGGGCGATGGTCTCTAGGGCGTGGGTCTTCGTTGACTTGGGCGAGGCAACCTGGGCGAAGTAACCACCATACCGCGGCGAGTAGGTCAGGGACGCGCTCACGCCGTCGCCGCAAGCTTCGCGGACGCGCTCCAGCCCTGCCGTCGCCTCCTCAATGGGTCCCATCGCCGAGATAGTGATAGGGCCGCCTCGGAGCACCTCGATCAGGCCTGCGCGGTCCATCAGGCCCAGTCGCCAGAGGTTGTGCTGCTGCCAGTTGCCGGGGGGCGGAGCTTCCTCCCAGGCGAAGACCGGGTCGCCTGGGCCTCCCGGGAAGATCTCCGGGCCCATCCCTGCCTCCACAAGCGCGTCAAAGGCGGCCAGCGCCATCGGAGGGCTCATCCGCTCGACCGCGACGACTTCGGGGGGGTCCGTAAGCTCCACAATGGCGCCGTCGTAGCTGCTCAGGGCGGTAATCACCCCGACAGGGAACTGCTCGTAGATCGGCAGCACCGTGCCGCGACTGCGGCCACTGATGAGCGCCACCGAGCACCCCGCTCGACGAGCCTCAATCAGAGCCTCGCGGTCCCGATGCGAGACCTCCGAGCCGTCCCCCACCAGAGTGCCGTCGATGTCGAGAGCGATGAGCCGGATCATGATGCCCCAGGCGTACCCCGAACCTCGATCAGGGCCTCGCCCAGGGCCGAAACGAAGCGGTCGATCTCCTCGCGGCCGATCACAAGCGGCGGGACGACGCGGAGGATCGTGTCTCCAATGGCATTCGAGAGCACCCGGCGCTCGTAGAGGGCAGTCAGAACACCGCGCGCAATCGGGTCGCAGAGCTCCACCGCGATCATCAATCCACGGTTCCGGACCTCCTTGATGGCCCCGGGCTGACTCCCCGCGAGTCGCGTGAGAGCCTCGGCGGCGTAGTCACCCATCGCCGCCGCGTTCTCCACGACGCCTTCGGACTTCATGGTGCGCAGGAATGCGGTCACTGCGGCTGCCGCGAGTGGGCCGCCACCGAAGGTGGAGGCATGGTCGCCAGGCACGAGGACGTCGCCGAACTCGCCCCGGGCCACGCAGGCCCCCACGGGGAAACCGGCGCCGAGGGACTTGGAGACGGCCATCACATCGGGCACCACACCCTCGTGCTGATGCGCGAACCACTTGCCCGTGCGCCCGAGGCCGGTCTGGACCTCGTCCAGGATCATCACCAGTCCGCGCTGATCGCAGAGGTCACGGATAGCCCGGAGGTAGCCTGCCGGCGGGATGCGCACACCGCTCTCCCCCTGGATTGGCTCCACGAGGATGGCTACAGTCTCCTCGTCCACGGCCTCCTCCAGCGCCGCGATGTCACCGTACGGCACGTAGTTGAAGCCGGGGACGAGCGGCGTAAAGGGCTCCTGATACTTAGCTTGGCCTGTAGCCGTGAGTGCGCAGAGGGTCCGCCCGTGGAAGCTGCCGAGGGCGGTAATCACCTTGTACGCACCACCTCGGTGCTGTTTGCCCCACTTCCGAGCGAGTTTGATCGAGGCTTCGATCGCCTCGGCCCCACTGTTCCCGAAGAAGACCTTGTCCAGATCACACACCGAGGTCAGCTCGGCCGCGGCTGCGGCCTGATTTGGGATGTAGTACAGGTTGCTGGTGTGAATGAGCTTTCCCGCCTGCTCGGCGATAGCGCTCGCGATGGCTGGATGGGCGTGACCGAGCCCACAGACAGCAATCCCCGCCAGGCAATCCAGCCACTCATTCCCCTCGGTATCCTCGAGGATGCACCCGCGCCCACGGACGAAGGCAACCTCCGCTCGGCCGTACGTTCTCATGATGTGCGCGTCGTAGAGCTGCTTGGTTTCGTCCAGGGTCAACCTGATGCACTCCTCTTGCAGTCAGTTCGTGCGAACCCCGGGGTCCGCACCGTCCTCAGGGAAATAGGGGCGGCTGGTTGATACCCAGCGTCTCATCCAGCCCCAGCATGAGGTTCATGTTCTGAATGGCCTGGCTCGCCGCCCCACGGCCAAGGTTGTCGACGGCGGTCACAACGATGACTCGCTGGGCGCGAGGGTCTTCGAAGACGCCGATATCGCAGTAGTTCGAGCCCAATGTCGCCTTTGTCGTCGGCGACTCCCCTTCGGGCATGATCCGGACGAAGGGGCGACCGGCGTAGGCGGCCTGCAGCGCCTCTCGGCAGCGGGCCGCCATGCCCTCGACCGGCTCCCTTTCGGCCTTCCGGGCGTAGCATGTCGAGAGTATCCCGCGGCTGATGGGCGCCAGATGGGGGCTGAAGGTCACCACCAGGTTAGTCCCCGTCGCCATGGACAGCGCCTGCTCGATCTCCGGGGTGTGCTGGTGATTGCCGACCCGGTACGCGGTAAGGGTCTCGTTGATCTCCGGGTAGTGGTACGCCAGGGCATGCTTCGCTCGCCCCGCGCCCGACACGCCGGATGTGGCATCGATGATGATGTCCTGATCGCTGATGAGGCCAGCGGCGAGGAGCGGGTAGAGCCCCAAGACCGCGCCAGTGGGGTAGCAGCCCGTGTTGGCAACGAGACGCGCGCCCCGAACCGCGTCACCGGTGATCTCCGGCAGCCCGTAGACTGCTTCGGCCATCAGTTCAGGGGCCGCCTGCTGCCGCCCGTAGTACCGCTCGTAGACGGCGGTATCCTTGATCCGGAAGTCCCCCGAGAGGTCGATGACCTTCGCCCCGAGGTTCAGGGCGGTTGCCGCGTTCGCCATGGCGAAGCCGTTCGATTGAGCCATGAAGACGACATCCGCGCCTCGGGCCGCGAGGTCCACGTCCTGGGCCTGGCAGACCAGATTGGTCCGTCCTCGGAGCCATGGACAGGCCTTGTCCAGCCGCGCGCCCTGGTAGGTGTTGGACCCTACCCAGATAAGCTCCGCGCATGGATGCCCGAGGATGTACGTCGCTACACCGGCGCCGGCGTAGCCCGTCGCCCCCATCACAGCAACCCTGACGTTACAGGAGCTAGCGGCCACTGTCATCGCCTCCGATGCCCGTCGGCTTCTATCCGCCGGACGGAGTCTCGATGATACCGTACCGTTCACTGGCTAGCGCGGCGGAGTTGGCTGCCGAGGATCTGGGCCGGTACTAGCCCCCCGACGCCCGCGAGGCTGTGCTATCATGCGGCACTTCGGAGAGGAAGGGCCGCCATGGATGAGGTCACGGTGATCGGCGGAGGTCTGGCGGGCTGCGAGGCCGCCTGGATGCTCGCGCGGCAGGGCGTGCCGGTGAACCTCGTCGAGATGCGCCCCGTGCGATCCACGGAGGTGCACCGGACGGGCAACCTGGCCGAGTTGGTCTGCTCTAACTCGCTCAAGGCGATCTCCACTGAGCGAGCGCCGGGCCTGCTCAAGGAGGAGTTGCGGCTCCTCGGGTCCCTCTTGCTCCAGGCTGCCGATGAGACCCAGGTGCCGGCAGGCGGCGCGCTCGCCGTCGACCGTGAGCGATTCTCCCAGGCAGTCGAGGAGCGAATCGAGGGGCACCCAGGCATCCGTATCAAGCGCTCCGAGGTCACGGAGCTGCCCGACGCGGGTCTGACGATTCTCGCCACCGGTCCCCACACCTCGCAGGCTCTCCAGGAGGAGCTCAGGCGCGTGGTGCCCTTTGGCACGCTGCGGTTCTTCGACGCCGTTTCGCCGATCGTGAGCGCCGATTCGATCGATATGGGGGTCGTTTTCGAGGCTTCTCGCTATGAGAAGGGCGATGCCGCTTATCTCAACTGCCCCCTGGACGAGGAAGAGTACGGCCGCTTCCACGAGGCGCTCATCGCCGCCGAGAGCGTCACGCTCCAGCATGAAGGCATCAGCCACTTTGAGGGTTGCCTGCCCATTGAGGAGATCGCGAGCCGCAGCAAGGACGCCCTCCGCTACGGGCCTATGAAGCCCGTTGGCTTGCGGGATCCGCGGACAGGCCGACGGCCCCACGCCATCGTGCAGCTTCGGATGGAGAATCGCGAGGGCACCATGTTCAACATGGTGGGCTTCCAGACGGGACTGAGGTGGGGCGAGCAGGAGCGAGTGTTCCGGCTCATCCCGGGCCTGGAGGGGGCGGAGTTCCTCCGGTACGGGGTCATGCACAAGAACGTATTCCTCGATGCTCCGCGGCTTTTGGACCCCTGGATGCGGCTGAGAGCCATGCCCCACATCCTCGTCGCGGGTCAACTCTCGGGAGTCGAAGGCTACATGGAGTCGGCGGCCAGTGGCCTCTACTGTGGCCTGGTCGCGGCGGCTCTGGCCAAAGGGCAGTCCCCCCCGGCGCTGCCTCCGGAGACGCTCATCGCGAGCCTCATGAGGCAGATCTCGACCTCCGAATCACACGACTTCCAGCCCATGAACTCCAGTTTCGGGCTGCTCCCGTCCCTATCTGACGGCCCTAGGAACAAGAAGCTGCGGCGCGAAGTTATGGTGCAGAGAGCCCTGGCGGCCATGGAAAGGTTCGCGACGGAGCATGGACTGCGAAGAGATCCTCGGACCCTATGAGGACCACCTGGCTGGCGTGCGCAGACTCTCGCCACATACCGTGCGCGCGTACGTGACCGACGCGAGGGCATTCCTGGGCTTCCTCGATGCCGCCGGCCGCCCGCTGCCTCCGCGGCTGGGCGACTTGCGTGCCTGGGTAGGGGCGATGACGAGGCAAGGAGCAGCGCGGCGCTCCATCGCACGGCGCCTGGCGGCGGCACGGTCCCTGCTCCGCTACCTCGAGGCAGAGGGCCTGATCGATCGGAACCCCGCCACGGCGGTGTCGGGGCCGAAGATACAGAAGAGCCTCCCGCGATACGTAGTCGAGGGCCATATTCCCGAGCTGCTGGAGCGGCCCAAGGAGGACGCGGCCGGTCTGCGGGATCGGGCGATTCTCGAGGTCCTCTACGCTACGGGGATGCGCGTCTCTGAGGCGGCCTCCCTGGATCTCGCGGATGTCTCGCGCGGCCAGACTGAACTGCGCGTCGTAGGCAAGCGAGATAAGGAACGAGTGGTCATTCTTGGCGATCCGGCGCGTCGAGCCGTCGATCGGTACCTCACCGAGGCCCGTCCCGAGCTGGCTGCCCGGGACCCGGGCGCCACGCCCAACGCCTTGTGGCTGAACGCCCGGGGCCAGCGGATGTCGGATCGATCGATCCGACGAGCGGTCCATCGGGCCGCGGTCGGCTCGGCGGCCGGCCCGGGAGTGACCCCTCACACACTGCGTCACAGTTTCGCGACCCACATGCTCATCCGAGGGGCGGACTTGCGGACTATCCAAGAGCTCTTGGGGCACGCGCGACTGGCGA
>Ga0123335_1005066_pt1 | contig 16336 bp, 17 predicted proteins | sample BiotimSIPDNA_2_FD_89707 | JGI IMG/M metagenome (GOLD analysis project Ga0123335, IMG submission 89707) | Anaerobic biogas reactor microbial communites from Washington, USA - Biogas_R2 time_0 SIP DNA | ecosystem: Engineered > Bioreactor > Anaerobic > Unclassified | place: Washington, USA...
GCAGGAGATAGTGCCTGTCGCTGTTTGCCAGTGCTATTTTTTTCATCTGGAGGCTGTCGATATTGGTCACAAAGCTCATGTTCTGCTCCAGCACCACGCCCGTGCAGCCGAAAAAGGCGGTGTCAAAGTGATACCGCTGGAGCTGTTCCTGGGCTTCGGGGCCCACATTCATCACATAGTGGGGCAAATAGTGGCCGCCGATCATATGGATGGTGGCCACGGAGTTGACCAGGTTTCGGGGCACAAGCTGGTTGTAGGTCACGATGGTGATATTCATTGTGCTCAGGAATTCCATCATGCAGGCAACGCTGGTGCCTCCGTCCAGGAAGATACACTCCCCGGGGCGTACCAGTTCTGAGGCCCTTTTTGCCACCAGGCGCTTGACGCTGGAGTTGAGGGTGCTCTTTTGCTCCATGGTCATTTCCACGCTGTCCAGATAATCCCCCAGTGCGGCGCCGCCGGGGATCCTTTTCAGCTTTCCGGCAATCTCCAGCTTCTCAAGGTCCCTGCGCACGGTGATTTCGGAGGCGTCCAGCTCCGCCGTAATATCCTTGAGGCTGATGATGCTTTTTTCTTTCAGTAGCTTCATTATGAGCATTCTGCGTTCAGTGGCTAGCATTATACCGACTCCCATTATATCATTTTGGAACAACATGGGCTACATCCAGCCATACAGCCTCTCTTGGGCTTTTCCCGTTACCGGTTGCGTTTTACCTTTTCATATTGTATCATAAAGTCAAATAATCAATCAACAGGAAAGGGGATTTATTATGAATAAACTCAAGGTTGCGCTGCTGGGCACGGGTTTCATCGCCAACATTCACCTCGAGAGCTACGCCCGCTTCGTACCCACCGTGGAGATTGTGGCGATTTATGGCCGCCATGGGGAGAATGCCCGGAGGATGGCCGAGCAGCACCACATTCCCGCCTGGTATGAGGACATCGAAAAGCTGCTCAATGAGCAGGAGGTAGACATGGTGGACATCTGCCTGCCCAACCACCTCCATCACGACGCCTGCATGAAGGCCGCCAGGCATAATAAACATATCGTGATTGAAAAACCGCTGGCCATGGCCCTGGAGGAAGCGGACGAGATGATCGCCGAATGCAAAAAGCGCAATCTGAAACTGATGTATGCAGAGGAGCTTTGCTTTGCGCCCAAGTATGAGCGGGTGCGGGCCCTGGTGGAAAAAGGCGCGGTGGGACAAGTTTACATGCTTAAGCAGGCCGAAAAGCACAGCGGCCCCCACAGCCCCTGGTTTTACAAAAAGGAAACGGCAGGGGGCGGCGTGATGATGGACATGGGCTGTCATGCGCTGGCCTGGTTCCGCTGGATGACAAAAAACAGCCCCGTGAAATCCGTGTATGCCCATATGAAAACCGTGCTCCATGATACGGACTGCGATGACAACACCGTGACCATCGTGGAGTTTGAAAACGGGGTGACGGGTGTTGCCGAGGACAGCTGGGCGCGGCATGGGGGAATGGACGACCGCATCGAGGTGTACGGTACCCAGGGCGTTTCCTATGCAGACCTCTTTCAGGGGAACTCCGCCCTGACCTACAGCACCCAGGGTTATGACTATGCCGCGGAAAAGGCCGGCACTACCCTGGGCTGGACGTTTACCATGTACGAGGAGGCCTTTAACCAGGGTTATCCCCAGGAGCTGGCGCATTTTGCCGATTGTGTGCTGCATGACAAACAACCTCTGGTAACGGCGGAGGATGGGCGCGCCGTGCTGGAGATGATCTATGCGGCCTATGAGAGCGCCAGGACAGGCCAAAAGGTAAAGCTGCCCTTTAGCGCGAAGGTGAAGTATCCCATCGAGCTCTGGCTCAAGGATTGATAAGGCAAAAAAGCAGCGCGGCGGAAAACGTTCCACCGCGCTGCTTTTTTGTTTGATCGCAGAATGATGGGCCGTGCCCTCCAATGCCGGTTGTCTCCTGTCCCTACGCTGCTCACTTTTCCAGAAAGAGTTTCTGGAGCATGCCGCACAGATGATCCACAGCCTGGGTCATCTCCTGGGAGACGGGGCCGTCAAACAGAAGGCTCTTGTACTGGAGCCCCAGCAGGATCACATCGGTGCCGGTTTCGTGGATGAGGTAGTTGATCATCACCTTTACCGGGAGCATGTGGGAGCAAAAGGTGGGGCCGCCCACCTTCTCCGGGGGGATTTCCACCACAGAGCCGGGGGCCAGGCCGACATCGCATGCGTCCACCACAATCAGCAGATCGGGCTGGAACGATTTGATCTTGCCGGTGAAGTTTTCCGGCGCGGTTTCACCGCCGCACAGCAGCAGGTCAGGGCAAGAGGGGAGGCTTTCCTCCAGCTTTTGGATCACCAGCATGCCCGCGCCGTCATCGGAACGCAGGGGAGAGCCCACGCCCAGCACGGTGATTCGCCGGGCGTTGTCCAGCTTGGTTTTCAGCAGATTTTCTATGTAACGCACTTCAGATCTCCCAGTCCAGGGAGGACTTGTCGGAGCAGGCCAGTTCAAAGTTGTTGGTGTTTTCCAGAGCGTCCTTGTTGCATGACTCCACGCATTGGCCGCAGAAGATGCACTTGTCCATGTGCACAATGGCCTTGAACTCCTTATCGGCCACCTTTTCAATGGTGATGGCCTGGGCAGGGCATACCCGCGTGCAGAGTTTGCAGCCCACGCAGCGCTCCTTGTTAAATTTCAGGGCGCCCCGGAAACGGTCCGACACCGGAGTCTTCACCTGGGGATAGAGCACGGTGTCGGTCTTTTTCCCCAGCATAGCCAGCAAGTCGGGCGCAATTTTACCAAAGAATTTCATTTCAGTATGATTCCCCTTACAATGATGTCCACAAGGATCTGTGCCAGTGAAATGGGAGCCAGCACCTTCCAGCAAAAGGAGATCATCTGGTCAATCCTGAAGCGGGCAAAGGAGGCCCGCATCAAGGCCAGGACAAAGACGATCACAAAGACTTTCACCAAAAAGAGCAGGAAGTTGAGGATGGCGCTTTGCACGAACACCGGAATGAAGATGGCTGCAATCAGGGCGGCCACTACAACCATCTCGCTGTTCAGGGTCATCTTGAACAGGGCCAGGAGCCTTCCGCTGTACTCCGTAAAGGTTCCGCCGACGATTTCCGTTTCCGCGTCGGGGATGTCAAAGGGCACGCGCTCCAGCTTGCCCTGGGCGGAGATGATGCATATGCAGAAGGCGGGGATGTTCAGCAGCAGGTAGATGGGATGCTGATGGTAAAAGGCGGTGATTCCGCTGATGGACCAGGTGCCCGCCAGCAGGGCCGGCGCCAGCAGGGCCATGTACAGGGGCACCTCATAGGCAAACAGCTGGGTCAGGGCACGCACCCCGCCGATCTGCGCGAACAGGGAGGAGGAAAACCAGCCTGCCAGAAAGAAGCACAGGGTCGGGATGGTGAGGAAGTACAGCACCACAATCAAATCACTGGCAAAGGGCATCAGGGAGCGGGAGGACCAAATGGGCACATAGAGGAAGGCGGCGGTGGTGGCGGCCAGGGCCACCATGGGTACGGCGGCGAAGAACCGCCGGTCCGCCTCTTTGGGAATGATGGTTTCCTTGGTCAGCAGCTTGATGATGTCCGCAAGCGGCTGATACCAGCGGGGCCCAATCCGGTTTTGCAGCCGGGCGTAGAGCTTTCTGTCAATGTACTCAAACACCAGGGAGATGGCTCCCAGGAAGAGAAAGCCGGGAAAGATCACAATGTAAAACAAGTCCAGCGCCATTGCATCATTCCCCCTTTCAGCGCAATGGGATCCTGGAAAAATCCATGCCCTGCTTACGGTACCACTGGGCCGAATACCGGCGCAGGGATTCCCAGTCCATGCTTTGCGCCTGGCCGGAGTTGGCATCAGTGACCCGCACCATGCGGTCCGTGCAGGAGAAACAGGGGTCAATGGCCGCAATTACAATCGGCACGTCTGCCAGATAGCCGCCATCCAGCATGTGGGCGATGGCAGCGGAGTTGGCTAGTGTGGGGGCACGGACCTTCACCCGGTCCGGCTTGTCGGTGCCATTGGAGCGGGTATAGTGGATGTCCTCACCCCGAGGCGCTTCGTAGCGGCTGATGCACTCCCCGGCGGGGATGCGGTTTGGCACCTTCACGGTGAGCGGCCCGTCAGGCAGCTGGTCCAGAATCTGCCGGATGATCTTGTAGCTTTCCAGCAATTCCTTCACCCGCACCACAGTGCGGCCGTACACGTCCTCATGGTCATCGGTGATCACCTGGAAATCCAGGTTGGGATAGATCCCGTTGGGATCGTCCCGGCGCACGTCCCGGCCCACTCCGGAGGCCCTCAGCACGGGTCCGGTGGTGTCAAAACGCAGGGCATCGGCCTTGGAAAGCTTGCCCACTCCGGACAGGCGCAAATACACCGTTTCCTCGCCCAGGATCACCCGGCTGTAGTACTCGGTACGCTCCTGAAGTTGGCCCACAGCTTCCCGGATTTTGTCCGCCATTTCCGGTGTCACATCCCGGCGAACGCCGCCCAGGGTGTTCATCCCATAGTTGATCCTGTTGCCGGTGAGCATTTCCAGGATGTCCATGACGATCTCCCGGTCCTTCCAGGCGTACATGAACAGGGTCATGAACCCGATCTCATGTCCGGCAATGCCCAGCCAGAGCATGTGGCTGTGGATACGCTCCAGCTCGCCAATCAGGGCACGGATGTACAGGGCACGCTGGGGAACCTCCACCCCCGCCAGATCTTCCACGGTCTGCACATAGCAGGTGGAGTGGGAATGGGAGCAGATGCCGCAAATGCGCTCCAGCAGATAGACATTTTGCAGATAGGTTCTGGACTCCGCGGCTTTTTCCATGCCCCGGTGATTGTAGCCGATACAGACCTGGGAGGCAGCCACCCGCTCGCCTTCCAGCAGCAGATTAAAGCTCTCCGGCTCTTCCAGGGCCGGATGCTGGGGCCCAAGGGGCACCATGATCTTGCTCATACGCTCGCCTCCTGTCCGGCTCCGCCGGCTTGTTTGGGCTTCCAACTCTTGCGCAGGGGATACTCACCCTGGGGCCAATTGTCCGGCAGGGGGTACTGCCTGCCCTCCGGCAGACCTTCCACCTTGATGCCCAGCAGCCCTTCCAGCTCACGCTCGTAGAAGGTGGCGCCCTGGTAGATGGAAAGCACCGTAGGAATCACCACAGGTTCCTGGTAGGGAGCCGTGCGCTTAAGGGTCAGCAGCAGGCCGTCATCTTTGGATATATGGTAGAGTAACTCATACTCCTTGCCGTTGTCCAGCCCCGTGATGGTGCACAGGTGACGGAAGTTCAGTTCCTCATAGCAAAAGGACAGCGCCTCCACAAGCAGCTCGTTGGGGACGGACAGGTAGATCCGGTGATGCTTCACCACAGCCTGCTCTGCGGCAACGGAGGGAAACCGTTCCGCGATTTTTTGCAACACTTCATTTTCCATCTTCACTGGCCTCCAGTTTTGATAAGAGCTTTACCACGCCGTCAATAATGGCTTCCGGCCTGGCAGGGCAGCCCGGCACGTACATGTCCACAGGAATGGCCTGGTCCACGCCGCCCTCAATGCAGTAACAGCCGTCAAAAACACCGCCGGAGCAGGCGCAGGTGCCCACCGCCATCACAAACTTGGGCTCGGGCATCTGTTCATACACGGTAACCAGCCTTTCCCGCTGCTGGAGGGACACAGGGCCGGAGCAAACCAGCACGTCGGCATGCCGGGGGGAGCCTTTTTGCACCATGCCAAAGCGCTCCACGTCGTAGCGGGGGGTGAGGGCGCATAACACCTCGATATCGCAGGCATTGCACGCTCCGGAATTGAAATGGACGATCCAGGGGGATTTGCACCGGGCCCAGGTAATCAGCTTGTCAACGACTTTCATCTGGCGACCTCCGAAGCAAAGCGAATAACCCAAGGGCGGTAACACCCAGGTAGACCCCCATCTGCAGGGACAGCCCGCCGGGGTCCGAGGCCACCACCAGGGCGATGACGTGCATCATGGTGAAAAACAGGGCAAATTTGAAGAATTCGCCGTATTCGGGTTGAGCCTGGTTCTGCTCCATGGTTTCGCCGCAGGCGTAGGATTGGAGCTTTCGATCCGTCATCTTGCCTTGAGGAGCCAGGCCCTTTGTCAGGGTGGATAAGGCCCAGCACAGGCCCAGCAGGATGAGAAAGGCAACAGGAGGGGAGAGCAACAGATGTTCCATGGGCGGCCTCCTTTCAAAGGGCTATGTTATCCCTTCAGGTTGTTCAGATCATCGGTGTTCAGGTGACCGTTTTGGCGGTAGACACCAAAGACGATGCCAACGGACACCACCAGCAGCATTACCTCGATGATGATGATCGTAATGGCGTAGGACTGGGCGGCGGCCATCTGGTCGGTTACATATCCTACGCAGATCATCATCAGCGAGACCGCCTTGGTGATAATTTCCAGAGACAGAAGGATGCGCATCAGGTTGCGTGTGATAATCAGGCTGTATACGGCGGTGGTTACCAGCAGCGCCGCAGCGGTCAGAAACAGAGCGAAAACCGACGTCATTTCTCCGCACCCTCCTTTTTGAAGAAGATCAGTACGCCATAGACGCCCACCAGCACAATGCATATCTGGGCCAGCAGATCCGTCTGACGCAGGTTCCAGATCATCTCTTTCCCCGCGGATTCAGGGTCCAGAACCGGGAGCAGACGGGTCAGGGGCCCATTGAGAAAGGGCAGCAACACCGACAGGCAAAGGGCCAGTACCAGCAGCAACGCGATGGGCAGGTACCGAAAGCGCTTCCTGCGCTTGCGTTCCCGCTCCTCCGCCTCCTGCTTGGTCAGCACTTTGGTCATGCTGATGGTGCTCACAAAGATCACCGTGATCAGCCCGGCGCAGACAGAAAGCTCAAAGACGGCCGCCAGGTGGGCACCCAGCATGTACATCACAACGGCCAGGATGCCGCTGACCAGAGCCAATCCGATGCAGGCTTTGAGCAGATCCCGCATCATCACAACCAAAGCCGCGGAGATCACCAGCGCGGCCAGCATTACGATCAACCATGCCTCATTCATAAGCTTACCCTCCATCCTTGCGCGTCATCAGAGCATGCCGTTGCCCCGAAGAAGCATCAGCAACACGGGGAACACCAACCCGGCCAGGACGTTGACGGCGGCCAGGGTCAACTCCACGAAACGCAGCCGTCCGCGGCATTCCGTCACATGGGCAAGCTTTTCATTCAGCTTCCCATAAAAAACCTTCTTTTGAAGCACCAGGAAGTAGGTCAGCGTCAGTACGCTGGATACCAGCGCTGCCAGGGCCACCCAGGGAGATATCTGCCACAGGGCGATGACGATGAGCAGTTTGCTCCAGAAGCCCGACAGCGGAGGAATGCCCGCCATGGATAAAAGTCCGATGACAGAGGTGACGCCGGTGATAGGCATCCTTTCGGCCAGGCCGCCCATCTCGTCCATGTTTCGGGTGTGGGTTTCATGCAAAATGGCGGCCGCATCCACAAACAGCAGGGACTTGAAGGTGGCGTGGTTGAAGAAATGCATCATGGCCCCCACAAAGCCGATGGCGGAGCCCGTGGACGCACCCAGAACGATGTACCCGATCTGGCTGACGCTGGAGAAGGCCAGCATCCGCTTGAGGTCGTTTTGCCCCAGGGCTCCCAGCGCCCCGATGATTACCGAGGCAAGGCCCAGGATCAGCATCACCTGGCCCAGCCTCGGGTCAAACCCAAACACGTCCCGGTACAGGCGGATCATGGAGTACACGCCGGACACCTTGATGACGATCCCGGCCAGGACCACGGAGACAGGGGAGGGGGCGCTGGAATGGGCGTCGGGTACCCAGGAATGGAAGGGAACCGCGCCCGACTTGATGGCGATGGCGGAGGTGTAGAGCACCAGGGCAGCGGTCACCAGGGTAGGATGCTCCCCGCCCCGGGTCTGAAGATAGGAAGCCACTGCCTCAAAGGAGGTGTCCCCCACCAGCAGGAAGAGGAAAGTCAGGCCGCCCAGCATCATGGCTGTGGCCAGAGCGCTCATCAGGAAATACTTGAAGGCGCCCTCCAGCTCGTCCCGCTTGCGGTTGATGGCAATGAGCAGGAAGGAGGAAGCGCCCGTAACCTCGATGAAGGCATACAGGCTGAAGAGGTCCCGGACCATCACGATGCCATTCATGCCCATCATCAGCAGCAGCATGGTGCCGCCGAAGGTGAACCGGTGAGACTTCACCAGTTCCTCCGCCACCAGCAGCGTTACGCAGCATATCATTGCAATCATAAACAGCACCACAGCGGAAATCAGGTCCACCGTCACCGTGCCAAAAAAGGTGGATGTCATCGCTTCACCGGTGGTGAAGCACCGGACCACGGCATAAGCCGCCAGTACCAACTGGCACAGGGACGCAATCAGCGCCGCAAAAAACGCGCTTCTGCGGTCGATCCAGGTATACAGGTTCAGGACCACCACCGCCAGCAGCGGGATGCCCAAAAACAAAATTGGCATAGGCTTGCCTCCTTTCGTTCTCTCAGGCCCACAAATAGATCAAAGCGACGATGACGACCCCGGTCAGAACCCAGACCATGTAGCGGGCCTGGCTGCCGTTGTGGGCCTTTTTCAGCATCAGGGAAAAGAAACCCACCACACGGACCAGGCCTACGTCATAGAACCAGCTGATGCCGTTGTTGACGGCCAGGGACAACCTGGCGTACCCGTCCTTCACGCCCCGGGCCCAGTAATAGGGATCAAAGGCATGGTTTTCCGCCAGATGGTAGACCAGGCGAAGCACGGGCGCGTGGTGGTAGTGGTCCGCCGACTCAATGCCCCTGCCGGTCTTTTTGTAGCCGCGCCAGTGATCCAGGGCTGCCAGCAGCAGCAGTCCCACGGAGATTCCCACCAGCACCCAACTGGTATGGGTCCCGATGTGGGCAGCGTGGCTCCCGCCGCCATGGCCGCCCAGGATGGGCAGCAGCACATGGTCAATCAAGGGCTGCTTGAGAATTCCCAGCGCAATACAGGCGGCAGCCAGAATCACCATGGGCAGCAGCATGGCGCGGGGGGCTTCCTTCACGTTTGCCTGATCCGGGCCGGGCTTGCCAAAGAAGGCCGCGTGACCCAGCTTCAGGAAGGAGACGGGGGTGAAGAATGCGCCCACGGCAGCGATGATGTAGAAGATCATTCCCCGCTCCAGGGCTCCGTCAAAGATCAGCTCCTTGGAGAAAAAGCCGTTGGTCATGGGAAATCCGGCGATGGCGGCAGCAGCGATCAGGAAGCAGATCATGGTCACGGGCATCTTTTTGCCCAGGCCGGAAAGTTTGTTGAGGTTTGTGGTGCCTGCCTGCTTTTCCACAGCTCCGGCGGTCAGAAAGAGGCAGCACTTGTAGACGGCGTTGTTGAGCATGTGGAACAGGCCGCCGATGATTCCCACAGGCAGCGCCGTGCCGATTCCCAGGATCATATAGCCCACCTGGCTGACGGCGTGGTAGGACAGCAGCCGTTTGAAATCCCGCTGGATCAAAGCCATCATTACCGCAAAGATGATCACGCACACACCCAGGATCATCAGGGCCATGCTCATGGGAGAGCCGGGGTCCAGGGGGAACATGTCCAGGGTAATTCGCGCCAGGAGGTAAATACCCAACAGCTTTTCCAAAGCGCCCGGCAAAAAGGCCATAAAGGGCATGGGCGCGTCGTTGGCTGCGTCAGGAATCCAGGTGTGGAAGGGCATGGAGCCTGCCTTGGAGATGGCTCCCACCACCAGCAGCACAAAGGCCACGGCTCCCCAGCCGGAAATCTCCAGATGGATATGAGCCATATCCAGGGTCCCAGCCAGGTAAGCCGTCATGCCGATGCCCAGCATCATCATCAGATCCGTGGCTCCGGCGATCATCAGGGCTTTTGTGGCGGTTTTCTGGGCCCCCCTGCCACCAGAGATGATCATGCCGTACATCGTCCCCATGATCGCTTCCCAGAAAAACAGCAACACCAGCAGGTTGCCTGCCAGCACCGCACCGCTGGCCAGGCTTTGGGTTACCATCATGCAGAAGTAAAACAGGGGCCGGTAGGCCTTGCCCTTGGAGAATGCCGCCGTGTACAGGCTCACCAGCAGGCCCAGGGCGGAGGCGCAAAATACGATAAAGCCGCTGAAATGGTACCAGCGCAGGGAGAAATCCATGCCAAAGCCGCTCCAGGGGGCTGTGAGGGCTACCTCCTTGCCCAACAGCAGGCAGGCCAGGACAAACTGAACCAGGGCGCTCAGGACAAGCACGATCTCCTTGCCCCGTGGCCATTTGCGGGGAATGAGCAGGGACAGGGTCCCCAGGGAAGCGGGGACGGCCAGGAGCCAAATCATCAGGGATTGTTCCACAGTCATCATCATTTGAGGATCACCGCCATTTGCGTCACAATCTTTTCCACATAATCCGCGGGAGTCGCCACCAACAGGCCGCTGACCAAAGAGAGAACCGCCAGCAGGCTCACGGAGGCCACCATGGTGGGAGTGGCGTCATGGGCATCGGGATATGTCTCCCGGGGTTCCCCCAGGAACACCAGCATAAAGGCCCGCATGAGGTAAATCAGGGTCATCACGGCACTGATAATGAACACAATGGCAATGATCGGCTGTCCAGCCTCCACGGTGCCGGCAATGACCATGTATTTGCTGAAGAAGCCGCCAAAGGGAGGCAGGCCCATCACCGAGAAAGCGCACAGCAGAAAGCTGACGGCTGTGACCGGCATTTGCTTGAACAGCCCACCCATCCTGCGGATGTCCTTGGTGTGGCAGGCGTGCTCGATGATGCCCGCGCACAGAAACAGTCCCGCCTTGGAGACGGCGTGCATGAGGATGTACAGCAGCCCGCCGGCCAGGGAGAGTTCCCCGCCCACGGAAAGCCCGAGCATGATAAAGCCCAGCTGGCTCACTGTGGAGTAGGCGATGATCCGCTTGATATCGTCCTCCCGGATGGCCGCTCCCGCGGAGAGCATGGCGCTCACCGCTGCGATCACAGGCACAATCACATGAAATACCTGGGAAATCTCAAAGTTCACCACAAACAGCCGGGTGAATACATACACGCCTATTTTCACCAGCACCGCTGCGTGCAGAAGGGCTGTGGCCGGGGTGGGGGCTACGCCGCCGTCCGCCAGCCAGGAGTGCAGCGGCAGGGTGGCGGACTTGGAGAGAATGCCAAAAAGAATGAGAATCACGGCCAGATCGGAAATCGGCTTTCTTTTCAGCACGGTCAGATCAAAGGTGCCGTACTGCTGATAGATGGCAATGAATCCGCCCAGCATAATCAGCGCTCCGGCTCCGGTGATCAGGAAAGCCTTGTTGGCCCTGCGCACGTATTCCTTCTCCCGAAAGAAGCCGATCAGCCTCCAGCAGCAGATGGCGGAAATCTCCCAGAAGGTATACAGGAAGATCAGGTTGGTGGTCAGGGTGATGCCCATCATGGCCCCAATAAACAGCACTACAAAGAAGTAGTATTCACCCTGATGAGGGGAATGGGCGATATATCCATAGGAGTACAGCACGATGATCAGCCCCAGAAAGGCGCTGATCAAGGCCATGAACACGGCCAGACCGTCCGCCATAAGGCCAAAGCTCAGCCCCAGGGGAAGGGGGATCGTCAGGGAGACAGGCGTCCCGGACAGCGCGTCGGGCAGCAGGGAAAGAAGCGCCACAAAAGGAACCAGGACCCCCAAAAAGGCCAGCGCGTTGCGAAACTTCGCGGACAAACGGCCGGTGACCGGCAGCAGGCATGCGCCCAGGATGGGCACAAACACCACCGCCAACAGCAGGGACGGACTTACCATGACATGATACCCCCAGCATAGAATCAGGCAACAAATGATCTCTCATGCCGGTCAGGCATGAGAGGCAGACCTATTATAGGACTGAGCGGCTGAACAGTCAACGAGCAATTTCATATATATATTCAGGAAAAGATTGTTTCATTTGTGACGATGGTGGAGATGATTGAGCAGGGAAGAATGGCTTGACTACGGGGTGGATCTGTCTATAATGAACGGGAAGAGGGGGGAGCGGGATGCACGAGTACGGCCTGACCAAGGGGATCGTGAAGATTATGCTGAAGGCCGCGGACGAACACCAGGCCCTTCGGGTGACGGGGGCGCGCCTGGTGGTGGGAGAAAATACCAGCATCATTCCCGGCTCTGTTCAATTGTACTTTGACCAGATCGCCAAGGGCACCAAGGCGGAGGGGGCTGTGCTATCCATCCGCACCGTCAAAGCGGAAATGCGCTGTCCCCTGTGCGAAACAAACTTTATCCGTCCACGCTTTTCCTTTGAGTGTCCTGCCTGCGGAACCCTGGGCAACCCTACGCAGATCGGCAACGAGTTCTATCTGGAAAGCGTGGAGCTGGAGGACGGCAAGGAAGAAGGAGGAATACCATGAGCAAGCAAGATGTGGAAATTATGGCGGACATTAACGCCGAAAATGACCGCCTGGCGGAGAAACTTCATCAGGACCTGGTAAAAAAGGGAATTTTTACCATCAATGTCATCGGCGCTCCCGGGGTGGGCAAGACTTCCACCATCACCCGGATCATTCAGGGCCTGGCTGACATTCCCAGCGCAGTGGTGGAGGGGGATATCCAGTCGGATATCGACACCCAGGCACTGAAGGAGAGGGGCATCCCCTCGGTACAGATCAATACCGGAGGCGCCTGCCATATTGATGCCGTTTTAATGGAAAACACCCTGGCGGGTTTTCCCCTCAGGGAGAACAGCCTGCTGTGGATTGAAAACATCGGCAATCTGGTGTGCCCCGCGGAGTTCATGATTGGCGAGGATGTGAAGATGCTCATCTGTGCGGCCACCGATGGCTCGGACAAGCCCTACAAGTACCCCCTGGCCTTTGAAAAGGCTGCGGTGATCCTGATCAACAAGGCGGATCTGCTGCCCCATGTGGATTTTGATCTGGAGTATTTTACCAGGGGCATCCGCGCCCTGAACGCTGCCGCGCCCATTATTCCCGTATCTGCCAAGACCGGCGAAGGGATCAGCGAGGTGTGTGAATGGATTGGGCAAAGACGTTCCAGTCGCTGATATGGATTGAGGGAATCGTCCAGGGGGTGGGCTTTCGGCCTTTTGTAGTCCGGATGGCCCGCAGGCATGGCATTTGCGGCACGGTGCAAAACGCCCAGGGAGCCGTACGGATTTCTGCCTTTGGGCCCGAAGAAGGCCTGGATGCCTTCATTTCTGCCCTGGAAATGGAAAAACCCGCGCCCAGCCACATTGCCCGGATGGGGCAGACCCGCCGGGAGTTGGCTGCCGGGGAGGAGGTTCCGGATTCATTCCGGATTCTGCCCAGCCTCCAGGAGGAGAACAGGCTGGTGATGCCCTCCCCGGACCTGGCGGTCTGCGACGAATGCCTTCTGGAGATGGCGGATCCATCCGGCCCCCGGTACCGGAACCCTTTCATATCCTGTACCCACTGCGGGCCCAGGTTTTCCATCCTCAAATCCATCCCCTATGACCGGCGGAATACTTCCATGGCGGATTTCCCGCTGTGCCCCCTGTGTCAAAGGGAGTATACGAACCAGGACAACCGCCGCTTTCATGCCCAGACCGTGTGCTGCAATGACTGCGGCCCAAGGCTCCAATGGGTGGATCGGGAGGGGAAAACAACACAGAAGGCTCTTGAGCGGGCCATAGACATCTTGGCATCAGGCGGCCTTGTGGCTGTCAAGGGCATTGGAGGCTATCACCTGGCTGCGGATGCCACCCGGGAAGAAGCTGTGATGGCCCTTCGGGAGGTGAAGGCCCGGGAGGCCAAACCCTTTGCCGTGATGTTTGGGGACATGTCTGCACTGCTGGCGTGCTGTCATGCCGGGGAGGCGGAGCAGGCATTGCTCCTTAGCCCTGCCCGGCCGATTGTACTGCTTGGGAAGAAGCCCTCGGCCATTGCGCCCCAGGTCTGCGGCCCAAGCCCGGACATCGGCGCGTTTCTGCCCTATACGCCGCTCCAGCATCTGCTGCTGGCCCACCTGCCCCCCCTGGTGATGACCAGCCTGAACCATTCCTCCCTGCCCATCATCGCCAGGGATGAGGACGCCTTGGCCTTCATGGAGGCTCATCCCCAGGTGGCCGGGTCGCTGGTTCATGACCGGCCCATCCTCCATCCCCAGGATGATTCCGTGATGCAGTTCATCGCGGGCAAGCCCACCTTTTTACGCCGCGGACGGGGCTATGTGCCCCAGGGGATTCCGGTAAAGGATGGAAATGTGCTTGCCCTTGGGGGACAGGAGAAGAGCGTTTTTACCCTCACAGGCCAGGGCTATGCCTATCCTTCTACGGAGCTGGGGGATTTGGACACCGTGGAAAATGTGGCCCAGTATTGCAGCACCCTTTCAGCCATGGAAGATCTGCTGGCGTTTGCTCCCAGGCTGGTTGCCTATGACCCCCATCCGGGATACGCAACCTCCCGCCTTGCCCGGGAGCTGCCCGGGCCGAAGCTTCCCGTCTATCATCATCATGCCCACATCGCCTCGGTGATGGGAGAGCATGGCTTGATGGGTCCGGTGATCGGTGTTGCTTTTGACGGCACGGGATATGGGGAGGACGGCACCATCTGGGGGGGCGAGTTCCTGATTGCGGACCGCAGGTCCTTCCGCAGGGACGCGTCGCTCAAACCCGTGTGGCTGTTGGGGGGAGATGCCTCCGTGCGCAGGGCGTCCCTGACGGCCGACTGCTACCGCTATGACGCGGGGCTGGCTCAGGACCTTGACCCGCTGCTGGTGCGGGTCCTGGAGCTGCGGGTCAACGCGGTGGCATCCTCCAGCATGGGACGGCTCTTTGACGCGGTGAGCGCGATGCTTGGCATCTGCACTACCTCCACCTACGGTGGGCAATGCGCCATGGAGTTGAACTACGCCGCCCAGACCTTTGCTCAGGAGGGCAGACTGGCCGAACCCTTGCCCTGGGAGCTTGGAGCGGAGAGCCAGGTGGATTTCGCTCCCTGCATCCGCGCGCTGCATGCCCGGCTTGGGCAGGGGGAGTCCCCTTTCGCACTTGCCTACGCCTTCCATGAAACGGTTGCCCGGATGGTGCTGCGGGTGTGCCTTCATCTGCAAGAGCAGACCGGAATCAAAACCGTATGCCTCTCCGGAGGCGTGTTCCAGAACCGGCTTTTGACGGAGCGTGTGATTTCCTTGCTTGAAGGAGAAGGCTTTGGGGTATACAGAAACCAGGCCGTTCCACCGGGGGACGGCGGCATTTCCTTTGGACAAGCGGTGGTGGCGCTGGAAGCGATGAAGGAGGGATCATTCCCATGTGCATAGCGGTTCCCGGCAGACTGATTTCCCGGGAGGGGGATCAGGGCAGGTGTGACGTGCGGGGCAATGTGGTTTCGGTGGAGTTGGGCCTTGTGGACGCGGATATTGGCGATTACCTGCTCATCCACGCGGGCTGCGCCATTCAAAAAGTGGAACAGGAGGAGGCCAGGGAGATTTTGGAGCTGCTCTCTCTGGTGGATGCGTATGCAGGCAACGCTTGAAGGGATTGCCGCTGCCATCCGTAATTACAAAGGCCGGCCCATCAAGCTGATGGAGGTCTGCGGCACCCATACCGCTGCGATTTCAAGGCAGGGGGTTGCGTCCCTGCTTCCGGAGGGAATCAGCCTGGTGTCGGGCCCCGGTTGCCCGGTGTGCGTCACGCCAGGCGGGTACATTGATACCTTGTGCCGGGCGGCTCTTGCGGATAAGACCACTGTGCTGACCTTCGGGGATATGATGCGGGTACCCGGCAGCGAAGGATCCCTGATGGAGGCCAAAGCTCGCGGGGGAAGTGTGGAGATGATGTATTCCCCCATGGACGCCCTGCGCAGGGCCAAAGCCCAACCGGAGCATACCTTCCTGATTGCGGCCCTTGGCTTTGAAACCACCTTGCCCATGTACGGACTGCTTCTGGAACGGCTCAGGGAGGAGCGCATCGATAACGTACGTCTTTTCCCTCAGCTCAAGGCGCTGATTCCCTGCCTGAACTGGCTTTGCCAGCGGGACCCGGACATCGACGGCTTCCTGGGCCCCGGTCATGTGAGCGCCATACTGGGCTCGGACGCCTTTGACCCCATCAGCGAGCGGTACAGGGTGCCTATGGCCATCGCGGGCTTTGGGTACGAACATTTGGTGGTGGCCTTGCATGACCTGATCACGCAGGTGTCCCAGGGGCGGCACGAGGTGCGCAATTTCTATCCCAGCGCCGTTCTGCCCCAGGGCAACGAAAAGGCGCAGGCGCTGATCGCCCGCTGTTTTGTTCCCCAGGATTCTCTGTGGCGGGGCATGGGGGAGGTGCCGGATTCGGGCTACGGGCTGGCTCCGGAGTTTGCGGAGTATGAGGCGAAGC
>Ga0123335_1005074_pt1 | contig 16328 bp, 8 predicted proteins | sample BiotimSIPDNA_2_FD_89707 | JGI IMG/M metagenome (GOLD analysis project Ga0123335, IMG submission 89707) | Anaerobic biogas reactor microbial communites from Washington, USA - Biogas_R2 time_0 SIP DNA | ecosystem: Engineered > Bioreactor > Anaerobic > Unclassified | place: Washington, USA...
CACCCTCGCCTTCAACGGGAACTTCACCCTCGCCTTCAACGGGAACTTCACCCTCGCCTTCAACGGGAACTTCACCCTCGCCTTCGACGGGAACTTCGCCCTCGCCTTCGACGGGAACTTCACCCTCGCCTTCAGGTAGCACATCATATCCGGTCAGACAGAAGGCCAGGGCATCTTCCACGCCGTCTTTCGGCGCAGGCGCCCCCTCAAGGGGCACTTCGTACAGGATCCCATCGCCCTCAAGGGTATTGATCCAGCCGAAATAACAGCCAGAGATGTCATTCTTCACGTTCTGGGGAGCGGTATTGATACTGCGAATGCTCAGCAGGTATTCCCCGCCTTCCGGGCTGATATCGATGCAACCGCCCAACGCCTCCTCGGACACGTCGTAGCGATATACCGTCAACTCGGCCGTGTTCAGACCGTCAGAATCGGTCATGAGCACGCCCTCGGCTACGACTTGTCTTTCTGGAACAACAACGCGTTCTTCCATTCCCAAGGAGCCGCCGACCAGAATGGCAAAGGTGTTTTCTGCCTGCCAGCAGTCATTGCCCATGCCGTCCACTTCCACGCCCCACCAGTGGACATCACAAATGCGCGCTTCCACGTCATAACTGAAGTTCTCCAAGGGAAGCGGGATATCCTGCCATAGCAGATCATCGCTGAGATAATACATAAGCCGCTCATTGGCCAGGAAATTGCCCAAGGGCTGGCCAAGACCTTCAAGGGTACCCTCTTCGGGGCAGTCAAGGGATGCTTCACAGCCATCTATCGGTATATGCAAACAATCGCCAATCGAGGGATCGCAATAATCATCCGTGCAGGGATCGTTGTCATCACAATCCAAGGGCGTACCCGCCTGGCAACCATTCACCGGGTCGCAGGTCTCTACGCCATTGCACACATCGCCGTCGTCACACGCCAGCGGCGTGCCCGCTTGGCAACCGTCCGCTGGATCACAGGTTTCGAGACCATTACACACATTGCCATCATCGCAGGTCAGCGGCGTGCCCGACTGGCAACCATTCACCGGGTCGCAGGTCTCCACACCATTGCACACATCGCCGTCGTCACACGCCAGCGGCGTGCCCGCCTGGCAGCCGTTCACCGGGTCACAGGTCTCCATGCCATTACACACGTCACCGTCATCGCAGGTCAGCGGCGTACCCGCCTGGCAGCCGTTCACCGGGTCGCAGATCTCCACACCGTTGCACACATTGCCATCGTCGCAGGTCAGCGGTGTGCCCGCCTGACAGCCGTCCACCGGGTCACAGGTTTCCACGCCGTTACACACGTTGTTGTCGTCACAAAGCGCATCGTCCGGCGTGTTTGTGCACCCTGAAATCGGATCGCACGAATCGATCGTGCAAGACAAGCCATCATCACAGTCATACACTGTAATGGTAAAGGTGCAGAAATTGGAGCATTCCGTGACGGGGTCCGTATACGTGTAGGTAATCCCATGATCGCCTCCCCCGGCAGCCACGGGGTCAAAAATACCATCCGCCACGCCAGGGCCGTTATATACGCCACCTTCCGGCGTAGCTCCCATAAGAGGCACCGCGCCACTTTCAATACACACAGCGAATCCGTCGGGGCAGAATACCAGCGGCAACGGCAGCACGGTCACCTCCGTATTCCCGGAATTGGTGCATCCGTTGGGTGCGGTAATCGTCACCGAATAAACGCCCGCACTGGCGATCGAAGCATTCCCGATGGACGGGTTCGCCTCCGTGCTGGCGAAGTCATCCGGGCCGGTCCAGCTATAACTGAGGCCGCTCGTCTGTGAACTCGCGGTCAACTGAATCGTGCCGCTTTCACAGACCGGGCTGTTGCTGGAAACCAGCAGATCCGGAGCGTCCGGGGCGTTGACTGTCACATAGTCCTCCAGGACATTACAACTCTGTTCCGAGGTCACACGCACCTTGTAAATGCCGTTTCCAAGAGCGGTGAACACCGCGGCCGTGTCGGCGCCCGGAGACTGGGTGTCCAGCAAAACGTCCGCATTGTCATACAGTTCATAGATAAACAAGTAACCGACATCAGACACGCCCGGGCCGGCCAGGGCCGTTATGGAACCATCCGGCTCGACACAACTGGTCGCGTCCTGCGCGGTCAGGCTTTCCATGACAAAGGGGTCATGGAGCGTGATATCCGCCTCCACATAGGTGAGCGTTTCATCGCAGGGGCAGGAAAGATTCACCCGCACAATGATGGTCTTTATCGCGTCCAGGGCGACCACCGGCAGCGTGTAAGGCACCGCCGCATATTCCACATTAGCCGGTATGGTAACGGTACCCGCCATCAGGTCATGGTGAGTTCCGTAAACCGCGGTACCCAAGATTTCATAATCAACCTCCACCGCCTCACTGATGTCCACTTCTTCACCGCGATAGAAACGGATTTCGTTGGGGTCACAACCCTGAAATACGTCAAGCGTTTCCTCTTCTTCCTGGAAATTCCTGATAACCACCGGGTCCGTGGTGTCAAAACTCTTCGCCTCGATAAAAATCGCTGTGTCATCGTTCCTGTTGCCAAATATGCCGCCGATGTCACAAACGGCAAGTTTTATGTGATAGGTTTCGCAAGGGACAAGATTCTCCATCCTGGCGGTCATTACGATGGTCCTGCCATCGTAGGAGATCGTAGGATCGCCCTCCGGGACGCCCACATAATATTCCTCATTCACGGGACCGCATAAAATACCGTTGGCGGGATGAATATTCTTTATGTTCACCGGAGAACCGTCAGGAAGCACGCCGACATTGATGGCGTCATTGCTGAAGTCACCGTCAATGCCCGGGCCGGACACAAAAAAACCAAAAACATCATTCCACGTGTTGCCACAGGAAACATACTCGTCGGAAGCGAAAATATACCGGAATTCAATCACCTCCCCTGCCGGGACAAAATCAAATTCCAAGGCTGCAGGATCGCGGACCGTGGTAAACAATTCCCCCCAGAGATTGACTCCAAGGGCTTTCAGGTCATCATCATCATTCAACGTGAACGCAGTAGACACGTCTGTGCCTTCCCCGGAACCGGGCCCGATCGCATCTGCGGCCTTACCCGAAGACAAGATGATACCCGCCTCCAGTGGAAAATTGGGATTATCCGCTTCCCGGGTAAACTGGCCTATTTGCTGAGCGTCTCCCCGGAAGGTAACATTCGATGCTGTCAGACATCCCTGGATAAGCACGTTCTGAACCAGGTCCGCCGGGTCTCCGGCAGTCACCGCGATGGATGACGTTTCAGATGCTGTTGCGAAGGGAGCATACCCGATACAAAGCAGGCACATACCTATCACCACACGCATACACATTAAATAGTTTCTTTTCATAATACACCGACTCCTTTCCTGTCCCTTAAAAAACGTTCTTCCAACAAAATTGAGGGCAACCAATAAACAACAAATACTGCATTCGCCTTTCAGAAAAAGGCGTATAAAAATACATCACTTCAGACAAAGGCATTGCATGTATATCCCGTCCCAACTCTTGTCCGTTTTATTCCAGATAAAGTATTATAGAATATTATCACCTGCTTTTCAATAGGCTATTTTTTGCCTGAATTCAAAGGATCATGTAACGATAATATGTCGCCCTTTGCGTAAAATTGAAATGCCCCCCCCTTAAACATCGAAGACTGTTCCCATTAAAAAAGACTTTTATTGTGATTTCAGACAGAAAGGGATTGGATCTAGTAGCATCTGGCGTGAAGGCGATATAATACTGATGCAAATATCACCTATTGCATGCAACCGGGGCAGGAATCAAAAAGTAGACACCTCACCAGCAGCCCGATAAAGGGCAATTACTTTTTCAGGGGCGATTTCAGCAAGAATATTGTGAATGGCACAGAACATAAAACCGCTGTCTTGCCTCATGTAATCCACGATTTCATGGACCTGTCGTTCAATGGCTGCAACGGAACCTAAAGGAAGCAGTTCCTGCGTATCCACTCCACCGCCCCAGAGCGCGATGCGGCCCCGTGCCTTGTCTTTCCATTCCCGCCACGAATGCCCGCCGGCCGTCCACTGCACCGGGTTAAGCACGTCAAAACCGCTATCGATAATATCGTCAATGAGATTATAAATGGCGCCGCAGGAATGAAGGAAGGTCTTTATGTTCGGGGCCATCTGATGGATGGCATCGTTCATGCGCTGATAATAAGGCTGAAACAGGCTACGGTAGATTTCCGGAGAGGCGACAGTGGCGTTCTGGGTACCCCAGTCATCGGCACTGCACATATACACATCAATGTTGGGTCCGGCCACCGGCAGTAATCGTTCCAACAGCCTGATGGTGTGGGAAATGACAATTTCGTGCAATTCAGCGACATACTCGGGCTCGGTGAGGCACAACATGGGAAACATGGCGATCCCTGTGAAATTACCGATGCCTATGCCCGCCTGGATACCGTGGAACATAATAGCGCGGTCCGTGGCATGTCTGGCGCGGCGGGCCATATCCTCAAAGAATGCCACCTGCTCAAGGGTGGGCAGCGCCTTCTCGAGATCCTCAGCCACCCGGTCCAGATCCGGCCTGGGCAGATCCCCGCTCAGCACCAGGGGTTGCCCGGCATGCTCACTGTCAAACACATACGCCGAGGGGGGCATCTTGGACGCGATACCCGGCTGAAAGATAGAACCCTCCGGCAGGACTTCGAAAGCGGAGGGATCCAGCACCTCCGCATCCAGGCGACCGTTGAAGTCATAAGGATGCCACAATTCCGGCTGGGGATACGCGTTGGTCAGGTTCGGCTGCAGGGTGACCACGTCGCAACCCAGCGCATCGAGCACATCCGTATCGGGCAGGGCGAGCATCTGGCTGGTATCGTACACACGGGGCCGGCGCGGAGGCAGTCCGAGAGCCCGCACCAGGCCGGGGTAAGCAAAGCAACTGATATTCGTCGAGGGCATGCCGCCCAGGTCTTTGGGTACCCGGTCCGGCCGTTCAAAATTCAACGCCGCCAGCACACGTTCACGACTTGTCATTTCACAGACCTCCCAAACAAAAGTAACGGCGCCCTGCCCCTCGCCGCCTGTTGTAACAACACAGAGGGGCAACATCCAGATTAAAAAGGTGTATAATAGACAGCAGGCGTACGCATTGTATCGCACCTGAAAATGAAAAATCACCTGCCCACGTTCAGCCTTGCGTCACGCGCTGTTACGGACCGAAGTTCCATGAAAGGAACGCATATGAACAAGACGTTAAAAGCACACGCCACGCTGCAGTGCCTCCTGGCCTGCGCGGTCTGTTTTTCGCTGCTCGGGTGCGGCGTAGAGATGCTGGCCACAAGCGCTGTCGAGGCGGAACTGCAGGCCAAGAACGCCCAAGCCGCCACCCGCCAGCTCGATATCGTGAAGGGCCGGGCGGACACGATCTCCTTCAGCCAGGCGGTGCAGGCGTACCGCGCGGAGAACGGCGCCAATCCGCCTTCCCTGGACGCGCTGGTTCCGAAATATCTGGCTGCCATTCCCAGACAGGCGGACGGCACGCCCTATGCCTATGACCCGGCCACGGGATCGCTTAAACCCGGTGATGCGGGCGTTTCGCAGGCGGACCAAAAAATGATTGAAACCATCAAAAGCGCCATACACCGTTATGGCACTACGGTCGGTTACTATCCCCCAACCCTGGACACATTATATCCTGACTACCTTTCCCAGCGGCCGCGCACCTCAGCCGGCGGGCAGTTCATCTACAACAATCAGAACGGTGACGTGCGCCGGCCGGGCGGCAACCCCGTCCGCCCGATCGCAACCCAGGTTCCCCCGTCGGGCGGGCTTAGCCCCGTGGGCCAGGCGTTGACAGGCGGAGGCATGCAGCAGCCTCTCGGGAACGGCAGCACCGCCGGCGCAACCGCGGCACGGTCCCATATCAAGAGCAGCGTTCAGGACATCTCCCAGCAAAGTACAGACCGACAGAACCAGGTCATGAACCAGCTGGGTTTATAGGCGGATTCGGCTGGCCGGAACGGTACAGGCACACATGCTGTTGCCGGGTATCCGCCCACAGCAGGAGAGGCGCCGCGGGATTTTCCGAAGCATGAATGAGGTGGAGGGTGTTTTCATAGCGCGCGGCTTCCGGCATCAGCGCCGTGAGCAAGTTGGGCGCGCTGTCCAGCCAAACATGATCCAACACACTGTCCCGGCCGCCCGGTGTCAGCCCGATATAGAGCATGTCCAATTCCACGAGGTCGTTGAAAAAATGGGTGCCCAGGGAAACCTCCGTTACAAGATCCGGCCTGATTTCAAGCACCTCACAGATAACAGCGGCATGATTGATGTCGGTAAAGGATACGGGCAGTCCTAGTGAAGGCATGGACGAACCCCAGCGTCCCGGGCCGATCAGCATGAGCGCACCGGGCGCTTCCGGGCCGGAGAGACGACGGTTCAACTCCCCTATGACGCGCGCCAGTGCGTACTGTTCACGCTCGGGCAGCGAAGAATACGCCCCGGGAACCACATACAGCAGGTACTCTATTTCGATAAAGCGGCTCCGGCCGATCACCGGGCCCCGGCTCTGCAGCACCACGCCCTCCGGCGCCGCCTCAAGAGGCGGCAATCCTGGATGGCCCACCCCCTTCACCTGCATCGGCCGACACTGCAGGAGATGAATACGGTACCTGCCGTTTTCATCAAAGTTCACCGCGAATTCCACATCCACCGGGGTGCCGTAGGCCTCCTCCAGGATACGGAGCATCCGCCGGGCCGTTTCCGCAAAATCCGTCCGGGATAACACGCCCTCGAAAGAAAGACGCAGCGCAAAAGGATTCCGGATGCCCTGTGTCCTCGCTGCGCGCACCACCTGCGCGTCTTCGGAGGCGACATGGGCCAGGGAAACGTCGCCCGTGCAGGCGGCCAGATCCCGGAAGGAACGGGAGCATACCCCGCCCTGCTCCAGGTCCAGAATATCCACCCATTGCTGGGCGGGGACCGGCAGTTCATCGCTCGCCGGATCGGGACGGAGCCGGGGGGCATTCAGGGCCACCAGCCGGGTATAATCTTCATCCGAGCGCTCCACGGCGCGCGTGCCCAGCCCGAACACCAGCCGCAGCACCCCTGCCCGGGGGTCGATATCCTCATGCCAGACGTAGGGGTTGAAGGAATAGCCGACTGCGGCAAGATCCGGAAAATAAAAGCGCCCGTGAAAGCGGCCGGCCACACGCTGCACCATCACCGCCATTTGCTCATCACGGTCAAGCAGGTTGTGCCTGGCCCGGTAATCCAAAGCCTCCCGGCTCATGGTGCTGGCGTAGACGCGCCGCACGGCGGTGATAAATTCCTCCAGCCGCGCGCCGCGATCCCCCTGGTTGCAGCAGAACACGCTCTCATATTTTCCCGAAAAGGCGTTGCCGAAACTGTCCTCGAGCAGGCTGCTTGAACGGACGACTATCGGCGTTTCACCGAAATAATCCAGCATGTCCGAAAATCGCCGTATGATGTGGGGCGGAAAGGCGCCGTTCAAGATACGGCGACGCACCTCAGAAGCGAGATCAAAGCGGCCCCGGGAAAGCATCAGCCGCCTGCGCAATTCCCAGCATTCATTCTGCACGAGAAAGGTATAAAACACATCCGAGGGAATAAAGAAGGAATCATGGGCCTCCAGGATATCGTCCCAGCGCGGGTCCTGCTCGTGCAGCACCGCCCGGGCAAGCAGCATGTCCGTCGCCTTGCCGCCGATCAGCCCCGTACCCAGCATGCGCGTGCCGAGGAAAAGCAGGTGTTCCAGGCTGAAGTACCGCTGCACCAGCTGCTGCACCCGCGCGTCACGCGTCACCGCCATGCGCAGTATTTTGTCACGAAGGCGCGCCTGCTCCCCCTGGAAGCCGTTGACGTCGGATTCCGGCGCCGGCAACCCCTCGGCCTCAATGAACGTGCTGCTCCACACCCCAAGATGGTGACGCGCCAGGCCCAGATTGTCACGGCGGCTGCTTGTAAGCACAGCCGCCGCCGTATGGCTGTCCTGCACGGGACGCAACCCGCCATCAGACCACACGTGAAGCGTATGTCTGCACGCCGGACGCCTGTACTCTAGTTTCAGGGGCTGCACAAACAGCCGGTCGCGGTAACGACAAACGTCCAAAAGACCGTTGGCGGTGGCGACAATCGGGTCCATTGCGTACTGCGAATGCAGATTGCGCAGGATGGAAAAACAGGCTGACGCCTCTGCCGCCCGCAGCGCCGCCCCGATAATGACGAAAAAGTTGCCCGCCATCTGGTCGCTGAACCAGTCGGCGGCCAGCGGAGAAACACAGTCAAAGACATACGCGGCCGAGGCGCCCCGTGCGCTGATGGCATCCAGCAGCCCATTGATGAAAGATTCGAAGCCGTCCTGGGGTGTCACCGAAACTGTCGTTACGGCCAGACCGCCCAGGTCCATTCCCGCCACACTGTCAAAACGGAAATAGACCACGGCCTCCCCCCGATCCGCGGCGGACGCCGCAAAACGGACGGCGAAGGGCTCATAATCACAGGCCTCGTCCACCTGCCACACCAGCGTGCCGCGCAACGCTCCGGTCACAACCTCGTCCAGCGTTCCCGCGCCCTGCTCGCGTAAAAAATTTCCTGACATGCTATCCATGCCGCTATTGTTCAGGTATCGGCTTCCGGGTGCAAGTTTTTGTTCCTCCCGGAGATCACTTGGCGCCGAAACAACGCTTCAAATGCTCGGCGGGCAGGGATTTGGTGATAGGACTCAGCAGGACGGTAGCCACCAGGGACACCGGCAGACCGATAAACAAGGCGTCCACCTCCGACCACAGGATGAAGCCGGTACGCGTCTCGCCGAAGAAACTCGGGCGCCCGAAAACAGCGTTACAGACGAGGAGCACGCTGGATTCTTTTTCATGGACGAACAGGATCCACAGCAGGCTGGCAATGAAACCGGCCAGACCGCCCCAAATCGCGGCGCTCTTCGTAATACGGGTACTATACAGCCCACCCACGAACATGGGGAGAAAGGTTGCCGCACACAGTCCCATGAAAATGGCCGTCCCACGGGCCACAATCGCAATGCCCGACTCGAAATACGCAGGAAGCGCATAGGCCAGCCCCACGCTTGCAATCAAAGTGATGAAAATACCAATGCGGGTGGCCAGAATGCTCGCATTGCTGCTAAGATCCTTATCGAAAGCATCAAACAAATCCCGGCCGGCGGAGGTGCCCATGACATGGAACTGGCTGCTGGCCGTAGACATGGCCGCCGCCATGAGGGTGACGAAGAAGACATCACTCACCCAGAACGGCATGAACCGTTTCAGAAATTCCGGGATGATCTGCTCAATGTCTTTATTGGCCGCAAAAAAGGCCACCTGGCCGCCTTCGTTGAAAAAGTACACATTGGAAAGGGCGCCCACCGTAAAGGCGGTACCGGTCATCAGAAGGATAAATACGCCGCCCACAAGCACAGCCCGGTTCAATTCCATGTTGCTCTTCACGGTCATGAAACGCACCGCTAACTGCGGCTGCGCCAAGACGCCAATACCAACGCCCATGACAATTGTCGAAACCACGCTCCACCAGAAACGGGAACCGAACTCGGGCATGCTTGTATACCCCAGGTGTCCGGCCTTGCCGAAAAACTTGACCGCTTCCGGCGCCAGTGCGCTCAGCTGTTCATGAGCGTTTGTAATGCCGCCAAGTTTGTAATAGGCGAGGAAAAGCAGCACCGACATGCCCACCAGCATAATGCCGCCCTGGGCGGCATCGGCATACATCACCCCCTTGAGCCCGCCCATGATCACATACAAGGCCACGATGGCGCTGAAAAACAACAACGCCGCTTCGTAACTGATGTTCAGGCGCACCTCAATGAATTTCGCCGCGCCCATGAGCACCACGCTGGTATACAACGGCATGAACACAATGATAACCAGTGCGGAAAACAGGCCGAGAAATTTCGAGTCGAAACGCCTGCCAAGCAGTTCCGGGAAGGTGTGCGCGTTTAAACGGTGGCCCATGGCACGGGTGCGTTTTCCGATAAACACAAAGGCGATAAATATCCCCACAAATATGTTCAACACCGTAAGCCACAACACGTTCATGCCAAACATGCCCGCCGCCCCGCCAAATCCCACAATGGCCGAGGTGCTGATGAACGTGGCCCCGTAAGACAAGGCCATCACCGCGGGATGAGCGTTCCGCCCCGCCACCATATAATCCGTAGCCGTTTTCGTGTTCTTATATCCAAGATAGCCCAGAAACCCCGTAATGCAAAGATATACCATGGTAATGACGAATAAAAAAAGTGTGCCTTCCATAACATGCATTCCCATTCGTTGGTTGATTCACTTCCTAAAACCCAAACAGATGCCGAGGATTACAGGTCTTCCGACAATTTGTCTTCCTCTTTCGCCCAAGCCACGTCTTCTGGTGTAATTTCACTCCCGTTCCTATTCCAGTTAACCAACCCGTAGACGACGCAAAGCGCTGAGGCACCTATACAGAGTACATAGGCCAAAAACACCCAGAAATCAACAATCCCGAGGTACATATCCGGTTTTCCTCTCTCCGATGACGTACAGTTTTCTACCTAAAGCAAAACCTCATTCAACAACTTTTGGCAAGTAGAGAATACGCATAAATAACTAAACGACTATGCACTGAAAGTGCATAGGTTTTACAGGGACTGAAAGTCCCTAATCAAGTTTAAAGTCACCCTTGTCATTGGAAGAACTTTTATGACGTTTTAGGTATTCTTCAACTATTTCTTCGGTAATATTTCCCGTACTCCAAGCACCATAACCAATCGCCCAAAGATGTTTGCCCCAATAGCGTTTCTCAAGCATAGGATATTCACGTTGCAAAAGACGAGAACTGCGACCTTTCAGACGCTTCACCAAATCGCTAATCTTCACCGATGGAGGATATTCAATGTGCATATGCACATGATCTGTACTTACTACTCCACTAAGTATACACACATCCTCCGCATCACAAATCTGAATCAGAAGTTCTCGACAACGTTTTTTTATATCACCCTCAAGAACTTTATATCGGTACTTGGTAACCCAAACCAAGTGAACCGTCAGACGACTTACAGTGTGCCCACCATATCGATACTCGTTCATGTGCTACTCCTTGGTGCGAATAATATACCAAAATGTGTAGCACCTGAAAGGCTTGGACTAAAGTCCATAGTTTTGCACTAACGGTTGAAACAATAAAAAAATCAAATTCCGTTTTTTAAGACAACAATAAAGCGCGTTCTCTGCGTAGAAATAGACAAAATATCGTATTAAACCCTGCTGCGTTTTCAAAAATTTATTTACCGGTAGTTAAGACAAAGTAGAAGACCCACTTTGCACCACCGCGCCGCACATACTGAAAGAAGCGGCATAGGAAAGGGGTTCCCATAGCCGAAGCACTCCCTCCAAGCAAAGACGATTGGAAAAGATCAGAGCGGAGAGAAGATGAAATAACGGAAGTAGATATAAACGCTGGACAACAACAGCGTCAACACGGTCACCGGAACACTATACCGAAGGAAGTCCTTGAACGTGATCTTATAGCCGTTGCGCCGTGCGATTTGGATAATCACCACATTTGCGGCGGCACCGAAAATCGTTCCGTTGCCACCCAGACAGGCGCCCAGCGCCAAGGACCACCACAAGGGATAGGCCACATAAGCGTTCAAAAGATCCGGCGACTGGTGCAGGTTCATCTGGCCCTGCATGGAATCAATCAGGGAATGCACCAGAGGGATCATTGCGATGACCACCGGAATATTGCCAAAAAAGGCGGACAGCAACGCCGAGGCCCACAGCACTGCCATGGACGTCGCGAAGAGATGCCCCTGTGTCAAACCAAAAAGGTGGCGCGCAATCTCCCTGAAAAGCCCGTTATGCTCAAGGGCGCCCACCAGCATAAACAATCCCATGAGGAAGAGAATGGTTTCCCATTCCACTTTTTCCATGGAGGCGCGCAGGCTGCTTTTGGTATAGACGATCATGAACAAGGCCCCCGAAAGGGCAATGATTCCCGGCTGAACATTCAAAAAGCGGCTCGCGCTGAACCCGACAAGAATCACAAAAAACACGGTCAATCCCCGTTTCAGGCGCCACGGGTCCAGGATCGCCTTTGCCGGATGGGCCTTCATGATGCGCGCGCGCAGGGCGCCGGTGGTTTTCAGAGTATTACGCTGCGAAAGCAGGATGCCCACAAACACCGCCAGCGCGCACAAAATGACAATAGGGGCCAAATTCAGCAGGAACGCGTTGAAGGACAAACCGCCCCTTGAACCGATCAGGATGTTGGGCGGATCGCCAACCAGGGTGGCCGTGCCGCCAATATTGGAAAAAAGCGCCTCCAGGATGAGAAAGGGCGTCGTGCGCAGTTCGAGAATCTGGGTAATCAATATGGTAACCGGCGCAATCAGCACCACCGTGGTTACATTGTCCAGAAATGCGGAAAGCACCGCCGTCGCCGCCAGCAGGCCGACAAGAATAATCAGGGGATTACCCCAAGCGCGCTGGGCAATATAAATGGCCACCCATTCGAACAACCCCGTCTGCGCCAGGATGTCTACTACCGTCATCATGCCCACAAGCAGGAAGATCACATCGAGGTCTATACTCTCCAGTGCCGTTTCGTAGGGCATGGCGCGCAGCAGCAACAAAACAGCCACGCCGAGCATGGCCGCCACGACACGGTCCAGTTTTTCGGTAACCATCAAGATATAGACAATAAAAAATATTGAGATTGAAACCAGCATAGTCATTTCCCAGTATACGGCTTCCGCCGTTTCACAGGGTTCATTCACATATCTATCACACGTTCAAGAACCAAAATGCGGTCGATAACACCCACATATTTCCCCTCATGGACGATATACACCTGGGGCCGCTGATGGACCGCCAGTTCAAACACGATTTCAAGCAATGTGGCGTTGGCCGTCATGGCGGAGAAATCACAGGACATCACGTCGCTCGCCAGAGCATGACTCTCATCGGCGAAATATTTTTCAAAGGGGTCGAATTCGCTAATAAACGCAATGCTTTTCAACTGTGTAAAGAAGTGGGGCATCCCACGTTTAAACAGATTATCGCAAGTGATCTCGCCTACAAGCGTTCCGTCCCCTTCGCAGACGGCCACGGTGTCCAGGCGCCGCGTATTCATCAATTTGGTCACCTCTTTCAACGGCGTATCGGGAGCGACCATGTCCGTGGGAGCGCGCATAATATCCCGCGCCTTCAGGGCTACATCCTTTTCGACGACATGTTCCGTGATGAACGCGCACAAATCAGTTGCGGTGTCCAGGGAAAGGAGCTCGCTCCGCTCTTCCTGCGAAGAAAAAAGCCGGGCGAACTGCGACATCAGCTGCAGCGCGATTTGCGGCTGGTCTTCCGGAACCACAATCAACAGAACAATGGAAACGGGCCTGCCGTCCAAGGCTTCAAAATCTACGGGGGCGTCCAGCAGTGCCAGGGCCACCACGGCCTGTTTAAGGCCGACAACACGCGCGTGGGGAAAGGCGATACTGTTGCCCAATCCCGTGCTGCGCTCCTCTTCCCGTTCTTTTACCTTGCCGAACAGTATGTCCCGGGTGATTTCCCCTTTCTGCGCCTGCAGCGACGGCGTGTCAAGCACACGGTCCACCAGTAGAGAAATCACTTCCCAACGGTCGGAGACCGATGGGTTAAGAAGTACCAGGGTTTCGTCAAAATAGGCCAGAGGCTTCATTTTGGGTGTCCGGAATTTTGGGGAGTGGATAATAGAAAGGGGAAATCAGTTTTCTAAGCATACCATAGCAAGGACGGTGTTTTCGATGTTTTCGATACCGTGTGGGGGGCCGGAACGGCCACCAACAGGAACAGGGGCGGGCAAGGCACGTTCGAAGGACTATGCTATACTACGCCTTCACAGGAAACAACCATGCAGTCGGAAGTTCAAGAAATGTATGTCGATGTGGCGCTGCCCCTTGCCCTTGACACCCCCCTGACCTACAGCGTACCCAAATGCCTGTGGGAACGCGCCCTCCCGGGAATGCGTGTTCTGGTTCCCATGCAATCCCGTCTAATCCTGGGATTTGTTGTCGCTGTCACCCGGGAATGCTCCCTTGAAACGGTCAAAACCGTCGTTGATTTCCCGGATACGGGGCCTGTGTTTGACAAGAACATGCTGGACCTCTGCAAGTGGGTGGCCGATTACTATTGCTGTTCCTGGGGGGAAGCCCTGTCCGCCGCGCTTCCCGCCGCGGTAAAGAGCGGTGTGCGCCGTCGCTACCGGCTCGCCCCGGACCAACTGTCCGAAGGCCGGTTCACAGAGCGCCAGCGGACAGTGATTGCGGCCCTTTATAACGGAAAGACGCCCTTGACCGCCCGTCAAATTGCTTCCGCCGCCGGCGGTCGCGCACTGAGCAACACCTTGGCGTCCCTGGTCAAACGGGGCATCCTGCTGGAGGAACTGCTCTTCCGTGAGGAGGGGAACGCGGCCCTGACGGAAACCCGTGTGCGGCTGGTGGAAGAAGCCGTGCCCGACAGCGATGCCTTGATGGCCCTGCAACGCAGGGCGCCCCGTCGCGCCGCCGTCTACCTTGACCTCCTTTACGGCGAACGCGAGCAGGCGGCCACCGCCCTGTACCAGAAACACCGGGCGAACAAAACCATCCTGGACGCCCTGGAAACCATGGGCCTGATCAAACGATTCCAAACGGAAATGTACCGCATGCCCGACATACAGACGGACACGCGGGCGGAAAACAAGCACGTTCTCAACGCGGAACAACGGAACGCGTTGGACGCCCTGCTCGAAGCCGTGCGTAAACGCTCCTATACCACCTTCCTGCTCCGGGGCATCACCGGGTCGGGCAAGACCGAAGTTTATCTTCAGGCCATTGAAACCGTGCTGTCATCCGGTCGTTCCGCGATCATGCTGGTGCCTGAAATTTCCCTGACCCCCCAGACGGTGGGACGCTTCCATGCCCGGTTCAAACAGGATATTGCCATTCTTCACAGCGGCCTGAGCGACGGGGAGCGGTACGATGCCTGGCGAATGGCCCGTCAGGGAAAAGTGCGCATCGTTGTCGGCGCCAGGTCGGCCGTGTTCGCGCCCCTGCCTGATGTGGGCATGATCGTGGTTGACGAGGAGCACGACAACTCTTACAAACAGAATGAGGCGCCGCGATACCATGCCCGCGATGTCGCCATCATGCGCGCCCGAATGAGCCAGGCCGTATGTGTGCTGGGATCGGCCACGCCGAGCGTGGAATCTTTTTACAACAGTGAAACCCAAAAGTCCGTCCGATTGGAACTGACCCGCCGCGCTACCGTTGGCCGCTTGCCCGAAGTACGTCTCATCGATATGCGCCGAGAGCAGGTACAGACCCCCGGCCAGCTGATTTTGTCCACCCCACTGGAAAAGGCCGTCCAGGAACGCGTCAACGCCGGGGAACAGGTCATCCTGCTGCTGAATCGTCGGGGATTCGCGCCGGTAGTCCTGTGTCCCATGTGCGGCTGGGTGGCCGAATGCGACAACTGTCAGGTCAGCCTGACCTATCACAGCGCGGGAAGCGCCCTGCATTGCCACTATTGCGGGTGCACCCGCCCCAAGCCGGTGGTATGCGGCCAGTGCGGATTCAACCCGCTCATTTTCCTCGGGCTGGGCACGCAGAAGGCGGAGGATTACCTCATGCGCGCCTTTCCCGGCGCGCGGGTAGAGCGCATGGACGCCGACACCACCGCTGGCAAGGGCGGCCATGCGATCATCCTGGGACGCTTCGCCCGGCAGGAAATCGACATCCTCGTGGGCACCCAGATGCTGGCGAAAGGCCACGATTACCCCGGGGTGACCCTGGTCGGCGTACTCAACGCGGACAACGGCCTGGCACTGCCTGATTTTCGGGCCGCGGAGCAGGCCTTCCAGCTGCTGACCCAGGTGGCCGGCCGCGCCGGACGCGGCGACCGGCCAGGCGAGGTCTACATCCAGACCTACCGCCCCACCCATTTTTCCATACAGGCCGCGGCAAAACACGATTATAACGCTTTTTACGCGCAGGAGATTCAGAACCGCCGGGATGCGGGGTATCCGCCCTTCAGACGCATGGCCAACTTCATGATTGAAAGCGAAGACCCGCTGCTGGCGGAAAAAGCGAGCATGCGCCTGCGACGTCTTGCCTGTGAGCAGGTGGATCAACTCGGATTTCAGGGCATTGCCCTGCTGGGTCCCGCCCCCGCCACCGTCCGGCGGGTAAAGAAGAAATACCGCTGGAACTTTGCCGTAATGTCCAGAAGCGCCGCCCGCGTCAATCAACTGGCCCGCGCACTACGCACCGCTTTTCAGGAAGACCGCCCCGGCAAAGACATCCAGTTGAAAATAGACC
>Ga0123335_1005083_pt1 | contig 16305 bp, 11 predicted proteins | sample BiotimSIPDNA_2_FD_89707 | JGI IMG/M metagenome (GOLD analysis project Ga0123335, IMG submission 89707) | Anaerobic biogas reactor microbial communites from Washington, USA - Biogas_R2 time_0 SIP DNA | ecosystem: Engineered > Bioreactor > Anaerobic > Unclassified | place: Washington, USA...
GCTCATCTTCGTGATCATGACGCTGTGATACATATAAATATCGGGAGCGGTTTTTCTGCCAGCTGGCAAAACGCGAAACTTGCCGCCGAGCAGTGTGAAAACGTCTATGCTTTCGACTCGGAGAACCTCTCCACAGGACAGGGCCATCTTGTGCTGGAAGCGGCAAAACTCTGTGAAAAAGGCCTCTCGCCGCTTGAAATAATTGATGAGCTGACCGACATTCGGGGGCGAGTGGATTCAAGCTTTATTCTTTGCAGACTTGATTACCTTGTCAAGGGCGGAAGGTGCAGCGCGGCGGCCGCATTTGGCGCCAACGTATTGAAGCTGAAACCCTGTATCGAGGTGACCGGCAACAAGATGATCTCAAAACGCAAATACCGGGGTTCATATTCGCAGTGCCTGCGCGAGTACATAAAAGAACGACTCTCAGGCAGGGAAGATATTGTTATGGAAAGGTTGTTCCTGACATACACGCCCTGCAGCGAATCAGACCTGCAGGCTGCGAGGGATGCTGTCTCTGAATTCTCTTCGTTTTCAGAGGTCTTTGAAACGACAGCCGGGTGTACGATATCCTGTCACTGCGGGCCGCAGACGCTGGGTGTTCTATTCATAAGAAAATGAGCGCACGCCGGATGCCGGGATCGCAAAAACAGAGCAAACCGCCTTACGGCGCAGCCGTCGGGCGGCTTGGGTATTGACGGGAATTATTGAAGGAAAGCCATATCGGGTGGTACGGATGGAAAAACAGTTCCGAGACAAAAGTTACGCGGCAGAACCGGATCGCGGGATGCTGACTATTGTGACCGGGGCTTACGGTTTTCTCGGTCGCGAGATAATGACACAGCTGAGGGAGAGGGGCTGCAGGGTGCGCGGGCTAGCTCACACGGTCAAGCCGGACATTCCCGTTCCCGAAGGAGCGGACATCATTACCGGCGATCTCCTCGACCCCGGATCGCTGGACCCGCTTTTCGCAGGGATCAAACCTCAATCGTCCGTAATTATTCACACCGCTGGGCGAATATCGATGAGAAAAAGGGATGCGCTGTGCGAGCGCGTCAACTATCTGGGAACGCTGAACCTTATTCGCGCATGCAAACGGTACGGCGTTCGCCGCTTTATTTACGTTTCAAGTGTCGACGCTTTGACACCGGACGGGGACGATCAGGCCGTGAAAGAACCGGAGCGATTTGATGTTTCGAGATCGCGTACATCCTACAGCCGCTCAAAAGCGGCTGCGTCTCAGCTTGTGCTCGACTCTGCTTCGGAAGAGATGGGCTGTACCGTTCTTTTGCCGTCTGCAATCATAGGGCCCGGGGATTACAACAGGGGATTTATCACGCGGTTAATCGGTTTATACCTCTCGGGCTGTCCAAGGATCAGCATCAGCGGCGGTTATGAGTTTGTTGACGTGCGGGACGCTGCTTCTGCCGCAATAACGGCATCCCAAAAGAGCGCAGGTGCGTCGTGTTATATCCTCAGCAGCGAGTATGCGTCTTTCAGGCGCATACTTGATATACTGGCAGCATATGCCGGCAGAAAGCCCTCAATGATTAATGTCCCTCTTTGGGCGCTGGATATTGCGGCTCCTCTTGTCGAAGCAGGCTGCCTGGTCATGCACAGGGAGCCGCTGATGACTGCCGGTGCGGTCGGTATTATCCGTTCCCGCCCCGTATACGTTCATAATAAGGCCTCGCTTGAACTCGGATTTTTCCCCCGCCCGATTGAGCAGTCGGTAGTCGATACCGCCGAGTTTGTACTTGCTCAGCTCAACAAAAGCTGCCCGGCCTGATATAAAAACAACAACCCTGCCGCAGCAGGGTTGTTTTCGGCATTTATGCGATTTTCGCCGTATATCCGTCGCTGTTTATTTGGAATTCCTCAGAGGTGCCTACAATAAATGCCTTTACGATCGACGCTTTGTCCCTGATAGGGTCATACGCGTCACTCTCGATCTTTGCCGAGAACTCTACTCTCTCACCGGCCTCGATCGTTGTGGTCGTTACCGCCTGTATAAAGAGTTTGTCGGCAGACCATGTGTAGAGGATGTTCCCGTCCTCGTCAAGCACCTTGAAGTCGAATTTCTGACCGGAATTGTGGTTGATTGTAACCTCGTCAGAGCCGGTATTCTCTATAACAAGAGCCATCTTCAGGGAGCCGCTTTCTACAAAGGCCGATGCCGATATTTTTACGCCGGACATAAGCGATTCATACAGCTTCACGAGTCTTTCCGTAAAGACGACGGCTTCCGCCCGTGTCGCTGCTTCTTTCGGGAAGAGCATGTTGTTGCCTCTGCCGAAGATCAGCTTGAGCAGGGCGGCTTTATTTATATCGTCAATGTATTCCTCGTCAGCCGTAGCTTCGTCGGCAAACGGTTTCGGCAGCATCAACGGAACTGCGTAAGAACCGTTTGTGACATAATCGAGAGCGCGGATCGCGTAATGAATCATCGACTCACGCTCAATTGAGTCGTTCGGCCGAAAACTACCGCCGCCATCAATGACCCCGGCCGTGACAAGGTCATACAGGGCGGACGCTCCGGCGTCTTCATTATTGACGTCATCGAAATAGTCCCTTATGTCGGTCGCGGCGAAGTATCTGAATTCAATGTTGAGAGCTTTCCGAAGAAGTCTTGCGTACTCCATACGAGTTATCCGTTGTTCCGGGCGAAACATCGTATCCTCCGAAAAAATCCCGGGATAGCCGAAATTGGACACAGCGTCCCGGTACCAATCTGCGGCAAGATCGGTGTAATTGAATACTTCGTCCGGCTTCAGCGAGCCTGTGTCCCCGCTTTCGTCAACTACGGCAGCACAGGCGAGGGACGTCAGCACCGAAAGCACTGCCAATACGACCAGAATGGTTTTTTTCATTTCGTATCATTCCTTTCATTATGTCCGCTTCATTGCGCTCGACGCGAAAAGAGTATCCCGCGCCGCCGAGCCTGTTTAGTTATTAGACGCATTTTCGGTCAAATTGTTTCTTCCGGTATTTCGTATACGGCATCCTCTAATATGATACGCGGGAGACCTGTTCGGGCCTCCCGCTCTTTGTCATCGCAATGCAAAGCACAACTGCGCCGCGTGCAGCCTGCGGAAGACAGCTTATGGGTACAGGCGGTCATAAACGCCGTCTGATCAATTTCCGCTATTCTTCTTTCAGAATTTCGATTTCCTCTCCGTCGCCGCTAATACCCGGGTCGACGCTCCCTTCAACCTCAGGAAAACAGACAGTTCCGTCTGAAATCTCGTCCGCATTTTCCGCACTGTCCGGATACGGCTCTGCCTGTTCGGAACAGGAACATACAGAGTGAAGTACATGTCTTAATCTCCTGAGAATGAAGGCAGCAGCCAGCAGCAATGCCCCTATCCCGAAGAAAACTCCGACCGGTTCAAGGATTCCGGGAAGAAGGGCTTGGGGGAAAAGCAATTTTGTTACCATCGCTCTGTCATAGCCCTGCGATACATAACTCTGGACCGTGCCGCTGTAATTGTAGATATTCAGTGCTATGAGCGCGATTCCGAACAGGAATACAATGATCGAGGAAGTGTAGAGGAAAACCACGGCGCCCCTGGGCGATCTTTCATTGTTGTTCATTTCATTCTCCATTTCGATTTCCGTCTCTTTTTATTCGTGTATCGGTGATGTGCTGTTGCCCTTAGTTGCGTAAAACAGATCGCCCGCCTCAATATTGTATCCATAGTCACAAAGAAAGGGCTTCATTTGAAGGTGCTTATCAGTGATCTGATATCCCGGAAAACAGCGGCATAGTTTCGCAGTATTACCGGCTGCGCAGATTTTTCTTACCGGTCCGGCTTAACGCGCAGCCACCGTGATGCCTGCTACAGCATTGCCTTCCGCGGCGCTTCTGGCCATTTTCAGCACATAATAGTATCTGTTGTTTTTATTGCCCTTGGGTAGATATTCGTCTGCGGGGTACTGGATCGCGCTTGTGAATACGGTCCCTGCGACACCGTTCCGGAACTCATCTCCGTATAAACTCACGTTGACAAACGACGCAAATCACGTTTGGGTGTTGTTGACGCCATAGACAATAATAAAATCATCATCGGACGCCAGGCTGAAGCTTTCGGTTTTCACATAGATCGTGTTTCTGTTATCGATCCAAAGGTTTACATCTTGTAAAATGCCCTCAAAGGCACCGGGTATCGCGAGATTTAAGTCCAAATCAACAATTTCGTATTCCGGACTTCCGTATTTTCCGATCAGTTGATTCCTCAGATGATCCAAAGTTGCCCTCGCATTGGGGACCACCTGATACTCGGTAGAAAATTCCTCACTTTTTCTCAGTGCCGGTATTGGCCAGGGATTTTCGGTCATGCGAGGCTTTCGGGTGTGATGCGCAGCACTGTATAATATTTGTCCAGTTTTCTTGCGAAATTCCTGATGATTACCTGACATTTTTACCCTGCGGCAAGATGAGAAAACCAGGAGCAGATCGGTTTTTACAATCCCAGAGCAGCCCCCCCTTCGGCGTTGTCTGACGTTTACCCCGCTTGAATGGTGTCTCTTAACAGGCCCGCACTTCGCTCAGACCGTCCGGTCTTGCCATGCAAGACTGTACTCGCATAACCCCCGGTATATAACGATAGGATACCGAGCAGCAGAGATGCGATGAATGAAAGCTTTGTTTCTACCTGACAGGTACCGGTGAGCGTGACTGTCAAAACGGGACATACAAGGATGTAGATGCGTTTTACTCTCATTCTGAAGCAGCCAAAACCGCGAATCTGATACTCAGCGTGGTAAGAATAGTGGTTTCGCAGAGCTCCGGCAGCAATAACGGAGAACGGCAGAACGAGCGGTATATCAGTCCACCCCGTTTGGACAGTTCCGAAATATCTCTGCGGCCCACAGCAAATAGATGGTATCATTATCAGTCAGAGAAACAGGAGAACGCGGAGGTTAGTGCATTTTGTTTATGCCGAAAGCTTTTTCTTTACAATACCACATGGAATAAACATTTTCTACTAGTAACTGCCGAAAAAAAGTATAACTCATATATTCGCTTGAGAAAGTGAATATATGTTGATGGCTTGACACTCACAAATACATTGGCATATAAAGTAGGGGGTGCGGACAAAATCTTGGATTAAGCTCAAAGCCCTAGATTTTGTCCGCACCCCCGTACCAGCTGAGAGGACCTCACTTGTCCAACTTTTCGTCCGCGCCCCCGAATCCGTATGCACCGTGGCTTTCTGGCGACAGGAAAGAATAATACACGCCGATTTGACGTTTTCGTTAAACGTTCCATTCCAGCAGTTTCCCCAGGAAATTCTTAAGCTGCAATGTTTGCGGATTTCCAAACAGTTCGGCGCTTTCCCCGTATTCCATCAGTCTGCCTTCACACAAAAAAACGATTTTTTCGCAGGCATGGCGTGCAAATCCCATTTCGTGAGTTACGATGATAAAATCAAGACCTTCGTTTTTCAGCTCGTCCACTATATCAAGCACCTCTGTGGTGTATTCCGGGTCGAGCGCCGATGTGGGCTCATCGAGGAGAAGCAGTTTTGGTTTTGCAGCTATAGCGCGGGCAATGGCGACCCGCTGCTGCTGCCCGCCCGAAAGCGCGGCAGGATGTTTCTGAGCGTCATTTTCCAGCCCGAAGCGCCGCAGCAGCGCGTTTGCCCGCTCATATGCTGCTTCTTTTGAATATCCGTGCACTTTTTCTAACGGGAGCGTAATGTTTTCAAGCGCATTCAGATGCTTGAAAAGACCGCTTTGCTGAAATACAAAGCCAAGATTGGCACGGTAACGCTGCAACGCTCGCTCATCGCGGCCGATAGGCTCTCCATCCATCAGGATCTCACCGGTAGTCGGCGTGATGAGACCTCCGAGGATCCTTAACAATGTCGATTTTCCGCCGCCGGACGGACCGATAACAGCGAGTGTATGAATATCATCGGCAAAATCCATAGGCTCGAGGACGCTCAGGTTGTCGTCAAAGCGCTTGGATAAATTGTTAAATTCAACTCGCATAATCAAAACGCCTTTCCATTCTTTTGCTCACGAATGTGATAGGCAAAGTGAGACACAGGTATAACAGTCCGAGGAATATATAGCATTCAAACAGTTTGAAATTGGTTGCGCTGATCTCGCGTATGGTTTGGGTCATCTCAATAACCGAGATCATGGAAAGAAGTGAGGAATCCTTCACAATGGAAGCGAACTGTCCGGTCAGCGCAGGCAGCGTACGCGCCACAAGCTGCGGCAAAATAATATATCGGGCTATTTGAAGACGAGTCAAACCGACGGCTCTTGCGGCCTCCAGTTGCGAAGCGTCTATTGATATCATGCTGCCACGGATTATCTCGGCGATATACGCACCTTCAAAAATCGACAGAATCAACGCGCCGGCAATCAGCCTGTTGGTAACTCCCCAAGCCGTACCGATAATGTAGAAGAAGAGATAAATCTGCATTATCAGCGGCGTGCCCCGTATAAATTTAACATAGATATCGCACAGATACCGGATCGCCAGAATGCGCGAGCCCTGCCCCAACGCGCTGAGCACTCCGATTGCCAGGCTGATAAGCATACTGAGCGCACTCAGTTCAAGCGTTACCAGAAAGCCGCTCCACAGCCGTGTGCGGTATGTAACAACAAATGAAAAGTCAAACGCGACATTGATCGCAGCAAGGGAAAGCCAGAATATCGCGGTCAGCAGCCCGCACACCAGCAGCAGATTGAAAACTGCGGCGGCAGGATGCGCTTTTTCCCCGGGATCTGCACAGAAGAGACGTTTTAACATGTCTTTCATTCGTCAAGATCAAAAAACCATTTGAAACCGAGTGAATCAAAGGCGAGCTTTTCCTCGGAAAGGTATTTTTCGGTCAGTTCATCCCAACCGCCTTCGTCGGTATACTTTTTAATGAATTCATTGATTTGTCCGCACAGTTCGGAATTGCCTTTTGCCACAGCGCAGCCCCAGTATTCTACATCCTGAAATGGAATAAACACGGCTTTGGTCGTATCCGGATGCGCCTGCCAGTTGCGATAGATGGTAAGCTGGTCGTATATAAAGGCATCGGCCTTTCCCTGCGAGACCTCCGTCACGCATGCGCTTTCGTCACTCAGGGCAATGATCTGCGCGTTTGGGAGATGCTCCTGCGCGTAAAAATACCCTGTGGAGCCGGTTTTTACGGCGACCTTGACGCCTGCCCGATTCAGATCATCGGCAATTTCGATGCTGCTCCCGGAATTGACCAGAATAGCCAGCAGCGCACAGGCATACGGATCAGAAAAATCGACGGTCTCCTTACGCTTTTCAGTGATGGTCATTGAGGAGATTACCACGTCGACCATACCGGTCTGCAAAGAGGGGATCAGGCCATCCCAGGCGATGTTTTCAATGACCACTTCGCGGCTGAGGTATGCACCAAGAGCCCGCGCAAAATCGGCGCTGATGCCTGTGGCTTCTCCGGATTCGTCCTTGGTCTCAAAAGGGGGATAGGCAAGTTCCATGCCGACGACAAGCTTTTCCGGCTGTTCTTCCGAAGACTTCGGTCTATTGCTGCAGCCGCAGCTGCAGAGCAGAAGAGAAACACAAAGTAAGGTAATCAGTATTTTTTCATATGGTCCGGAATCCTCCTAAAATCCTGCTGTAATCAGACCGATCACAATACAGTGGTTGAAAGTATTATATCAGAAAATTCAGGCGCACAGATACAGTAAACTCCATAACTTTTCGATATGACGTAACAACCCGCCACGTCAAACATATACACCCATGCTCAATAACCATCGGATGCGAAAGCTGCCCAGACGCTCGCGAACATTCTCGCCCAGGTCAAAAGAACATAACAACAGCGAGTACAGTATACTAGCTGTTAGAATAAAATGGATGTTTTTTCGGCATTAAAGGACAGATAATGGACAACACACGTAATATCTTAATTGCAATAATATAGAAAAAACCCTGCAATCGTTATGATTACAGGGTTTTTTGATGGTCCGAGGGGTGATAACGGATTTGAGCAATCAAGTCCGCAAAGCTGCAGGGATACTATGTTTTTAGGCACGGACGCACGGGTTAATCCTCGTAAGCGGGTGGGCCCGAACTTTGTGTAAACTCTAAATTGGCGCAAAACAGAGCAAGAATTATTTCAGGGCGGAAGACCGCAATACGGGATTCCGCCTTGGCTGCATCATAGCGGGAAACCGGCGGCGTGTCAAGGGCGGCTGCACCTGCAGCCGTTCATTTACCCTTGACGCGACGGCTGTTTCCCGCTAGTCAGGCAGTCTATCCGCGAAGAAAACCTCAAGCTGGGAATGAATCCGGCCCCAATCCCGCCTCCGGCCGTTCCACATTTTTGTGATGTCGACCATCGCCAGATAGAGCATTTTCAGAAGGCTGTCGTCTGTGGGAAAGACAGATTTTGACTTCGTTACTTTCCGCAGCTGGCGGTTGAAATTCGCAATGGCGTTGGTGGTATAGATCAGCGTCCGGACCTCCTGAGGGTACTTGAAATAGGTCGATAAATTCACCCAGTTGGAGCGCCGGGACAGGGCAATCTTCGGGTATTTGCCGCCCCACTTTTTGCTAGTTATTAGTTAAATTAATACTATATATATGATATTATATATATTATTGCTTTTTTATAACTAATAATAATCAGAAAGAAGAGGAGCCAATGATAAAAAACATTAAACACAAAGGTTCCGATGCCCATTATTACTCTCCCCGGCTTCGCAAAAAGCTGGAAGGTATTCTGACTGCGCCGGTGACGGTTGTGGAAGCTCCTTCAGGTTATGGCAAGAGTACGGCGGTACGGGATTTTCTTATGGACAACCTGCCTGATGGCACGACGGTCTATTGGTGGAATGCGGTGGAGGGTGACCTGGTAAATTCATGGGACAGGCTGTGCCGTGACCTTATCCATATTGACTCATCAGCAGGAAAAGAACTGCTTGCCGCCGGTTTTCCGAAGCTGATGTCAGCGTGGGAGATAGGGCAGACATTAAAAAGGATTTGCTGCGACACGCAAACGGTGCTGGTGCTGGACGATTTTCAGCATCTGCAGAAAGAGCTGCCCCGCATCTTTATGTCGGAGCTGCTTTCCTGTGCAGTGGACATGCTGCATATCGTAATCATTACACAAACCGCCCGGCCTTTTCCGCTTTCATTTTTTGAGCAGGAGAAGGTTCACCTAATTCGGACGGAGGACCTGCGCCTCAATGAGGAAGACGTGAGGCAGTATTGCAGAATGTGCGGCGTTGCCGTTTCACAGAACGAGGTCAGGCAAATATATGAATATACCGATGGCTGGATTGCAGCTCTCTATCTTACAATACTGCAGATGCAGCGGGGTGAAGGCTATACGCACAGCCTGGGAATACTTCAGCTGATGGAAAATATCGTATGGAAGAACCTCGGAGATGAAGAGAGGCGGCTTTTACTTCATATTGCTCTCTTTCCTGCCGTTACAATTGAACAGATTGGCTTTCTGCTTCAGGAATCCGAACCGCCCGACAAAATCTTCACTCTGCTTGATGAAACGCCCTTTATCCGCTATGAGTCCGAAGAACGGCGATATGTGCCCCATGCCATTCTGCTGGAAATGCTGCGAAGGAGGCTTTCTGCAGCGGATGCCGCAACAAAAAGGCATTGCTTCCGCAGGGCGGGAGATTGGTACGCCCGGACGGGAGAGGTCAGTCATGCCATCTCATGCTACCTTGAGGTTGGTGAATATGATGCTTTCCTGTCTCTGCCCCTGACCGGGATGACCCTGGTGCGAATAAACGGTGTATCCTTTACCGATGTTGCCTTCCGTGTTCTGGAAGACTGTCCCCATGAACTTAAACGCAGGCACCCTATTTCCCTGCTGCGCATTGCCTATGCACTGATCGGCGCTGACAATAAGGAAAAGGCGGCGGAGCTTCTGGAAGAAATCAGGTTTATAATTGAGGAAGTAACGGACGAAACCCGGCAAAAAGCTCTGATGGGCGAATGGGTGCTGGTCAGTGCTTTTCTGGAATTTCCCGACATAATAAAAATGGAGCCGCTCATTCAAAAGGCCGCTGAGTTGATAGGAGGCAGATGTAAAACTCTATCGGCTGACGAACCTTTTGCCTTTGGAATGCCCATGATGATCCTCTTCCATAAAACACCGGGACGGCTGGAAGAGGAAATAAAAGCGCTGTCAAGTATGAGCCACCTGCTTTATATCCTTACCGGAGTCAAGAACCGTGCAGATGTGTTTATGAAGGGGGAAGCCGCTCTCTTTCAGAACGATCTTCCAGCTGCCGAGCTTTCGGCTTATCAGGCATCCTACCAGGCTGATGGAGTCGGTCAATGGCCTATCAGGATGGAATCTGCTAATTTGCTTGGACACACAGCTTTCAAAAGCGGAAACAACAGCGACCTGCCTAAATATTTCAAAGTCCTGGAGGAAAGCGTGTGCAGTGACGCACTGAGTCCTTATGTGATGGAACTGCTGAGGGCTGCGGTATATATATGGCTGGACCTTGGCAAACTGCTTCCCCAATGGCTGCGTGACGGCAAGACAGTTTTTCCCTACGCCCCTTCCTGGGCGAAGCTTTACACAGGATATATACACCTTTCGGTTCTGCTGCAGGAAAAAGAATATATACGGCTGCTTGGTACCGCGGAGACTCTTATCAACGAATGCCGGGAACAGGGGTATCTGATATTTGAGATATATATACATATTCTGGAAGCAGCGGCCTGCTTCGCAACAGATCTGAAAGATAAAGCGCTGCTTCACTTGCAAAAAAGTCTGGCCATTGCGCTGCCGGACAGGATATATTCTCCCTTTATGGAGTTCAAACTGATGCTGGGCGGATTAATGGAGCGGGCATTAGACACCCTGGGAGAGAAAATACCTGATGAGATAACTATGCAGGGACAAATCTTCGGAGACAACTGGAAAACAGCCATAAGGCTCATTTCTGAAAGTCAAGCCCTGCCCTATGGCCTGACGGAGAAAGAAATGGAAGTAGCCTCCCTTGCGGCCAAGGGATTCAGCAATAAAGAAATTGCGGCAAAGCTGTTTGTGACCGAAGCAACCGTCAAATTCCATCTGCGTTCGGTCTTTTCAAAGCTAAACATTGATCGCAGGAGCAAGCTGGCGGGAATTTTAGAATGAAAATTGAAAAACTATCCTTTCGAACGGGGCGAATAAAAAAGATCTGCTTTATGTTTAGCGTAAGGCAGATCTTTTTTATATGCGCAATCAGTATCGTACGCAAGGAGGGTACTTTCATGAGTAACATTCATTCGGTCACTCCATTAGAAGGTTTCCGCCTGCTGATTTCACTAAAAAGCGGCAGCAGCATCACGGTAGACTTATCCGCTAAGCTGAATACCGTCCGCTTTGCGGAGCTTTCCGATGAAAAGCTTTTTAACGATGTCAGGGCTGATAAAACAGGCGATGAAGCGATTATATGGGGAGACGGCGTCTTGAAAATGCCGCTTTATGAGTTGATTGACGTCGCCCTTGGCGGTAAATAAGAGAAAGATAATAAGGGGGTTTTCATGATGAAGAATAGGACCAAATCGAGGATGCTGTCTGTGCTGCTGATATGCGTGCTGTTGTCCGCAATATGCCCGAAACCGGCCCTCGCTGCGACCTCGGGAAACTGGATCGACTATACCACCGAGCCCGAGATGTCCGACGTAAATACATATGTGATAGACAGCGCGGAAGATCTTGCGTGGTTATCGAATCAGGTAAGTTTGGGCCAGAGTTTTGACGGTTATACAATTGAGGTAACGGCCCCCCTGGACCTGTCGGATCATTACTGGACACCGATAGGTAACGCCTCCAGCTGCTTTGCCGGCACCTTTAAAGGAAACGGGAATAAGATCTCGGGGCTGACAATTGGAACAGCAGAGTCGCCGGAGACGGACTCACAATTTATCGGCCTCTTCGGTAACACTAACGGCGGTGAAATAAACGGAATCGAACTTGAAGATGTTAAGCTCTTTTTATCATATATTGCATATGACGGAGGGATCGGCGCAATTGCTGCAAGAAGCAGCGGCACAAAAATCAATAATGTTAGTGTGAGAACGGCAGAAATCCGCTCGACATTATATTCCGGCAGTGCCATAAATTACGATATCGGCGGCATAGTCGGAATGGCTTCAGGTATGGAAATCAAGAATGCGACTGTGGAGAACGTCATTATATCTTCACCCGGAAACGGTTCCAATTTTGGCGGAATAGCCGGAAAGGTAGATGGGACCTCGGTTCTCGACAATTGTCACGCAACGGGATTTCTGGAAGGTGCCAATGGCTCCAGCCTGGGCGGTATCGTGGGGCTAATGAGAGATTTTAGCAATAGAGCATCAGTAGTAAAAAACTGTTATTCTGCTTGTATACTAAAGGGTTATACCACCTTAGGCGGATTTGCCGGAATGCTTGACGGCGCTTCAGTTATTAACTGTTATTCCACTGGCGGGATAATCTGTGTTAATGCAGATAATTCAATGACCGGAGGATTTGTAGGGAAATCTGAACAATCGACATATCAGAACTGTTTCTCGAGATGCGATGTGATAGGTATCAGCAAATATGTCGGCGGATTTGCAGCCTACACATATCAATGTACGTATTCCAACAATTATGCGGCCGCACGAGTGGTGGGCAGTGATAAGGTAGGCGGGTTCTTTGGGTCTCAATGGTCTAACACCATATCCAACTGTTATGCATCATACGCCTACAGCATGAATGGAACGGGAGATGGTAATGTAACCGGAGTAACAATGATATACGATGGGTACCTGAAAATATCCGATTTTGCAGATGAGTTAAATTCCAACGCGGATACCATTATCGATGCTGTCGTTTGGGCGCTGGTCCCCGGAGAAAACGGCGGGTATCCTCGTTTTGCAGGGATAGGGAGTTTTGACGCAAGTTATGCCCCGATAATTCTAAATGTCACCGTCAGCGGATCGGCAAAGGAATATGAGAAACTGACGGTAAATTACGATTATTTCGATTTAAATAGCATAGCTGAAAGCGGCACAACCTATCAATGGTATCGTGCGGACGATTCAAACGGGACTGGAGCGGAAGCGATAGCGGGAGCGAATGCACGCACGTACACCATGACAGCCGCCGATGTCGGCCACTATATTTGTGTCGATGTGACGCCGTCTAATGGGACGGCTTCGGCCACAACCGTAAAAACAGGCTATGTTGGGGCTGTTACTGCATGCCCTTTTACCGAAGGTGACGGTACACCGGATAATGCATTTATTATAAAAAGCTATGACGATTTAATGCATGTGAGCGATTACCCAGGTTCTTGTTTTCGCATAGATGAAAACGTGGAAATAACTGAGGAGATTACTTCTCCGATTTGCAGTGATATCAACCCATTTACCGGGAACTTTAACGGAAACAGGAAGACATTGAACGTAAACATTTCGGAGTCGACCGAATCCTATGTCGGACTTTTCGGATATCTTTATACAGGCGTAATCAGCAACCTGACAGTTACGGGAAGCATTTCCGGAACTTCTTCCGGGACACTATACATCGGAGGAATTGCCGGTTATGGCGAGGGAAAAATAGCTGATTGCGAGTCCGAAGCAACTATTACCGCAGAGGGCGGTGCTGTTTACGCCGGCGGTTTGGTTGGATACAACTATGGGAGCGAACTCTACGATAATACCGCGTCGGGAAGCATTTCAGGTACCTCGACTGGGGCATTGTACATCGGAGGGATCACCGGGTATAATAGCGGGGAAATGACCGGCAATAGTTCCGACGCAACCGTATTCGCAACAGGCAGCACTGTTTACGCCGGCGGTTTGGTCGGATACAACAAAAACCTTTTAGCTTTCGAACATAATACAGCAGGGGGGAGCGTTTCAGGAATCTCGACCGGGACGCAACACGTCGGAGGACTTGTCGGGTATAACACCAGGGAAATAACCGACTGTACATCCGATTCTGTCGTAACCGCAATCGGCGGCACGGTTTACGCCGGTGGTTTCGCCGGATACAATAGTGTCGATGGCGAAATCTACCGCATTGAAGTGATGGGCACAGTTTCAGGAACCTCGACCGGGACGCAATATATCGGAGGGCTTGCAGGCTATAGCGAGGGAAAAATAGCTGATAGTGCGTCCGACGCAACTGTTACCGCAAACGGCGGTATGGTTAACGCCGGCGGTTTGGTCGGTTGCAACTTAAGCAAAAGTCAGAATGCAAACGACAGACCTTTGACAAGCAAGGCTGAAATCGGGTCTTGCAGCGCTTCCGGCGGTGTATCGGCCTATGATATTGAGTCGGGTTCTTCTATCGGCGGACTGGTGGGTGCAAATACGGCGACCTACATCAGACAGATTTCCCCCTCGTTTTACAGCGTAACAAACAGCTATGCGACCGGGGACGTCACAGTAGATGTCAGTCCGGCCAAAGGATCTGACGAACACTACGCCTATGTCGGCGGCCTGGTCGGTTACAACATGGTGACCTCGATCAGGGATTGTTACGCCACCGGTGAAGTAATCGGCTCGAACCTGTGCGACGCAGGCGGTCTCGTCGGGTATTCCAGGAGCATGTCTATCATAGAACGCTGTTTCGCAAGCGGTGACGTTTCAGTAGAAAACTGCGGCGACATCAGCAAGAATACCTGTTTGGGCGGACTTATCGGGTACCTATCCTCGGGAACATTGACTTGCGCGTATGCTACGGGTGATGTGTGGGCAACCAACATTGAGGCCGATGGATTCGAGTATTTTGGCGGTCTCCTTGGGTATTTGGAGAAAAATACCGCCACAGTAAACCGTGCGTATGCGACTGGAGCCGTGACGGGTAATATCCCGTCCGGTAAGGGCGGAACAGGTGGCCTGGTGGGCAAGTACAAAGACGGGACCTTTACCGATGCTTACTGGAACAGCATTAATAATGCAAAAAGCAACGGCAATACTGACACAGCCTATGGGACGGGACTTCCGACAATTCTGATGACGGGAAGCACTGCCCTGGATACCGGCAATATGTCCGGTCTGGGGACCGCCGACTTTGTGATAAAAGCTAATGCTTCAGGCGATGGCACGATTTACTATCCGCAGCTTAAAGTATTTGCCGAAAGCACCGACCCTGCAACCCAGGCGGCTTCTCTGTCCAGTGTAACCTCAGTTTCAGACTGGTCTCTTGTAACCGTAACCGTTTCCGGAGGCGGAACGGTAAGCGCAACCGGCGGCACCGACTTGGGCAGCGGTACATACGGCGTAACAAACGGCACTGAAGTCACTCTGTCAGCCGAGGCCGACACAGGCTACAGCTTTGAGAGCTGGTATGAAGGGAGCACAATGGTGTCCTCCCTGGCCGACTATACCTTTACGGTAAACGAGGATATCGCATTAAACGCGAAATTCCTGAGTTCCGACGCATCCTTAAGCGACCTGACGGTGGACAACATAACCGTAAGCGGATTTGCTGCGGATGTTTACAGTTATAACGTGGAAGTACCATTTGATACCCTGCCCGGGAGTCCGGCCGTCACAGTCGGCGCCACAGCCAATGAAGTAAACGCCTCCATATGTATTAACCAAGCCGTAACACTGCCCGGCATCGCCACTGTGGAAGTAACGGCTGAGGATGGCACGACGAAGCAAACCTATACCATTAATTTTACTATGCAAAACAGAGCGCCTGCCCGCAAGGAGGGCGTTGATGCCACCGCTACGGCGAGTGTGGTGGTAAATATGACCTATGCCCTTGACCTTGGAACAATCTTTGAGGATGCGGACGGGGATGAGCTTACATACACTGTTGCAATAAACGGAGCTGATCCGATTGCGGCATTAGCGGAACATTCCTTCACTCCGACAGTGTCTGGTGTAACCACATTGGTTTTCAGGGCAAATGATGGAACTGATAATTCCGCCGATACTTATACAGTGATGCTTACAGCCATCGCCCCTCCGACCATAACCACGGAGAGTCTGCCGGACGGCACAGTAGGTACGGCTTACAGCCAGGCCCTTGCCGCCACAGGCGATACGCCAATTACATGGAGCAAAGATAGCGGAGATTTACCTGACGGTCTGACACTCTCAGCGGAAGGTATCATCTCCGGAACACCGACAACGGGCGGAACTTTCAATTTTACCGTTAAAGCCGAAAACATGGCGGGAAGCGATACCAAGGAATTGAGTATAAAGATCAGCGTTGCTCCAACCATAACCACGGATACTCTTCCGGACGGCACAGTAGGTACGGCTTACAGTCAGACCCTTGCCGCCACAGGCGATACGCCAATTACATGGAGCAAAGAGAGCGGAGATTTACCTGGCGGTCTGAC